>Ga0209633_10000983_pt1 | contig 31032 bp, 33 predicted proteins | sample Cruoilmetagenom1_FD_187290 | JGI IMG/M metagenome (GOLD analysis project Ga0209633, IMG submission 187290) | Oil polluted marine microbial communities from Coal Oil Point, Santa Barbara, California, USA - Sample 1 (SPAdes) (version 2) | ecosystem: Environmental > Aquatic > Marine > Oil seeps ... | reverse complement strand
TCCACATTTTTGGCGGACCCAAAATATAAATTCTGATATTATCTAGACCTTCAATGTTTTCAATAACACTTCCTGTTTCCAGAAATCGTACACTTTCCTTCTGCAACTTCTCTTTTACAACTCTCATTCCTTTTAGCCCTCCAATATATTCGTCGGTTACTCCTAATGGGTCAGTATTGAGATTACTAAGTTCCATTAAAGCATCAGAAATTCCTTCTCTAGCACTTAGTGACCTTGCTCCATTATGACCTCCACCATAAATTTTTTTAAACAATGACTTCTTAGTGTTTTTATTTAGCATATTTGATGCTAGAGCTAATGCTTTTTTCTTTTTCCCAAATTCATCCTTCCATTTTTTTACAAGTTCATCAGTTTCATTCTCTGTCCAAGGAAGCCAAAGCTCTTTGATTCTAAATTTATTAACAAATAAATCTTCAGATCTTTGAAAACCAAGTACATGATCTTGATGCTCATGAGTAATTAATAAGGCATCAACTTCTCCCCCGGTATGTTCAATTATATCTTCTGCATAAGATTTCATTTTTTCGCCTTTAATATTTTGCACTCCACAATCTATCATTAATTGAAATTTAGACTTATCATCATTACTTTTAAAAGACAGTACAAAACAATCACCGGTACCCATGGTATACATCCGTACATCGCAACTTGTTATTTTTTTCGACATTGTATTTTTTTAATGGTTATGCAATAATGCAAATGGTTCTTGTAACTCAGTATGCCTATTGAGATTAAAATATTTCTCTAATTCAGACATTCCATTCATTTCTGAATCATATTGATAATCGTATTGATCTTTTAGTCTTTTTTCATCTAGTTTAGTGTGGTCTTTAGAATCGAATATGGGCTTTCTAATAGAATATCTTAAAGATTGTGAATCAAGATCAAAAATAAAGTTGGCACCTCCTCTAAATCTCATATATTCCTCTTCTTTCTTTTTATTTCTGTAGGTTCCATCATTTTCAAAAACCAATCTAGCCGTTTGGACAATGGAAAACTTTATCTGATTTATCTTTTTACCGGTTGGGCCAATTCTAGAAATTTCTCGAAGACTTGTGATTGCAAAAGTCGGTTCTTGGCTATGTTTTCCATTATTAATACCATATTTATTAAACGCTTTCTTGGTAATGATACCTGTAAGTATTGCAGAGTTATCATTCGAATACACTTCATCATACATTTTTTGATGTAATCCTTTTTCACCATTTTCACCATCGATATACACTTTCGTTAAAGTGAAAATTTTATCTCTAGAAGATCTAAACTTCATAATTCTACCATATTCCTTTAAAAATTCCGTAATTGTATTAAGTACTTTTTCTGATTTATTGGAAACTAAAATCTGTTGATACCTCAAACTCTCAACGCTTAAGGTTTTAATCCCTTTAGGATAAATACCTCTTCTTTTAAAAGCATCAATAAAAGCAAGCCTATAATTATTATTATCATCATCGACTAAATCATAGTCTGCTGTAATAATAGCTCTGAGATATTCTCCGAAAGTAATATCAATTGGAGGGCAATAATCAATTGCCCTGATGCAAATATTTAATATATGCCCAGCAGTTTTTGCGGCTTCACTTGCTAAACGATTTACCAAATCTGGATGTAAATCACCATCAGGGAGTATACCTGTACCGTTTGATGCAATCCTGATCAAATCAGCTACTCTTGCTTTATATATTGTAAGAAAAGCATCAAATACTGCAGCTACTAAAATACTACCTCTTTTGTGAGGCTCTAAAACAGTTTCATATTCTGAAGTATCTGGCTCTATACGTTTCCAAATTTTTTCTTTTTTATCGAAATATCCGATTGCATCTCGTAAACTTCCATAACCACCTATTGCATTTCCAAACTCCTGAGCGAGCTGTCCTAATAAGTTTTGATTTTCTAAATTCCCTTTAGTTCTGGCAATTTGACTTTTAAGGACTTCGGGCATTGTAAAATGTTGAAATAAAGCTACAATATCAGCGAATGCCTCATGAAAGGCTAATACGTCAGGGTTTGTGGGTTCATTATAATATAAATTTAAGCCATCTAAAATAGCATGAGTTACTTCATGTGCAATAATATCATGACTCAAACAAGTAAAAACCCAAGAGTTTGGCATGTGAATTTGTTTTTCACTAGGAGTTGATTTAAAATACCCAAAAAGCAATGCCCTTTTTGCCGGACTGTAATAAGCATTTGGTTCTCTTATTGCATGGGGATAAATTCTAAGACGCTTTATATAGCTCTTACTAATACTACTACTAAACGCTTTTTCTCTCCAAATAACTTTCCTGCCAAGTGCTTTTTCAAAATTTTTAATAGTCTTCATAGCAACAGCATAAACCATCTGTTGATGGAATTGTGGATTACTATCACTAGGCCTTAAACCGTCTTCCGCCAAAATATAAGGATCATTTAAATCTACTCCTTTATAAAAAACGCCGTAAGCTCCGTCAGGTTTTTTTATTGTGGGGTCATAATCTATAATTTCTAGATACTCTCCTTTTGGGCCCAGATGTAAATTATCTTCCCAAGGTATTTTATATATTATTTCATTAAAATCTGAAGTATCGGTTTTAAGAGATAAAGATGGGTCAAAGGCATATCCTTTTAATTTTCTACTCAATGGACGCGGTGAATCGGATGGATTGGGCATAAGCATATCTTTTAATATGCTACTAAGTTAATAGATTATAATAATAAAAAACAGGGGGTTTTCCCCCTTTTTTTATGGGGATATATCCCCCTTTTTTTTAAAACAACTTGCGTAAAAAATATTGATAGTATAAAAATAATTTATTCATTTGATAATTTAAACGTTTAATATAGAGCATTAATATGGTTTTATTATCAAAGAATAAAGCTATTTAATCTTCGGTTGCCCCATATATAAAAGCATACGTTTTCTTCCAAAAATCATTTCGGTTAAAAGGCACTATTTGAGTCATGCCTACAAAGATTAATTATTCTTGAGGATCAATAAAAAATTTGGTGTTAATAAAACCTTCCCATTCATAAGTGTTAGAAGATTTATGTGAGACGTATTACCTTGATTGGTTGCTAAGATGAAACCTAATCAGTAAGTAATCTCTGGAACCTTTAAATGATCAATCTTCTCCTAAATTGAAGAATTTTAAAAAGTTAACACAACAGCTGTGGGATGAAAACCCATGATATTTGTCCACAGGTCTATGATTTTTTTATCAAAGCGAAATCACTGTCTAAAGCTAATTGCTGTTTTATCTTTGAATTGAGTACCTTTAAACTTCAATATAGATTATGACAAAACAAAATTTTGAATTAAAAGAAGGTCAGCTCTTTATACCACTTAATAAATTATTACAAATTCTAGGTATTGCTCAAACCGGAGGGCATGCAAAAATTTTGATTCAGAATAGAGAAGTAACTGTCAATGGAAATGTAGAAACGAGAGTCAGAAATAAATTAAGAAAATCTGATCTTATTGAAGTTGGTGATTATGTAATAAAAATTTTATAGTGGTTTGACTAATCTTCTGGAAGAAAACCATGTATCTCTTCAAAAACTGCATCAAAGTTTAACCGTAGATAGGAATTGAGTTTTTTCTGATAATCTTCTTTAAGCCAAATAAGAAAATTATGAGTACTTTTACTAATGCATTTTGCATATTTATGTATGCGATGATCTATATCATCATTTAACAATTTTGCCAATATTAGTGCATCAAAAACATCTTCACTATTTTCTATACAAATTCTACCATGTTGAGCTATTGAACGTTCTAATACAACTTTAGAAGATTCTCCCTTAGAAGTTGCAGATTTATACGTTTCTTTAATGTCAAAATAAACTTCTTCAGACTTCGCAAATTCTAATCGCATTTCTTCCGGCATTTTATATCTAAAATTACCTTCTAATTCTTCATCGCTTAACAAGCGCTCTAAATAATAATCAGGAGACCTAAAAATAGATTGCCAATCTAGATCAGCTCCCCACGGACCAAATCTATGATAATTATTACCTAAATCTATTACCGAAAAAGTAGACTTATTATTTAATATTCTAGAACCCCGACCAATCATCTGATAGTAAAGCGTCAACGATTTTGTTGCTCTGTTCAATATGATTGTATTTATCGTAGGCTCATCAAACCCTGTAGTAAAAATACTCACAGAGGTTAAGATAGCATTAGGTGTTTCTTTAAACCACTTTAAAATTTGCTTACGCTGTTTTTTGGTAGCAGTATTATCTAAATGTTCAATGGGAAGTCCTGCCGCTTTGAATGTATAATATACCTGAATAGATGTGTTGATCCCGTTATTGAAAATCAATGTTTTCTTACCTACAGCGTGTTTTTGATAAGCTAATAATAATTTATCTAACATTATATTACTTGAATACAGGTCTTCAGATGATTTTACGGTATAATCACCATTTGAGCCTACTTCAAGCGAAGTTAAGCCCATATCGTATTGAAAAACTTCTGCATTGGCTAAGAACTCATTCTCAATTAGTGCTTCGATAGTTTCACCAACAATCAACTCATTATAATTGTCATTCATCGGTAAGTTCTTGTTAGAACTTAAAGGTGTAGCTGTAACTCCAAGTATAAAAGATTTCTCAAAGAATTTGAAAAGTTTTGTAAATGAATTGTAATGTGCCTCATCTATGATAACCAATCCTATATCAGAAATATCTAATTTATCATCATTCAAGCGGTTGTTTAAAGTTTCAACCATAGCCACAAAACAGCTATATTGTTCTTGATCGTCCAAATTTGCAGTACTATTTACCACTTTATTAACAACATTAAAACCGGTCAGCATGTCAGAAGTTTGACTACACAGCTCAATACGATGTGTCATTACTAATACTTTCTTACTATGATGTTTTAAATACTGTCGTACAATTTCAGAAAAGATAACGGTTTTTCCTCCACCAGTTGGTAATTGATATAATAAATGATAGTCATCTGGTGCAGTTTCAAATTTTTCAAATATTTGGCTAATTGCTCCTCGTTGGTAACTATATAATTCTTTACCTGTTTTTTTTTCTTGTAATTCTAGTGCTATTTCTGCCATAATATCCTTTAGGAAAGTTGCAAAATTAAAACGTTTAGATGGAAAATATAAGTAATTATGAAATTAATTTAGATATAATTTTTAGAGGGATGATATAAAACAAAGATAATTAGATTTATCGGTGAAGTTATTTATTTTCTTTTTTAGGCATAGGACCTCTTAAATGAATAATCAATCCGTTTAAAAAATTTCTTAATATCTGGTCGCCACATTCCATATACTTTGGATGGTCTTCGTTTCTGAAAAGTGCGCCTAGTTCACTTTTAGAAACTTTAAAATCTACTAAAGCACAAATTTTTACAATATCATCATCCCGTAATTTATGTGCTACTCTAAGCTTTTTAAAAATATCATTATTAGTTAATCCCATATTACAAATTTAGTGTATTAATCGGTTAGCATAAAATTTCTTTAAATAAATTTATTTGAAGGCTATCTAATGAATTAAATAGAGGTAATAAAAATTAAATTTTTATTATAATTTTTATTGACCTAAAATAATTGTTAATTTTTTTTTACCTATAACCTATTGCATTTAAGGGATTTATTGTTAAAAATGTGTTAAAATAGTACTTTGCAATACATAGTACTGTAACAAAATCAAATTTGCCTCGTCTACTAAGTGTAATCTAATTAAAAACAAGAATTATGAAAACTTTAAACAACTATCAAAACAGACTGAGAATTAGTACCGCAAAAGGTAACGTATGGAATCTAAAGAGACGTTACAGATAAATTTAAATTAACAAAACAAAACCTTAAATTATGAAAACTTTAAACAACTATCAAAACAGATTAACAATTAGAACAGCAAAAAGTAATGTTTGGAATTTAAAAAGACGTTACAGATAAATTTTAAAAACTAACAACTAAAACTATCTATTATGAGAACTTTAAACAATTATCAGTACAAATTAAAAATTAGCACGGCGAAAAGTAATGTTTGGAATTTAAAAAGACGTTACAGATTACTATAACAAATTGTACAAACTTTAAAATATATGTCATGAAACCTATTAATCACATTCAACAAAACGTATCTAGCTTCATATTAAAGCAAATAAAATTAAAGTATCACACTGTAAATACCTATAATTATGAAAAAGCTATGCTTGCGGAGATCAAACACTAATCTTGTTACAATGAATGAAATATTTAAAAAGGCTGAATTTTAGAACAAATAAAATTCAGCCTTTATCTTTTAATTCAAAATGAAAGGTCCCCTACTCTTTTTTAGGCATAAATCCTCTCAAATAAATAATCAGTCCATTTGATAAATTACACAATATTTGGTTGCCACATTCCATATATTTTGGGTGATCATCTTTTCTGAGAAGTGCACCTAACTCACTTTTAGAAATTCTAAAATCTACCAAAGAACAAATTTTCACAATATCATCATCTCGTAGCTTAAGTGCTACTCTAAGTTTTTTCAATAGGTCAATGTTAGTTAATGCCATAGTTAAATATTTGATTTTATCTGTCCTTTTTTCATTCATGTTGCAATGAAAGCAAGTGATTTATGGGAATGATTTTTACAATATTTTTGTAAAAATAAAATATTTCACACTTTTTTCACATATTTTATTATACTGATTAATAGGTATTTAAGAAAATATTTTAAAAATATAGTACTTTGTTTAGCATAGTACTGTAACAAATATGAAGTTGTAGCGTCTATTAAGTATAAATCAATTAAAACTAAAAAATGAAAACTTTGAACAACTATCAAAACAGACTAACAATTAGAACAGCTAATAGTAGAGTTTGGAATATGAAAAGACGTTACAGATAAATTTAAACTAACAAAACTAAAACCTTAAATTATGAAAACTTTAAACAACTATCAAAACAGGTTAACAATTAGAACAGCGAAAAGTAATGTTTGGAATATGAAAAGACGTTACAGATAAATTTTAAAATAATAACCAATTAAACCTAACAATTATGAAAACTTTAAACAACTATCAAAACAGACTAAGAATCAATACAGCAAAAGGCAACGTTTGGAACCTAAAGAGACGTTACAGATAATTAAACATTTTATAAATCAGTTAAATAATACGTTATGAGACCTATAAACCACATTCAACAAAGGGTAACTAGCTTCGTATTAAAAGACATAAAGCTAAAGTACCACACCATAAACGCTTGTAATTATAAAAAAGGCATGTTTATAGAAATAAAACATTAATCAAGTATGTTTACTTTGGCAATACAAAAGGCTAAGTTTTAGTTAATACTAAAACTTAGCTTTACTTATTATAATAACTTATTATTTAATACTGATTTCTTTAAATTCAATTCCTAAGGCTTTCTGAATTTCAAATATTCGTTGAAATTCATTTGGAATAACTAAAGCAATCGAAACCCCTGTTTTTCCTGCTCTTGCAGTTCTACCACTTCTATGTGTATAGTATTCTAATTTTTCCGGTAATTGATGATGAATAACAAATGCTAAATTATTAACATCAATTCCTCGAGCTGAAACATCTGTAGATATTAATACCTGTAAAGTCCCTTTTTTAAAGGCCCTCATTACTTTATCTCGTTCCCGTTGTTGCATATCACCTTCAAGAGCCGCCACAGAAAAACCCTCTTCTTTTAATACTGAAGTTAAATTTTGAGTGCCTGCTTTGGTTCTGCAAAAAATAATACCTCTTTCTTCTTGTCTTTTATCTAATATTTGAGTTAAAAGGCCTACTTTTTCTTTTATTGTAGTTTTAACATACTGATGTGAGATATTTGCGTTTACCAAAGCATTTTTGTTTACTTCAATCCGAATAGCTTTGGATGACATATAGGTTTTGACAATACGTTGAATTTCATCAGGAAAGGTCGCAGAAAATAACCAGGTATTTCTTGTACCACCGGTATATCTCAAGATTCTATTTAAATCTTGTTTGAAACCCATACTCAACATTTCATCTGCTTCATCTAATACGAGTGTATTAATACTTTTTAAATTCACCTCTCCCCTTTCAATCAGGTCAATTAACCTACCGGGTGTGGCAACAATAATATGCGTGGTTCTTTGTAAAGATTTTACCTGTTTTTCAATTTTTTCTCCACCATACACCGCTTCAACAAAAATCTTCTCATCAACATATTTTGTAAACTTAAATAACTGTTTCTTTATTTGTTGTGCTAATTCTCTTGTAGGCGATAAAATCAATGTTTGAACTACTGAAGAAGTTGCATCAATATGATGTAATATAGGTAATCCATAAGCCGCAGTTTTACCTGTTCCAGTTTGGGCTAGACCAATAAAATCAGTTTTAGATGACAATAAAACAGGAATTGTAGCTTCTTGTATTTCAGTAGGGTGTTTAATTCCTAACTCCTTTAAGCCTTTTACAAAATCTTTGTGAACTCCTAGTTCAAAAAATGTAGACATGCTTTTTTATTTAAAAATGCAAAAGTACGCTTATTTATGGTGTTTTAATGTATTAACATTACTTTATAAAGAATCTCAAGGCAATGAGATTTATATTTTCTTTACACGAACGGCATTCATCCCTTTTTGACCTCTTTCAAGTTCAAAACTTACTTTATCATTTTCTTGAACTTCCTCTGTCAACCCGCTTACATGTACAAAATATTTTTCTTGAGTATCTTGTTCTTGAATAAAACCAAAACCTTTTGAAGTGTCAAAGAATGCTACTTTACCTTTTCGAATAGGATCGACAACTTCTCTATCCTCCATTTTAGGAATACCAAGTTCTATACTCGAAGCATCTACTTTTATTTTCTTTGAAGGGTCTGGCGGTGTGTCAGTAAGCTGTCCAAACTCATCAACATAGGCTATCATATTATCAAATCCGGTACCTTTAGAGTTGGAAGCTTTGCGTTCTTCTTTTCTTTTAAGTTTATCTTCACGCTTCTTTAAACGTTTTTTTTCTCTTTCTTTTTTACCAAAGGTTTCTTGCTTTTTAGCCATTCATTTTTAATGTTAAAGTAGTTTCTACTAGTTATAAATATTTATAGAATTTCGGCAAAGATAAGGTTTCTATTTGATTTTAAAAAAACACGTCTATAATTTGAAATACAAACCTATAATAGACAAACTATATATTAATAAAAAATAGTGACGTTAATTAGCGCCACTATTTTTTTACTATTCCTTAATGTTTTTTCTTACTTTTACCTTTTGTGGTCTTTCCTTTAGCCTTTTTTACTCCTTTATTCCCTTTACGAGCTTTTGTTTTATTTGACTTAGGTTTTCTTTTAGTCTTTACAACTTTTTTATCACCATTTGGCTTTTTAACAGCATATACCCTCTTTTTTGTACCATCTGCTTTGTTGACTCCTACAACTCTCTTCTTCGTGCCATCAGGTTGATTTACACCTACAACTCTCTTTTTTGTGCCGTCTTTTTTGTTTACACCAGCAGCTCTTTTCTTAGTACCATCAGGTTTATTAACACCGGCAACTCTATATTTATCTCCTTCAGCTTGATTTACACCTATAACTCTTTTTTCAGTTCCGTTGGCTTTATTTACACCTGCAGTTCTGACAGCATATGATTTATTTGAATATTTCTTCCCAAAATCATTGCGCCTTATTTTTTTATGAATATGTAGAGCAGTTGTACTTCTTCGCACATGAGTATGTGAATATGAATGACGAATATTTATATGTACATGTACATTTTTTCTATAGGTATGCACTCGATGCGGGCGCCAGAAATGAAAATGCTTTGGGTAATAGCCCCAATGAAAAACAGATCTGTATGGACGATAATATGGTCTCCAAAAAAGTGAAAATAATACTGGTCTATGTACATAAACTGGTTCAATGATATAGTTTAGTCCATACATATAAACATCACCAACTACTTGAACACTGGTTTTTCCTTCATTATCTTTTTCTATTTCCAGAGTTGCAACATCTTGAAATAGATCTTCTCCAAGAATTGCTTGAATTGCTATTACATGAGTGTCATTTTCGGCAGTTTCAACAACCCTGAGGTAATCTACATTATTATCTTCATTTAAATCTAGATTTGATATTTGAGTTTTAGGATCGTTTAATCGTGCCTCAAAATCTTCTAAATTTTTTGCATCTCCAAAAATGGATGCTACGGCTTCTAGATCTAGATGATCACTAATTTCATTATTTAACGCATTAACGGTTGTGATATCTTGTGCCAAAAGTCCATTCATGGTAAAAAATAATACCAATAATAAACTTGTAATTTTTCCCTTATTCATAATTTTCAATTTTATATTTAATAACGTTAAGACTTTATAAAATAGAAAAGGTTTAATCAAAAACGTAAAATGTGATTTAATATTTTAAAGAAGTTTAGCACATATCACATAAACTATGCCCTATAATTCAAATGCAGAATGAAAAAAGGTATATCATTTTTGATATACCTTATTATAAAGTAGCTTAATGAATTTTAATAAAAATTCTTAGCTTTTACCTACCTTTTTTAATTGGCGTTTTATTTTATCTATAGCAGATTCAATTGACTTTTCAGGCTCGATTACATTATAGGCACCCCAAAATTCGGGATCTGAAAATCCGGAAGCTTCATCTGCAATAATTATTGATGGTCGTAACCGTTCTTTAGATTTAACTTTTTCATTTTCAGTATTTATTTTCCAATCTGTAACAGCCATTTCACTAATTAATGAATAGACAGAATTAAATAATTTGCCTTTACGCTTAATTTTAAACGTCAATTGCACATTACTATATCCATAATACCATTTACCATCTTTTTCACGATAGTCAACTCTATATGATGCTTCTGTAGGATATACAGAAACATCTTTAGGCTTCTTCTTTACAAATAATTTACTTGTTAGTTCTTTGTTTTCAACATTAAGACTATAAACCGCACTTGTCAATGCTAATGTTTTAGAGTCTATAAACAATTTGCCAAAATACAATGGTTCGATTACTTCATCACGTTGTTTAAAATTAACAACATATACCGGTTTTTCATTGATTGTAGTTGAAGGAGCAAAACTAAAAGTGTAGAGATCAATTACATTAGTGGTAAACATATATTCAGGATACTTCATGAGATCGATATACAATGCATTATAAGGTCCACCTTGTAACTTTAAGGCAAGTGTATCAAGTTTGGTATAATCGGTACTTTTTCTAGCTTTATATAATTTTATATTGTCTTTTTTTAAAGAAGTGTATGGTTGTTTATACACATTTACTATAGCTTCTGCCAATGACACATTTTTTTTGCGTTTTTTAATAGTTTCACGATAAAATGCAGTCATCAATACATTTTCATTTAAATTATTTTCTTTTTTCTTTTTAAGAGTAGTTAAGACCAATGCTTTAGCACTATTAGGTAAGATAACATTAACTTCTGGTAAGTTAATGATTGAAGCAATAAGTTTAATACGATTTTTTTCCTTTTTAAATTCAATTAATGGAATTATTTTAGTTTGATATCCCAAAAATGAAATTGTTACTTTGCCATCCTCTATATTAGTAGGAATCTTTAGTAAAAACTCACCATCAGTATTGGTTATCGTACTAATATTAGTATTGTTAACTGAAAGTGATGCAAATATTAATGGATTGTCAGATTGGCTGTCAACAACTACACCACTATATGGCTTATACTCATTTTGTGCAAGTATTGAAGTTGAAAATCCTATAATAAAGAGTAGTGATATTAATGTTATGGTCGATTTTTGTTGTGAGAAGAAGTCTTGCATTTTCATAATTAATAAATTTAAAATCTGATACCGTCAAGTTTCAATGATAAACGTATATAAATTTAGTGAAAATACTTTATATAAAATGTATCTATCTGATTTTTAACATATAGATTATTTTAAAGTAAAAAACCCAATATCATTGATATTGGGTTTTAAGTTTGATAGAATTTTATAATTTTAAAGCTTTACTACTTCTTCAGTAGCTAATAGAGCAAAAAACTTATTTAAATCTGGCATTATAATGATATTAGTACGTCTGTTACGTGCTCTCTCTTTGTTAGTACTATTGCCGGTTAAAGGTACATAACTACTTCTTCCTGAAGGAATCAATCTAGATGGAGCCACTTTATACTTATTTTGCAATAATCTTACAATAGCGGTTGACCTTTTTACACTTAGATCCCAGTTATCTTGAATACCAGCAGTATTAATAGTTCTTGCGTCTGTATGACCTTCAACCATCACATTGATACTTGGCTCGGCATTTAACACATCTGCTAATTTTTGAAGCATTGGATATGCTTTACTACTTACTCTATAACTAGCAGTTCTAAATAATAAACTGTCAGAAACAGAAATCATTACAACTGTATTGTCTATATCAACATCAATATCTTGATCCGTATTTAAATCACTTGCATTGATTGATTTCTTTAAATTATGTGCAATAGCAATATTCATTGAATCTTTTAATGTTTTTGCTTTTGCCAATTCCTCAGGAGACACATTTGAAAGTGTTGCATTTAATTTAGTACGCATATTATTAGAGATCACAGTACCTTCATTAAACTCAATTTTTCTATCATTTTCTTCTTTTAAAACACCTGTTTCTTGTTGCAATGAGCTTATTTTAGAATTATACTCATCAACACGTTTGCTAATTTTTGCAAATTTAGTTTCAAGATCTTCTTTCTCTAAAGTTGTTTTTTGTAACTGACCTTTGGTATCAGTTAAATTTTGTTCTAATTCAAGGTATTTCTTTTTTGAAACACATGAGGTCAATAATGTAGCTAATACAACTACTGTAATAACTTTCTTTAACATAATTTAATGTTTTAGGTTTATAATTTTATGACATGACAAAAAAGTCATGGCTTTTAATAGTACAAGATTATAAATGAAATCTAAAGGAATTCTTAAGATTTTAAAAAAAAGTAAATTTTGTCAATAAATGTTGATAAACTATAAAATGAATCTATCCTAGAATTGCAAATTTTTGACAATTTGTTGTACTTCTGGAATTACTTCGTGTTCAAACCACCTATTCTTAGCTTTCCAGATATTATTTCTTGGTGAAGGGTGTGGTAATACTAAATACTTAGGCAAATACTCTTCATATTTTCTAACGGTATCAGTTAAGGTTCTTTTGGCAGATTTGCCAAGATAATAATCTTGAGCATACTTTCCGATAAGTACAATTAACGTGGCGTTTTCAATCAAATTTAACACTTTATCATGCCATAAAGGTGCACATTCTTTACGCGGAGGTAAATCGCCTGACTTCCCCCTTCCTGGGTAACAAAAGCCCATAGGTAGTAGCGCCACTTTTTCAGGATTATAGAAATCTGTCTTAGTTAGTTGAAGCCATTCTCTTAATGTATCACCACTTTTATCATCCCAAGGAATACTGCTTTTATGAACAGCAAGTCCAGGCGCCTGGCCAATAATAATTATCTTACTTTTTGGATGTGCAGTAAGTATAGGGTTTGTGCCTAATGGCAAATGCGCTAAACATTCATTACATTTAGAGATACGTTTCAATAAGGCTTCCATAAAATACTCTCTCTTAGCTTAATTATCTTTTAATGTTATTTTCTTATCTAAAAAGCTTTCTAGTGGAAGTGTTCCTAAATTAATTTGTCTACCTAATTCAATAGCCATATCAATATCTATTCCTTTATATTTAACTAAATAAGCAGTCCATAAATGACTGGCACGCCAAGCAACAGTACAATGCAATAATACTTTTCCGTCGGTCTGTTTAATAGCCTCATTAAATTTAATCAATGCCTCAGGAGTATATGGGTTTTCTTTTCCGTCAAGCGGAATATGAACATATTTCATTCCCAAACTATCAATATAGGATGCTTCATCATAAGGCACAATATCTCTATTATTCATTTTTCCATCTGTTCTTAAATTGACTACCGTAGTAACTCCTAATAATTTTAGTTTATCTAATCCCTTTTTTTCTGGTTGACCTGCTATATATAAATTATTCACTTGTACAATCACTGTTCTAAACCCTTCGATATCCATTTTTGTAATAGAATCTATTTTTTCTTGTGCAAAAACTCCTACATAATATAATAAGGCTAGTAAGAAGGTATATTTGTTATAATTTTTCATAATACTTTATTTATTTTCATCTTTTGGAGGCGTTATCATAATATGCGCATTCGCCTTTCCGGGAAACATCAACCATGGATGCCCCGGTGCATTAGGTTTTAATGATAAACCGGTACTCGCTTGAGTCGCAAATGGAATATATACAACATATCTATATTTAGCACTTCTAACTTTAATACTATCTATATCAAACCAACCATTTTCTCCATGTAAAATATGCAGAGTTGCAGGTTTTTTTGGCATTGGTAAAGAACCATCTCGAGCTTCTTCTTCTCTGATATCTCTACGTTCTGTAAATGATTTCCCTGCTGCTTTTAATTCTCTGCCTCTTGCCATATAAGGATCTAAATCTTTATGGTAACTTACCACTTCAAAACCATCTTTGGTAGGATTATCAGCAATACATACCATATCATTTGTACCTCCTCTTAAGGTTATAAAGTTGCCTTTATCATCATAACCATACACTTTAGCACCTTCTCTAACTTCTTGAGGGGCTGCCAATAGTGCAACAATAATTTGTTGATCACTGGTAAGTTTTTGATTTTGTATTTTTTTTACTACTTCAGTTGATTTCATTTCTTCTTTTGATTTATCAACCTCAATATCTTTTTTAATCTCTTTACAACTTGTAACTAGCAATAATAGTAATACAGTAAAAAGAGAGTTCTTGTAAAATTTAAAAATGTTCATGCTGAATAGCGTTAAGTTAATAATTATATCTCTACTAAATTACTGTAAATAATTAACTTAAATGTTAAGGTTTTTCTTCTATAGAATTCAAAGCATGATTCGGATCGATAAAGTTTAAAAATCTAACAATAAGTTTTCCTAAACCAGATAAAGACTGTAAGCGTTCATTTTTACCTAAAACACTTGAAATAGTTTCATCTTCATTACCAAATTGATAGCCACTCCTTTTAATAAAAATATCGTTAAATAGATCTTGCATAGCCACATTACCCATCTGGTCAATTGCTAATGCAAATTTGTAAAAATATCCATTGCTGATCTTAAATAATAATACAAACTTATTCTTAAAAATAAATTTGAACACTGTATATATCATACCTAATGGTACGGTCAACACAGTCAATAGTATTGAAATAATAAATAACAAAAACCCCATGATTATTTTTTACACTAAGGTAATAAAAAGGTTTATTATATTTACTCCACAAAATAACCCTAAAAAACAAACAGATGAAAATAACTACCTTACTCTCAATAATCATCTTATTTTCCTCTTGCTATAACGAAAAAAAAATGAAGGAAGAAGAACTTATCCATACAGCCAAAACAATACATAAACATGTAATTATACTGGACACGCATGATGATATTAACATAAAGAATTTTACAGATTCTATTAATTATACGCAACGTTTAGAAAATCAGGTAAATCTTCCAAAGATGAAAGAAGGCGGATTAGATGTTGCTTGGTTTGTAGTTTATACTGGTCAAGATTCGCTTAACACGGATGGTTACAAAGGTGCATATGATAATGCTATGAGTAAATTTGATGCTATTCACAGATTAGTAAATGTATATGCACCTCATCAAATTGAATTGGCTTTAACTTCTGATGATGTTCGCAGAATAAACGCTGCTGGTAAAAAAGTAGCAATGATAGGCATTGAAAATGGCTATCCTATCGGAACTGATTTAAGTAATGTCAAAAAATTTTATGACCTAGGAGGAAGGTATATGTCATTAGCACATAACGGACATAGTCAACTAAGTGACTCAAATACCGGTGAAAAAGATAGTATATGGCTACATAATGGACTTAGTGAATTAGGAAAGCAAGTCGTTACCGAAATGAATAAATATGGTATAATGATAGATATTTCACATCCTTCAAAAGAAGCTATCAAACAAATGATCTCATTATCAAAAGCACCCGTTATTGCTTCTCATTCTTCCGCCAGAGCACTGTGTGACCATAGTAGGAATTTAGATGACGAATTATTACAATTAGTTAAAGAAAATGGTGGTGTAGTACAAACTGTGGCGTTAAATAGTTATTTAAATACTGAAAAATTTAATGCAAATGATAAAGGTAATAAAGCATTATATCATGAAATTGCCAAAGAATTAAATACTCAGTTTTTAGAATGGAAAGAAATTAATAATTTACCTAAAGATGAACAGGAAGGTTATTATAATATACGTCAAAAGATTATCAAAATTGCAAATACAAGAAACAAAAAAATTAATGAAGAATTTCCTCCAGTTGATGTATCTGATTTTGTTGATCATATAGATTATCTTGTAGAAAAAATGGGTATTGAACATGTTGGAATTAGTTCAGATTTTGACGGAGGCGGAGGTATTGAAGGATGGAAAGATGCTTCTGAAACTTTTAATGTAACACTAGAGCTAGTAAAGCGTCGATATACTGAGGAACAGATACATATGCTATGGGCAGATAATTTGTTAAGGGTTTTAGATGAAGTACAAAAAGTAGCGTTAGATATTCAAAATAAAAGCTAATCTTACTTTGTAAACAACTCTAAAATATCATTATCAATCCGTTTTGGTTTTAGTGTTCCTGCGTCTAATAAGCAAAAGGTAGTTTTCGATTTTGTCAATATTTTATCTTCACAATAAATATGCACCATTCTTGTTGATTTTACACCTTTAGTTTCATCAATCCATGTATAAACAGTGATGGTATCATTTACATATGCTTGACTTAAATAATCAATTTCGTGGCGTAAGGTCATCCAAACACATTCATCTTTAATTTTTGTAGATGCCAAAATATCCCAATGCATATAAGATACTTCTTGTACCCATTGTAAATACACAACATTATTTACATGGTTCAATACATCTATATCCTGTAGTTTTACCTTAAAGGAATGTTGAAATGAGACTTTATTTTCTGGAGTTTTATTATTCATTTAAGTATCATTATATATTTTACTTTCACTCATTTTCTAATATAAAACCTCAAAGAAATTATTTTAATGTAAAAGTACAAATTCTTTTGTAATATGTTAAATTTGTCATAAAGCCAAAGGTTCATATTATAAAATTTTATAAATTTAAATACTAAATTTTTTGTTATGCCTTTTAGATTTTTATTATTAGCCGTTATAATTCTTACTTCATCATGTATCAAATCACAGAATACAAATGCTATTAAAAAATTAATAGGTGGTCCCTGTGAAGGTTGTGAAGCTATTTATGAATATGGAGATGGATTTTTGAATTCTGTTGATACCATATCAGGATTTACAAGCTCCAATCAAAAAATAAAAATTACCGGAACTATTTATAATAATGACGGAAAAACTCCGGCTAAAGATGTAATTCTATATGCCTATCATACTGACGAAAGAGGAATTTATCCTAAAAGAAGTTCATCAAAAGGCTGGGAAAAACGCCATGGTTTTTTACGTGGATGGGTAAAAACAAATGCTTCGGGTAATTATACTTTTTATACATTAAAACCGGCATCATATCCAAATACATCAATACCACAGCATATACATATTACGGTAAAGGAGCCCGACAAAAATGAATATTATATTGCTGATATTTATTTTGACAGCGACCCGAATCTCACTGAAAGCATTAGAAATAAAAAGAATCATAGAGGTGGCAATGGGATTGTTGAACTACACAAAAAAGGACAATTATTAGAAGCTAAGAGAGACATAATTTTAGGTTTACATATTCCAAATTATGACTAAAACAATGTTTTTGGTTCTTTTGCTAATGTAGGGATTACCAAATCAGTATTTAATTCAGTATTTATTTTTTCAATAAAGTGAGCCGAAAGTAATGGTGATGATACTTCTAAATTTTGGTGTACAAAAAAATGAATTTTTTGTAATCCTAAAGCAATCCATTCTTTTAATCTGATGATCCAATCATCCAACCTTGAATAATCACTCTCATGATTGGCTCCTACATAACGAATAAAAGCTTCATTATTTGTCAAGCGCATATGCATAAGATCTCTTCTACCTGCAGTATCGACTATTACATTTGCAATATTATTTTCTTCTAAAGCATAATACAATTCTTCTGAAGTTGTATCATTATTATACCAATCTGTATGTCTAAATTCTACTGCTAGTGAAATTTCTTTAGGCCAACATTCTACGAAAGCAAGAACTCTATCAATATCTTTTGGTGCAAAATTACTGTGCATTTGTAAAAATATTGTCCCAAGCTTTTCTTTCAAATTTGAAGCAGCATATAAATAATTATCTACTGATTGTTTTACATCATTCAACCGTTTCCAATGGCTTATTTCCTGGTTTAATTTTGGAAAGAATTTAAAATTGGCAGGTGTTTTGTCATACCATTTTTCGAATTGTTCTGGAGGGAAAAAGCGATAAAAAGTAGCATTCAATTCAATACTATTAAACTGTGATGCATAATAGATCAACTCATCTTTTGTACCCCTAGGATAAAATCCTTTTAGGTCTTGCCGATTCCATTTGGCACAACCAACATATACTTCTGGATGATTTGTTGCTTTATAATTTGACAATACTCTTTTGGTATCTAGATGGTCATTTGGTAAGATAAAATCAATATTTTCTGGATGTTCTACGCGTCCGAATTTCATATTGTTTATTCTATGATATATAGTATTAAAAGCCCGACAGCAATACAGATCGCAAAACTCATCAATGTGCCTATAAGTACATATTCAGTTTGTTTTCTACCACCTTTTGAATCACTAAATCTCAATATTGATTTAGCAGCAATTAAAAACCCGATGGCTGAAAAATTACTAGATAATATAAAGGATAACACTAAAATGCGTTCAAAAATACCAATATAACGGCCTGCTTTTTTTAAACTGCTCTGCTCCTCTTCTATGGCTATTTCTTTTTGCCAACGTTCGGTTGCTTTACCAATGATAAATCCTACAGGAAAAATAACTGTCAAATAACCTATCAATATTGCTAATTTTTCTGTGGAAGAAAAGAATGTTCTTATTTCTGGAAATACATCATTAAAACCTTGTATCAAATATAACCATGCTATAATTATAATAATGATATGCAAAAATTGATCTATCAAAAAGTATTTTAAATTATCTTCTTTCTGATGTAACTTCCATAGATCGATAAAAAAATGAGTTATAATAATACCTAAAGGTACTAGAAAGCTTGACCATTGCTGCAATACGATATAAGTCAGAACACCTGCTAATATACTATGTACATATAAATACCATGAGCTCGCTTTATGCGTTCGTTTATGCTCCACCATTTTTTTGTTTTGAAACACAAAATCGGTTAACACATGCGCCAACAATAATTGTAATATGATAATAGTATTATATTCCATCATTATTATATTTAGATACGACAGTTCTGTATCTGTCTAATAATAGTGATATTGAATCCCAATTAGCAACTTTTTTCCTTTGATTGATAGCGGATTGATATATACCTAATATTTCGGCAATTTCTCTTTCTTTATATCCTTTATAAAGATAATAAACTACTTCAGCAGATTCTCTACTCCATTTATTTGTTACGCTATCTAAAAAACTAAAATGTACATTAAACTCGTCATTAATGTTATCATTAGCTGTTTTTAATAGTAATCTTGGATAATCGCCTTTCATTATATCTAAGGTTTTTCCTGAAAACTGAAAGGCTTCACCATTAGATTCTAAGATAGATTCGCGTTTTAAATTAATAGATCCTACACCAATGGCAATTCTAAAATCAGGTAAACCTGAAATTTCCTTATTTTTTATCGGAATTTTATTTACTGTTGTTTTTATTGCTATTACCAAGTCTAGTGCAATTGTTGGATCTAGTACTATCCCTTGAAAGCTATCGCCTCTAAATATTTTAAATTCAGTATCATATGTTGAGCGAAAATGTTCAAACTCCAGATTTACAGTGTCAAGAATAGTGTCTAATTCTTGTGGTGTATACTTTGTGGAATCTATTAAATCTCCTGTTATAACTGCTTCCATATCACAAATATATATATAAAATATCAGCCTATAGGCTAATAAACGCAAAATATCAGTCTGTAGGCTGATAAATAGTAAATATCAGTCTGTAGGCTGATAAATAGTAAATATTAGTCTGCAGACTAATATTTAATCAATTAAGGAAACACCATTCAAATCGGTAGTCAGTATCTCACTCATATAATCAAAATAAGGTCGAATAGCTTTAAAAGCCGACATAACTTCATTCAAAAAGTCTGGAGAAGTAACTTGAGCATCAGAGAATTTCTTTGTGAAAATAAATTGCTTTTTTCTAATAAGATCAATATCGGCATGCTCTTTATTAAAACCTTTAGGTGCTGTTTTTACTTCATCGCCAACCAAATCGCCCCAAACACCTTTAAATTTCTTTTCATTAATTATTTTTCTAAAATCTACAGCATCCAATTCAAGTTCTTTACGAATTCTAAATAAATCATCTTTGTTAGGTTCCCAAAATCCTGTAGCTACAAATGATTCATTATTAGGTGCGATGTGTAAGTAATAACCTCCTCGTAAACGAGGTTTTGTTCTACCAAAAGAACCTCCAAAATGTGTTTTATAAGGTGTTTTATCCTTTGAAAAACGTACATCTCTATAAATGCGGAACATTTTCATTTTATCAACATCATCTTCTTTTTGTAAATTTTCAAGTAAAGCATTATAAAAACTTTTAACCTCTGCTTCTATACTTTTAAATTCTGGTTTATGTTCTGTAAACCATTCTCTATTGTTATTCTTTTCAAGGTTTTTGAAAAATGAAAATGCTTTTTTTGGGATCGTACTTGCCATGATATTTATTATTTTATCCAAAGATATAAAAGTTTTCAAACTCTAATAATTTGGAAGGTATCAATTAAATTTTATAAATTGTACACATATATAGCTATTAACCATGCTATTATATTAACTAAAATCCTATTATTATGACAAATGAATCAACAAGTAATAAACCACCAGTATGGTTTTGGATCGTGAGCGTACTAGCACTCGGTTGGAATGGACTAGGAGTTAATGCATATTTACAACAAGCATATGACACCGAAAGCCATCGTGCAATGTATACTGTTGAACAACTAGAAATGGTAAATAATGCCCCTTCCTGGTACACAGCTGCTTTTGCTGTTGCTGTTTTTGGCGGACTATTAGGTTGTATTGCTTTACTATTAAGAAAGAAATGGTCAAAATCAATCTTACTACTATCTCTAATCGGTATTATTGTCCAACTAATTTATAATCTTTTTATCAGTAAAGCCATGGAAGTTTATGGTCCTGGAGCTATAGTAATGCCAATAATGGTTGCGGTCATTGGAATATTTTTAGTTTGGTTTGCTAAGAAAGGCATTGCTAAAGGTTGGCTTTCTTAAAGTTAAAACAACATAAAACCGACAAAGGCATTAAAATTTTTAATGCCTTTTTTAATTAAATATCTCTAATATAACTACCATAAAGGTCATCGAACTTAAAACCTTTTGTAAATCGTTTTTTATTTAGTTTTTTATACTCTACTAATCCCCATAGCACAAACTCTTTAAGGAAATAACTGTCAGAGTCAGGGATATCAGGATGATATTTTTCGATAAGAGTCTGCAAAGGAATTATTTTATTCAACTCTTGTTTATAATGATCCTCTTTCATATCATCTAACAATTCAAAATTGCTTTCATTAAAAAACCATTCAATAAGTTCATCATACGGCGTAACAGCTTCTTTATGTTCTAATTTTGGAATATCAGGAAAATAACTACTAAATAAGGTTTGTACAGCGTTTCCAATTAAGGTTTGTGCTATTGTCGCTGCTCCTTCTTGTTCCCCTTCATACACCAATTCAACTTTACCAATAATAGCAGGAATTACACCCATAAAATCGCTTAACCTAACTGAAGTATTCTCTTCAGAAACTAGAACACTACGACGCTCTGCCGTACTTAACAAGTTTTCAAATGCCGTAATACTCATTCTGGCACTAATCCCGCTTTTTATATCAACATATTCACTTTTTCTTGCTTCAAAACTAATTTGCTCCAGTAATTTTTTTGCCAATTCCGGCACATATATATGCTCTGATTGCTTTTGCAAAATATTGGCTTCTTGCTCAGTAATTTTTTGAGAAATTTCTATAGTTTCAGGATAATGAGTCAATATTTGAGACCCAATTCTATCTTTTAAAGGTGTTACAATACTTCCTCTATTAGTATAATCTTCAGGATTGGCTGTAAAAATAAATTGTAAATCTAGAGGTAAACGTAGTTTAAAACCTCTAATTTGAATATCTCCTTCTTGTAAAATATTAAATAATGAAACTTGAATTCTAGCTTGTAAATCAGGTAATTCATTGATCACGAAAATAGATCTATTCGCTCTGGGAATCATTCCGAAATGGATGACCCTATCATCAGCATAACTCAATTTTAAATTTGCCGCTTTTATTGGATCTATATCCCCAATTAAATCAGAAACCGTTACATCTGGAGTAGCTAATTTTTCAAAAAAACGTTCATCTCTATGCACCCAAGAAATTGGAGTGTCATCTCCTTTTTCATTTATCATATCTATGGCAAATCGAGATAATGGTTTTAACGGATCATCATTAATTTCTGAACCAGCAACAATCGGAATATATTCATCTAATAGATTGACCATAAGCCTGGCTAAACGTGTCTTTGCTTGACCTCTCAAACCTAACAAGTTGATGTTATGGCGGGATAATATGGCTGTTTCTAAAGCAGGAATAACAGAATTTTCGTAACCCCAAACACCTTCAAACACATTTGAACCTTCTTTCATTTTTTGGATAAGATTATTTCTTAATTCATCTTTAATCGGGGTACTTTGATAACCTATCTTTTTAAGAGCACCAAGTGTACTTATCTTTTCTATATTCATAAAATATTATTTAACCTCTTAGTTTTTTTCTTCTGTTTTGTTCATAATCTTCAAAAATCATTTCTCCTAACCCTTTAAGTCCAGTATAAAAGGCCTTACCTTGATTTGCATCTGAAAACTGACGTACAAATCGCATTAAATAAGGGTCTTCAGCAATCATAAAGGTCGTTATTGGAATGTGCAATTTTCTAGCTTGAGCTGCCATGTTATAACATTTCTCTACAATATAATCATCCAATCCAACACTATTTTTATAGTATGTTCCATCAGGTAAACGGATACAACTAGGTTTACCATCAGTAATCATAAAGATTTGTTTATTGGTATTCCTTTTTCTACGGAGCATATCCATTGCTAATTGTAAGCCCGCAACCGTATTAGTATGATATGGTCCTACTTTTAAGTAGGGTAAATCCTTTATAGCAATAGGCCAAGCATCATTGCCAAAAACCAATATATCTAAAGTGTCTTTTGGGTATCGGGTTGTAATTAATTCAGCCAAAGCCATGGCGACTTTTTTTGCCGGAGTTATCCGATCTTCTCCGTATAAAATCATACTATGGCTAATATCTATCATCAGCACAGTACTCATCTGAGACTTAAAATTAGTTTCTTCAACAACTAAGTCGCTTTCATTTAAAGTGAAATCTCCAATTCCATTATTAATTTGAGCATTCTTTATACTTTCTGTAATTGAGATTCTTTCAAGTGAATCTCCAAATTTATAATTTCTATATTCTCCGGTATGTTCGTCACCCAGACCTATACTTTTGCTTTTATGATTACCCAGGCCACTTCGTTTTAGTTTGCCAAAAATTTGATCTAATGCTTTTTGACGAATGGCTTGCTCGGTTTTAGCAGTAATTTTTAAACCGTTGCCACCTTCTTTATCAGAATCTATTTCTTCGCGTAAATAGCCTTTCTTTTTAAGATCTTCAATAAAATCATCTAAGGTATACTCAGGTGTGGTTAATTCATATTCTTTGTCTAACTGGGCTAACCAATCTAATGCTTCATCAACATCACCTGAAGTATGAGTAATCAATTCTTTAAAGATTTCAAATAGCTTATCAAAAGGTGACAGGTGTGGCGCCTCATAATTTTCAAATCTAAATCCCTTTCTGTTGCTACTATCCATATCATAAAAATAGTATAAATAATATAGACCGGCTATAACAAAATGTTAATTAATGTCTGTTCTCTAAAACTTTGACAACATCATTTATGGCAAACCCTTTAGCCTGTAATAATATTAAATAGTGGAATAACAAATCTGCTGACTCCTCTAAAAAGAGGTTATCATTATTATCTTTTGCTTCAATAACTACTTCTACAGCTTCCTCTCCTACTTTTTGAGCAATTTTGTTGATTCCTTTACGAAATAAAGAAGCAACATAAGAACTCTCATCTTGTTGGTTCTCCTTTCTACTTTTGATGATCTCTTCAAGTTGTGTTAAAAAACCGAAAGTTTGAGCATTATTTTCATCCCAGCAAGTATCAGAACCTTTATGACAAGTTGGACCTTCAGGATTCACTTTAACTAGCAATGTATCATTATCACAATCGATTTTTATCTCCACTAAGTTTAAAACATTACCGCTTTCTTCACCTTTTGTCCATAGTCTGCTTTTAGTTCTGCTGTAGAATGTTACTTTTTTAGTTGCAAGGGTTTTATCATATGCTTCCTGGTTCATATAACCCAGCATCAAAACATTGTTGGTTATTGCGTCTTGAATGATTGCTGGTACCAATCCGTCTTTGTTCTTTGTAAAGTCTATTTTCATCTTTTTAAGTTTTCATTTTATAATAACATTCATTCAAAATTAACCCTTCGACTGCGCTCAGGGAGACATTCTATCTAAATATTTTATAATCGTACAGAAATATTATTATTCCGTAATTCTTTTTTTAGATCTATTATTTCTATTTCTTTAAAATGAAAAACACTGGCTGCCAATGCTGCATCTGCATTTCCTTCAATAAAAGTATCTACAAAATGTTGCATATTTCCAGCTCCACCTGATGCAATTATCGGAATATTCAATTCTCTGGATAATCTAGACAAAGCTATATTTGCAAATCCATTTTTTGTACCATCATGGTCCATTGAAGTAAACAGAATTTCTCCTGCTCCTCTGGTTTCTAGTTCCTTTGCCCAATCAAATAAATTTAGATCTGTAGGTACTTTACCACCAACCAAATGTACTTTCCATTCATCATTTATTTGTTTAGCGTCTATGGCAACAACAATACATTGATTTCCAAATTTAGCGGCTAAATCATTAATTAGTTGTGGGTTTTTAATGGCTGCTGAATTAATAGATACTTTATCTGCACCAGATTTTAGTAATGCGTCAACATCCTTAACCGAAGAAATTCCACCCCCAACTGTAAATGGAATATTTACTTGCTCTGCTACATGCAATACTAGATCAATCAAGGTTTTACGCCTTTCTTCAGTTGCAGAAATATCTAAAAATACCAATTCATCAGCGCCATTTTCTGCGTATAATTTTGCAAGTTCTACAGGATCTCCTGCATCTCTTAGGTCTACAAAATTAATACCTTTAACAGTTCTTCCGTTTTTGATATCTAAGCATGGTACGATTCGTTTTGTAAGCATAATTTATTCTCTTTGGTCAGTTCGAGTTGAGTCCCGAAGCTTCGGGGCGAAGTATCTAGAACTTCTCGATAAAATTTTCTAAAGAAAATCACTCGAAGTGACATTTAATTATTTAATATATAATCTTCTAACTGTTTTAAACTAATCCTGTTTTCATAGATAGCCTTTCCGATGATAGTTCCTTCACAACCCAGTTCGGCTAGCTTAGGAATTTCATCAAAAGTAGAAATCCCGCCTGAGGCGATTAGTTTTAATGGTCTAGATTCCTCGTCGCTTCTCTCTGTCGGAATGACACTACATTGTAATAAAATTTTTTTATATAATTCAAATGATGGTCCATTTAACATTCCGTCTTTTGCAATATCTGTACAAATAACATATTGTACACCCTCCTTTTGATAGTTCTGAATAAACGGAATTAGATCTTCATTACTTTCTTCTAACCATCCGCCAATTGCCACCTTTTCATTATTTGCATCAGCTCCAAGAATTATTTTATCATTTCCATAGGATTTTAACCATTTATTAAAGATAACAGGATCCTTAACTGCAATACTTCCACCGGTAATCTGATTAGCACCACTTTCAAAAGCTATTTTTACATCTTCATCCGATTTTAATCCGCCTCCAAAATCTACTTTTAGCTTTGTTTTAGAGGCTATTTGTTCTAATATTTTATAATTTACTATATGACTACTTTTTGCTCCGTCAAGATCAACTAAATGTAAATATTCGATACCATGTGCCTCAAAGTTCTTTGCAACTTCCAGAGGGTGCTCGTTATATATCTTTTTAGTAGTATAATCGCCTTTTGATAAACGTACACATTTACCTTCAATAATATCTATGGCAGGAATAATTCTCATTGATTAATTTGTTAATCAACCCTGAACTTGTTTCAGGGTCATTTAGTTATTTTTAATAATATATTTCTCAACTAATCCCTTCGACAAGCTTTGCTTGTTACTTTCGACACAAAATATATTTTGTGTCTTAGTAATGCTCAGGGTGACATCCAGAACTATTTTAACTTCAAAAAGTTTTCAAGAACTTTTTCTCCTGCCTTGCTACTTTTCTCAGGATGAAATTGAACTCCATAAAAATTGTCTTTTTGTAAGGCAGATGAATATACTAATCCGTAATCACTAACACCTATTGTTTCTTCACATAAAGGGGCGTAATAGCTATGTACAGCATACATATATTCTTCATCGTTTATTTCAGAAAATAATTCTGATTTTAACTTAGACACTTTATTCCATCCAATTTGTGGGACTTTCAAGGTGTTATTAAATTTTGCCACACCCACATTAAATATCCCAAGACCTTTAGTTTTACCTTCATCAGAATAATTACACATAAGCTGCATGCCCAAGCAAATACCTAAGACAGGCTGTGACAATGTTGGTATTATGGTATCTAATCCACTTTCAATCAGTTTTTTCATAGCGCTCCCAGCTTCACCCACTCCTGGAAAAATTACTTTATCAGCGCTTTTAATTTCCTCTATATTATGGCTTAAGATTGCTTCATAACCTAAGCGCTGTATTGCAAACTGGATACTTTTAATGTTGCCGGCACCGTAATTGATAATAACTATATTCATTTTATTATTTCTTATTCTCATGAGATTCCTGCCTACGCAGGAATGACAGTAAAGTTTTATAACATCCCTTTTGTTGATGGTAAAATCATCTTATCAGCATCTCGCTTTACTGCGACTTTAATGGCCTTGGCAAACGCTTTAAATATCGCCTCAATTTTGTGATGTTCATTAGTTCCTTCAGCTTTTATATTTAAATTGCATTTAGCTCCATCGGTAAACGATTTGAAAAAATGGTAAAACATTTCTGTGGGCATTTTTCCAATCATTTCACGTTTGAATTCCGCTTCCCAGGCTAGCCAATTTCTACCACCAAAATCAATTGCTACCTGTGCTAAACAATCATCCATAGGTAAACAAAATCCGTAACGTTCGATTCCCAATTTATCAGATAATGCTTTAGCAAACACTTCGCCAAGTGCAATAGCAGTGTCCTCAATAGTATGATGTTCATCTACTTCTAAATCGCCTTTTACTTTAATATTTAAATCCATTTGGCCATGACGTGCAATTTGGTCTAGCATATGATCGAAAAATGAAATACCGGTCTCAATACTACTTTTACCGGTTCCGTCTAGATTTAACTCGACTAAAATATCAGTTTCATTAGTTTTTCTCTTAATTTCAGCGGTTCTTGATGCTAATTTCAAGAATTCATAAATTTTCTTCCAATCATTTGTTTCTAATACTATATAATCGTCCAGATCATTTCGTTTTACGGTTATTTCATCTGTACCCAAATTCGTATTATCATTGATAAATATTCCTTTTGCTCCTAGATTTTTGGCTAATTCTATATCGGTCAAACGGTCACCAATTACTATAGAATTTTCTAAGTCATAACCTTCAGTGAAATAGTTGTCAAGCAAACCCGTATTTGGTTTTCTAGTCGGTGCATTATCTTTCGCAAAGGTTCTATCGATGTATTGCTCTTTAAACACTACACCTTCGCTTTCAAAAGTTTTAATTATAAAATTATGTATTGGCCAAAAAGTATCTTCTGGAAAAGATTCAGTTCCTAATCCATCCTGATTGGTAACCAGAACAATTTCATACTCTAATTCCTTTGCAATTTTAGCTAACCATTGAAATACGTTAGGATAGAAAACTAATTTTTCAAATGAATCAATCTGCTCGTCGGCTGTTTCTTTAATAATGGTTCCGTCTCTATCTATAAAAAGGACTTTTTTCATATCTATAATTTTACCCTGAACTTGTTTCAGGGTCTTTTAATTAATACTTAATGTTTCTAATTTAGGGTTTGATGTTTTGATCAAATCCCATTTCCACTCTTTATGCCAATTTTTTAATTGTGATTCTCTCAACTTAGCTTTTTTCTTTTCTTCAAAACATTCGAAGTAAATTAATTCAACTACACTATATTTCTTAGTGAATGATGCTCCAATTCCTTTTTCATGTTGATTAATTCTTCTATTCAAATTCTCTGTATATCCTATATAAAGGACGGTTCTATTTTTATTCGATAATATGTAAATATAATACTGCTTCATATTAATGGTTGCTGAATCAAGTTCAGCATTTCGAAATTAATAAAAGGGTTTTTATTAATTTCTCATTCTCTTTTTTTGTTCCTACTGTAATTCGTAGACAATTCTCAAGTAAAACTTGAGTCGTTCTATTTCTCAGCACTATTCCATTTTCTATTAACTGTTGATACCGTTTATTAGCATCATCTACTTTTATCAATACGAAATTAGCGTCAGATGGATATGTTTTTTTAATGAAATCTATTTGAAGTAATTTTTTAAGTAATCTATCTTTCTCATCTAAAATTAAACTTATTTCATTGTTTACTTCATTAATTAATAATACTTTTTCCAGCGCTTTTTGCTGTGTTAATTCATTGATATTGTAAGGCAACTTAATTTTATTCAACACAGCTATTATTTCTTTTGATGCATAACAAATTCCTAGCCGAATTCCTGCTAATCCATACGCTTTTGAAAGCGTTTGTGTTACTATAAGATTTGAAAAATTATCAAGCTTAGATATCCAACTTTCTTTTGATGAAAAATCAATATAAGCTTCATCTATCACTACCAATCCATTAAAGGAATTGAGTAATCTGGTAATGCTTTTTATATCAATCGTATTTCCTGTCGGATTGTTAGGGGAGCAAATAAAGAGTAGCTTAGAGTTTACATCTATGCTAGCTAAAATTGCATCAACATCAGGCTGAAAATTCTCATTTAGGACTATTTTTCTATTTTCAATATTGTTAGTATTCGCCAACACATCATATATACCAAAAGTTGGCGGTAATGTAATTACGTTATCTCTTGCCGGTTCACAAAACACTCTAAAGATCAAGTCTAACACTTCATCACTACCATTGCCTAACAATATATTTTCTGCATGTACACTTTTTTGTTGTGCTAATGCTTCCTTTAAACTTAACTGTTGAGGGTCAGGATAACGATTCAAACCATTCTCAAAAGGGTTTTCATTAGCATCTAAGAAAACCAAATCAGCAGCCTTTGAAGTAAATTCTGATCGTGCAGATGCATAAGGTTTCATTTGCTTGATATTTTCTCTTATAAGATTATTAATATTGAATGTATTTGTTTTCATTTATTCTTACTTATCTATTATTGAGATTCTTCGTCACTCTTTTATCGCTCCTCTGAATGACAATGTTATTCATGAGATTATGAAATAAGTTCAGAATCACTTCATCATTTTAAACTATTTAATCTTAAGGTGACTGCATTTTTATGTGCTTGTAATCCTTCAGCTTCAGCCATAACTTCTATTGAATTACCAATTTTTTGAATTCCTTTTTTAGATATTTTTTGAAAAGTCATGCTTTTCATAAAACTATCTAGATTTACTCCACTATATTGTTTTGCATATCCGTTAGTTGGTAACGTATGATTGGTTCCTGAGGCATAATCACCTGCACTTTCCGGTGTATAATTACCAATAAAAACAGAACCTGCATTTTGTATTCCGTTTACATAGAAATCTTCATTCTTTGTACAAATAATAAAGTGTTCAGGCCCATATTCATTGATTAATTCTAATGCTTGGGTATCATTTTCTACATAAATTAATTTTGAATGTTCTATTGCTTTTTCAGCAATTGCTTTCCGAGATAAAGCATTGAGTTGTTCTTGTAATTCTTTAGAAACATTATCTATTAATTGTTTAGAAGTAGAAACCAGTATCACTTGACTATCAATACCATGTTCTGCTTGACTCAAGAGATCTGATGCAACAAAAGCAGTATTTGCAGTCTCATCAGCAACAACCAATAATTCAGAAGGACCGGCAGGCATATCAATCGCTACTCCAAATTTAGTAGCCAATTGTTTTGCAACTGTTACAAATTGGTTTCCGGGTCCGAATATTTTATATACATTCGGAATAGTTTCAGTACCGAAGGTCATAGCTGCAATTGCTTGTATACCTCCTACTTTAAAAATATTTTTGATTCCACAAAGCTGCGCTGTATATAAAATTGCTGGGTGAATTTTACCTTTGGCATTAGGTGGTGAGCATAATATAATTTCTGAGCAACCTGCAATAAGTGCCGGAATAGCCAACATTAAAACTGTAGAAAATAAGGGGGCTGTTCCTCCAGGAATATAAATACCTACTTTTTGAATAGGTCTTTTTTCCTGCCAACATAGTACACCTTCTGTTGTTTCTATTTGTATTTTTTTTGAAATTTGTGCCTTATGAAACTTTTCAATATTAGATTTTGCTTGCGCGATTGCTTCTTTTAATTCTGATGAAACCAATTTTTCTGACATTTGAACTTCATCTTTAGCAACTAATATATTCTCCAA
>Ga0209633_10000982_pt1 | contig 31032 bp, 26 predicted proteins | sample Cruoilmetagenom1_FD_187290 | JGI IMG/M metagenome (GOLD analysis project Ga0209633, IMG submission 187290) | Oil polluted marine microbial communities from Coal Oil Point, Santa Barbara, California, USA - Sample 1 (SPAdes) (version 2) | ecosystem: Environmental > Aquatic > Marine > Oil seeps ... | reverse complement strand
CTAAGGCTTGTGCTTCTATCATTAAAGGACGCATACCTTCTAAAGTTGCTCCAATTGCTGTACCACTAAGCGACTCATCTTTTTCTGAAATCAGAATTTCTGACGGGTTTTCAACTTCGCGTAAGCCAGTATTTTGCATTTCATAAATACCCAATTCTGAAGTAGAACCAAAGCGATTCTTTTGTGATCGTAAAATGCGATATGTGTGATTTCTATCACCTTCAAATTGCAAGACCACATCTACCATATGCTCTAAAATCTTTGGCCCAGCAATAGTTCCTTCTTTAGTAATATGGCCAATTAAAACAACTGGAATTGCGGTTTCTTTAGCAAATTTTATAAGTTCTGCGGTAGTTTCTCGAATTTGAGAAATACTTCCCGGAGAGGCATCAATAGTTTCAGTATGCAATGTTTGTATAGAATCTATAACAACTACATCAGGTGCTACTTCTTCAATCGATTTAAAAATATGTTGTGTCTTGGTTTCTGTTAAAATCAAACATTTTGAATGGCTTTCGCTTAAGCGTTCGGCACGCATTTTTATTTGTGATTGACTTTCTTCACCAGAAACATAAAGCACTTTTTTATCTATACCCAATGCTACTTGCAACAATAAAGTTGACTTGCCAATTCCAGGTTCACCACCTAATAACGTCATAGACCCTTTTACCAATCCACTACCTAATACCCGGTTTAATTCGTTGTTTTTGGTATCTATTCGGTCTTCTTCATTGATAGTTATTTCAGTAATGGATAAAGCCTTTGAAACTCGTTTAATCTCTGAAGTCTGTTTCCAATTTCGTTTTTCTTCCTTTTGCAGTACTTCTTCCACAATAGTATTCCACTCATTACAGGCGCTACATTTACCGACCCATTTCGCATATTGAGTGCCACAATTCTGACAGAAAAAAGTTGTTTTGGTTTTACTCATAATTGTTGAATCGTTTATGTGTGGATTTGTTTAATTGTTGGAATGGGATTTATTTTTATTGATCTTCAAACACAGCAATTGCTCTTACTGGTGATCCCGTTCCTCCTCTTATTTTAAGCGGTAGACCAATAAAACGAAATCGACCACGACCAATTAAAAGATGAAGATTTATCATATTTTCATAATGTGTAAACCCTAGCTCTCCACAAATATGATGAACTTCTTTGTTTGAAATTCCAGGTACTCCAGGTGACATGGTTTCAACACCAAAAGCGGCTATTTTCTTCTCACCTAACCAACGAGCCGTATCAGAAGTTATTCCTGGTCCATTAGCCCAATCTTTTTGACCATAGGTTTTTCTGTAATGATCAGTATAGAATAATACTGTATCTCCTTTTTTAATATCAACACCTTCTTTAACACACGCTTCTTGAATTTCAAAAGGTTCAATTAATTCCTTGAGGCTTTTATATGAAAAATCTAAGCAAATCCCCTCTGTATAGAACATTGAAAGAGGCATTGTATCTATTGACTGTTCTTTATATTCTAGAGCCATATGGTTTAAAGCATCTACATGTGTGCCGGTATGTTCGCTTAATTCTAGTTTATAAACACTTGGTGTAATAGTATCTGAATCTGTAATACGTTCCCATTCTTCATGCGAATTATGCACACTCATTTTTACTTCAGGAAGACCTTTATAAACAGGCATTCCCGAAAATATTTCTTGACTCAAATCAATTATTTCTCTCATGTCGATTATTGTTTTTATTGTCAGGTTGAGCGCAGTCGAGACCTAATTTTAAGCAAAGAATATTTTTTTATCTTAAAACTCTTTCAATTCAGTCTTTTCTCCATCAAAAACAGCATAGGTAAAATGAGAGATCCAATCGCCTGTATTGATATATTTACTTCGTTCATTTAATTCAATTGTCATTGATAAATGTCTGTGTCCAAACAGAAAATAATCATGGTGTTTATTTTCTAATTTTCGTTTGCAGTATTGTACCAACCATTCATTTTCTTCTCCTAAAAAAACGACATCCTCGTCTCCTGAAATTAATTTATTTTTAGTAGAAAGATATTGCGCCAAACGCATTCCCAAATCAGGATGTATCCATCTGTACATCCATTGCAAAAACTTATTTGTAAAAACTTTCTTCATTCGTTTGTATCCCTTGTCTCCAGGACCTAATCCGTCGCCATGACCAATTAAAAAAGAAGTAGTATTGACGGTTAATTCCAGTGGCTTATAGTGAACAGGAATATTCAATTCTTTTTCAAAATAATCAAGCATCCATAAATCGTGATTTCCTACAAAAAAATGGATTGGAATTCCACTATCACTAATTTCAGCTAGTTTCCCTAAAACCCTAACAAAACCTTTCGGAACAACCGTTTTATATTCGTACCAACAATCAAATAAATCGCCCAATATAAAAATGGCCTGCGCATCCTGTTTGACAGTGTCTAGCCATTGTACAAATTTCTTTTCTCGAACTAAACTTTTCTCGTGATTTGGTATACCGAAATGTTGGTCGGAAGCGAAGTAAATTTTTTTATGTTGAGGTAATTGTATATTCATTCAGTTTATGTCACATCATTTTTTTAGAATTGGGGACTTCCAACCGTATACTAGTTATTGGTCTGAAGCATACCATTCAGCATATGAATTGTTAGTTTCATATAGTTTTAGCGAATGCAATGTAACAGAATTTGGTAAATGTTTATTAATTTTTTTAGCGAAATCAACAATCATATTTTCACTGGTAGGTTGGTAATCAACTAATAAAACCTTTGGTGAATCTGGTCTTATTCTTTCCGCTAATTCTCTATGCGGTGAATTTTGATTGAGCACAGTAGCGTGATCAAAAACATCTACAATTTCAGATCTCACTATTTTCTTTAGGTCGCCAAAATCGATTACCATCCCGTTTTTTACATGATTTGGATCGTTGACAGGCACACCAATAACGGTGACATATAATTGATAGCTGTGACCATGAATATTTTTACACTTGCCGTCGTAACCATATAAGGCATGTGCAGTTTCAAAATCGAAATGTTTAGTGATTCTAATTTTCATTCTGAACTTGTTTCAGAATCTGTTACTCGTTTAACTAACTTGATTCTGAATCTATTTAATTTATTTGAGCAAATGTAAATATAATTCATGAGATTCCTGCCTACGCAGGAATGACAGAAAGAGACTTCCCAACTTTAGTAAATGCTGCAATCGCTTTGTCTAAATGTTCTTTGGTATGTGCAGCCGAAAGCTGTACTCTAATTCTGGCTTTATCTTTAGGCACTACCGGAAAGAAAAATCCGATTACATAAATACCTTCAGCTAATAATGAATTTGCCATATCTTGAGACAATTTTGCATCGTATAGCATTACCGGAACAATAGCAGCATCTGCCCCAACAAGGTCGAATCCTGCTTCTTCCATCCCTTTACGAAAATAATTGGTATTCCATTCTAAAGTATCACGTAAAGAAGTGTCATTTGCTAATAGATCAAATACTTTTAATGAGGCTCCTACAATGGCAGGTGCCAATGAATTTGAAAATAGATATGGTCTAGAGCGCTGACGTAAAATTTCAACGATCTCTTTTTTTGCGGTAGTATAACCACCCATTGCTCCTCCAAGGGCTTTTCCTAAAGTTCCGGTAACAATGTCAACTCTATCTAATACATTTTTAAGCTCTAAAGTTCCTCTTCCGGTTTTACCGATAAATCCTGCAGCATGACATTCATCAACCATAACCATGGCATCATATTTGTCGGCTAAATCACAAATTTTATCAAGACTGGCTACAATACCATCCATAGAAAATACACCATCTGTAACAATAATTTTAAAACGTGTTCCGGCACCATTGGCTTCAATTAAACGCGCTTCAAGTTCTTCCATATTATTGTTTTCATAACGATAACGCGCCGCTTTACACAAACGAACTCCGTCAATTATGGAAGCATGATTTAAAGAATCAGAAATAATTGCATCGTCTTTCGTCAATAGGGGTTCAAAAACACCGCCATTAGCATCAAAAGCAGCGGCATACAAGATCGTATCTTCAAACCCGTAAAAATCAGCAATTTTCTGCTCTAACTGTTTGTGAATGTCTTGAGTACCGCAAATAAAACGGACAGATGACATTCCATAGCCATGAGTATCCAAGGTGTCTTTTGCAGCCTGAATTACTTCAGGGTGATTTGACAAACCTAAATAGTTATTTGCACAAAAATTGATGACCTCTTCGCTGGTCGAAATTTTAATTACTGCATCCTGAGACGAAGTGATGATACGCTCAGACTTATATAAACCGGCATCTTTAATGCTTTGTATTTCTTGTTGTAAATGTTCTTTAATAGTACCGTACATGGTATTCTTTTTTACAAAGATAGTTAGGTTTTACAAAACGCTGTATATTTGTTTTTTAAATTTTTGCATGTCAAGAGATGAAACGTTGAGAATAAGATGGGAATTGCTGAAACAAAAAATTTCAGTTCAATTTGGTGATGGTGAAGAGCTAGACTTAGATGCAATTATTTATTTAATAGGTGTGCAAGAATTAGGGCAAGGATATCGTTCTTTTAAGAAAGATGAGAAAGTAAATTTAATGCACATTGCAATTTGTAGAGTCTTAGAACCATTGGGTTATTATGAGTTTGATTTTTATGATAGCGATGGATGGCCACATTATAAAGTGAAAGAAGAAATTCCCTTTTTAAAACCGGGAGAACAATCTGTATTAATGAAAGAATCTGTAATACAGTATTTTTTAGAGAAGAAGTTGATCGATTAAATTCTGGCTTAAAAAATTCATATTACAATCAACAGAAGGTTGTAAACTACCATTTGATTAGACGGCTTCAAATATTTTTCCGGGTAACGGCTTGATGATACCTTTTAATTCTAAATTCAATAATAGTGTCGCTATTTTAAAAATAGGAAGATTGCAATGTAAGGCAATAATGTCTAGCTGTTGTTTGCCTTCTTTCAATAAATAATGATAGACTTCTTTTTCAGCTTCTGAAAGCTCAATGAACAATTCTTTTTGAATTGTTTTTTTAGCGCCTTTGTCTTTTTCCCAATTTAAGATATAGGCTAAATCTTTGACCGAAGTCAACACAGCAGCTTTATTTGTTTTTATTAATTGGTTACATCCTCTACTATAAGCGTCTGTAATTCTTCCGGGAATTGCAAAAACATCTCGGTTATATGAATTGGCAATATCTGCAGTGATGAGGGAACCTCCCTTTTCAGCTGATTCAATGACGATAGTTGCTTGAGAGAGCCCTGCAACAATCCGATTTCTTTTTACAAAATTTTCTCTATCAGGGTTGGTATCAGACCAAAAATCAGATAGTAAACCACCATTTTCAATTAATTGATTAACATATTTTTTATGTATAGATGGATATATTCTATCGAGTCCATGTGCAAGTACAGCAATAGTTTGCAAATTATGTTTAATTGCTAGTCTATGAGCATAAATATCGACACCATAAGCAAAACCACTAACAATAACCGGATTGTATTCTTTTATGCCTTGAAATAATTCATCAAGAACAGACTTTCCGTAGTTAGTTATTTGACGTGTACCTACAATACTTATAATCTTTTGTTCCTTAAAATTGATATTTCCTTTCTTAAAAAATAAGACTGGAGCGTCAAAACAATGCTTAAGATATGTAGGATATGCTTCCTCTTTAAAATAAGAATATTCAATATTATTTTTATTAATAAAATCAATTTCTTGTTCTGCCCTAATAAAATTATTTTTGTCTTTTAGGGCACGTATAGTAACCACCCCTATACCCGCAATTTTTGATAATGTCTGGTTTTTTTGAGAAAAAACAGCAGTTGCGCTTCCAAATTGTGTTATCAATTTTTTAGCCAATACGTCTCCAACCCCTTCAGAATTTAATAGTGCTAATATGTGAAGTAATTCTTCTTTTTCCAACTGTAATTTATTAGGTTATCAAGATACAAACATTTGTTAAAAAAAAATATTGACATGTTGTTTTTAACTGGAAGTTTTTTTTACATTTGTTTTAATGAAATTATCAACCTATATAAGCGATTTGTTATATCGTTATGAATGTGTTATAGTTCCCGATTTTGGAGGATTTGTAACGAATACACAATCGGCTATTATAAGTTCTTATTCTAAGACATTTTATCCTCCACATAAACAAATTTCTTATAATAATCATCTAAAAAATAATGATGGTCTATTGGCAAATTATATTGCATCTGTTGATAAAATGCCTTTTGAACATGCGATGAATTTTATCAAGTTTGAGGTAAGTGAATGGAGAAAAAAATTAAATGAATCAGATTTATTTCTTGATAAAATTGGGAAATTGTCATTAGATAAAAATGATGCGATAATTTTTGAGCCTCAAACTGAAACAAATTATTTAACCGCTGCTTACGGAATGACTCCTTTTGTAATACCGGAAATTAAGCGTGAAAAATATGCGAAACAAGTAGAGGTACTTGAAGAAAAAGCACCAATTATAATTTCAAGCCGTAAAAGAGAGGCACCTGATTATTTGAAATATGCTGCGATATTTATATTAGGCCTATCCATAATAGGTTTTGGTGGTAATGAATTCTACAAAAATTACAAGAGTAATCAACAAATTGTTGCCGCTCAAAAGCAACAAAAACAAGTTGAAGATAAAATTCAAAAGGCAACATTTATTGTGTCTGAAGCATTACCTTCAATTAATTTAAATGTTTCTTTAGATAAAAAACCTTATCATGTAATTGCTGGTGCTTTCAGATATCCTGAAAATGCAGTTAGAAAAGTATATCAGTTAAAAGAGCAAGGTTATAATGCTAGAATTTTAGGCATAAATCGGTGGGGATTGACACAGGTTTCTTTTGATAGCTATGACGATAGAAATGAGGCGATTAATAGTCTATATAGATTAAAAAAGACTGAATCTGAAGATGTTTGGTTATTAGTTCAAGATTTATAAAACCATTGCCAGTCTTTATATTTTTTAAACATTCTTCTTAGAGATGACCTAATGGCAATTACTTATCTTTGCCTGAAAATTTGTAGCACTTATTTGTATGAAATCAAAAAACCCTAAAGATTCATTAACTGTTTTGACAGATATGGTTTTGCCAGGTGAGACCAATGCGTTGAATAATTTGTTTGGTGGAGAGTTATTAGCAAGAATGGATAGAGCATGTAGCATTGCGGCTCAGAGACATTCAAAACGTATAGTTGTTACGGCTTCTGTAAATCATGTAGTATTCAATAAAGCTGTGCCAGTCGGAAGTGTGGTTATAGTAGAAGCGAAAGTTTCAAGAGCTTTTTCTTCGTCAATGGAAATTTATGTTGATGTCTGGACAGAAGATAGAGAAAGCGGACAAAAAACAAAAGTGAATGAAGGGATTTATACATTTGTTGCTGTTGATAGAACAGGAACTCCGGTTAAAGTGCCTGCTATTCAACCAGAAACTGAATTGGAGCAAGAACGCTATGATGGTGCTTTGAGAAGAAAACAGTTGAGTTTAGTATTATCTGGAAGGATGAATCCAAACGATGCTTCTGAGTTAAAAGCGCTGTTTAAAGGTTAGATCATTTTGCCAATCCATATTTCAGGATTTTGAATTTTTGTTTCTCTAAATAAACTAAATTCTAAAACAGTTTTTCCGGTTGCAGTATCTGTATGTATAGTGCCAATATCTTGCCTCGTATTGATATCTTCTCCTTTTTTCACCAATACGCTTTCTAAGTTTTTATATACAGTAATATAATTACCATGCTGTACTAAAACCATTTTTTTACGACCGGGTAATAACTGAATAGATAATACTTTACCATTAAAAATAGCTCTTGCCTTTGCCTTTTTCTCAGTGGCAACATGTACACCATTACTTTGAATCGTAATACCCGCAAGTGTAGGATGTTTTTGTTTACCGTATTTTCTAATCACAGTTCCTTTTTTAGCAGGCCAAGGTAATTTTCCCTTATTTGCTACAAAAGAAGTTTCCAATTTTTTAGCTTCAGGTGTAAGCTTAAAACTTGAAGATCTTTTATTAGCACTTTTTTTGTTTGACCGTGCAATGGCTTCTGCAATTAAGCGCTGAATTTTTCTATCGATCTTACGCTCTTCTTTTTGTTTCCTGTTAATTTGACTAATGTACTTTTGCTCTTTTGCCCTAACTTTAGTTACTAATTTTTCTTGTGATAGTTTTTCACGACTAACACTTTCTTTTTCTTTTAAATGGAGCGCAATTAATAGTTGTTTTTCGTCTTCTTTGATCTGTAACGAATCTGTTAAAGCACGTAAATCTGCTGTGGTTGCTTTAATATCTTGTCCCTGCTGTTTTCTATAGTTAGCATATTGTTTGATATACTGAAGGCGTTTAAAAGCTTGTAAAAAATTTTCTGATGATAGTAAAAAAAGGAGCCTGCTATTTTTGTTTTTACTTTTATATGATTTGACAACCATATCAGCATACTCTTTTTTTAATACGTCTAATTTTTTTTCTTGAGAATTTATTTTCCTTTCATTTTTAGCAATTGCTTTCGAAAGAACCGCAGCTTCCTGATTAATGGTATTAATTAATTTTGTTCGCACTTCAATTTTTTGAGTAATATCATCTAAATCAGACAACAAAGTTTCGGCTTCTTTTTTAGACTTAAACAATAAGGAGTTAATTTCTTTAATTTCTTTTTGCAGTTGTTTTCTTTTATTTTCTAATTGCTTTTGGCTTTGAGCCTGCGCAGAAAATGAAACTAAAACTGAAATTAATATGAAAATTATAATACGCAATTGCATAACTACAAAACTATCTTTTTTTATTTAAATGACATTCTTTAACAAGCATATTATTCCTTAATTCAATACAATTTGTTTATAATGTTTAGGGATATTGAAAGGAAAACTTACAGGATTATTAAAAGCAATAGATTTGTAATTGACATCTATTGTTGAGGTGTTTTTTTTATCTGAGGCAGAAATTTGCATTTCTTTTGGATAAACCTCACCGTCTATATTCATATAATTATTATAGTTAATAGTTAATGTTTTATATTCTTCTTTTTGACTGATTTCCTGGCTACTAATTTTAAAATTATCAGGATTTATTAAAAATAGAATATTGAATAGATCATATTCTATTTTTGGTCTTAGTTGATATTTATTCCTATCTAGGTCAATTAGAAATTTTTCATTTTTTAAATTCAAAATTGCCTGACCCAATAATAAATTTTGGACTTTTTCGAAGTTTAATTCAGTTCCTAACCAATTACTCAATAAAGAAAAATCACCATCAAAATAGGTTTTGTTTATTTTTTCGTAATAACTCACTCTGTTTGGTGTTATTAAGACTTTTCCTACAGGGAAACCAAACTTAGAAATACTTAACCAAATAGTTTCATCTTTTTTAACACGCAATGAAGCAGTAACACCAGGTAAACTTGATTTTCCAATGTACTTCACCTTAAGTCTTGCAGTTATCGTTTTTTTATCAAAAGCATTTGTGTAATGATTTTTAATAACCTTTTTAGCAGACATCCCTAAATCGGTATTGCTACCTGAAACTTTTGAAGATTTACAAGAAGTAAAGGCAATTGCAATGATGATTATATAAAGAATTCGTCTTAACATATTATGACTTTTTTTGACGTATAGTAATGGCTTTATTATAATATTTTGATGCATTTTCATTTTCGTTCAACGCTTTGTAATTTAAACTTATTTGTTCGTAAAAATCGGCTTCAAGTAAATTATCGTCAATAACATAACTGAAACCAATTTGTAAAACTTGCAAGGCATTTCTATATTCTTTTTTTTGACTTAAAACTCTTGCTTGTATTAAATAAACCAAAGGTTGTGCCGGAAATAATTCAACGGCTTCATTACTGTATTTTTCTAAATCTAAAAAACGTTTGCCAGTTTCTAGTTTTAGTAATAATTGCTTCAAAATAATAAAGGATTTATTGTTTTTATAATCAGCCATTAATTCTTCAATTGAAGGTTCATCCGTTGCTTTACTAACTGAATTTATAGAAGGAGATAACACATTACCTTCTAATAAAGATTTTTTAAAAGGAAGTAAACTAGTTGGGAGTTTTCCATTTTTTTCTAAATCAATTATTAATTGTCTGGCATTATCTTCTTGTTTGTTTTTAATATAAAGAATAACTAAATCAAATTGCGAATCTGGCCTTAGTTTAATTATTTTTTTCTGTACTACTAAAGCATCTTTAAAATTATTTTGTCTGTTATAAACTTCTTTCAAAAGAGAGAGCATAAATAAGTTCTCAGGATCATGTTTTAAACCTTTTTTGATATAAGCCTCTGCTTCGAAATATTTCCCTAATTCGAAATAATTTTTACCCAATTCAAAATGAATGGCTTTATCATCATCTTTTATATTTTGACAATTTTCTAATGCCGTAATGGCTTTATCAAAGTTACCAATGGCTTTCTGCTGTAATGCTTCAAAAAAGAAATTTTGAAAGCTCAACTCTTTTTGCTCGGCAAGTAATTCTTCACTATTTTTCTTGGCAATTAAAGCATTCGCCAACGAATCTTTTTGAGCAAAACCTGATAAAGAAATGCCTAAGTATATCAAAACAATATATCTAATTGGTCTTACCATTATTTAAATTAGTTGAGAATAGTCTCCTATACTAATTGTTGTAAAATTACCATCGTACATCACATTATTGCCAATCATTGCAAGCTCTAATGTTGCATTTTTAATTGTTGTATTCGTTTGAATTAAAGAATTGCTTATGATTGAATTGTCTACCACACAATTTGTGCCAAGAGATACATTTGGTCCCACTTTAGCGTTTGAAAGTTTTACATTTTCGCCAATATAACAGGGTTGTATAATTTCAGAATTTTCTAATATCACAGAGTCCGAAACTAAATTTTGACCCTCATTATATGCAAATTGTAAAATACGTCCATTAGTCTCAACGGTAATGTCTTTGTTACCACAATCCATCCACTCATCTACCTGTCCCGGTACAAATTTTAACCCTTTTTCCTTCATATTTTCTAAGGCATTGGTCAATTGAAACTCACCTTTTTCCATAATATTATTATCTAATAAATATTGGATCTCATCTCTCAGTATTTCCCCCTTTTTAAAATAATAAATACCAATAATGGCTAAATCTGAAACAAATTCTTCTGGTTTTTCAACAAAATCAGTAATAAAACCATCTTTTAGTTTGATAACACCGTAAGCATTTGGATTTTCCACTTGTTTTACCCAGATAGCACCATCCGCTTCAGCGTTCAATGTAAAATCAGCTTTAAAAAGGGTATCGGCAAAAGCCACAACACAAGGTCCATTCAATGATTGTTTGGCACATTGAATCGCATGGGCAGTACCTAATGCTTCGTTTTGTACAGTAACGACTCCTTTTGCACCAAGATTTTTGGCAATATCTAATAACTTACCTTCTGTATCAGCCGGAAAAGTTGGACCAATTACAAAAGCAATTTCTTCAATTTCTTCATTTAAAACCTTAACGATATCTTCAACTAATTGTTGTACAATTGGTTTGCCGGCAATCAATGTTAACGGTTTAGGAATTGTTAATGTGTGAGGTCTTAGGCGAGAACCAATTCCTGCCATCGGTACTATAATGTTCATATAAATATTTTTTCTTTTTTAATAACGCGCAAATATAGTCAAAAAGCAAAAACAATACGGCTATAATTTCTCTCTAAATGCTCCATGTTTAACGGTATAATGGAATTTTATATTGTTGGTTTTACAGGTTTTTTGCCATATTTCGACATGATTCTTATAATTAGAGGCATCGGCAATTATTTCTTTAGGGTTTAAAGTTTTAATTACACGTTCTAAATTAATATTCGGCGATTCTTTTAAAAGAATATAATCTGGTGAAAAATTGGGGATAGCATAAATACCTAAACTATCAATAATCAACATTTTTTTATCATTTAGATCGTATATGTTTTTAGGTTGATTTTTCAAAGAAGTTAAAGTTGTATTTGAACCGGTAAGATATGATTTAATCACCATATCATTCTTAAGCGCTACAGTATCTAGCGAATGATGCAATTGTAAAGTCACTTGTTGTTTAATGCCAAGTATAGATTGTCTTGTTTTATTGAAAATGATAAATTCATCATCTGTATGACTACTATATCTTTCTGTAATTAAATTTAATTGGAATATAACAATAGCAATTAGCGTGAGTTTTAAATAAAGTTGTCTTTTAATCTCTATCCATTTAAAGAATAATATGATAAGAAAAAAGTACAGTACTACTGAAACCATTGTAAATGAAATATTTTGGAATAAAAATGATTCTTGGTGGCCAATCCATTCAACGGTTGAATTTAAGAGTGCAATTACTTTTTTATAAAATTCTGCAATAATTTCAGGGAGTATATTCATTAAGGCCAGCGCAATTACCAATATTCCACCACCTAGGATAATCCCTAAAAAGGGAATGATCAGCAAATTGGCTAGAAAGAATAGGCCTGGGAATTGATGAAAATAATATAAACTTAGAGGTAATACTCCTACTTGAGCCGCAAGAGAAACAGTTAACAACTGCCAAAAATAATCAACTATTTTTAATTTGGGTTTCCATAATTTATACAATATTGGTTGTGTCCAAACAATAAAGAAAACAGCTAGATAACTTAACTGAAAACCAACATCGAAAATATAATTAGGGTTAAATAATAACAAAAAGAATATTGAAATAATTAAAGCATTATATATGTTTTTAGATTGCTTGATTGACAATGCTATCGCAACCGCAGTAAACATAGTCACGGCTCTAACTACTGATGCAGACAGTCCAGCTATAAATGCAAATGCCCATAATAAAACAATAATAATTAGTAACTTGATATGTATTCCATACTTTATTTTTTCGATTGGTTTTAATAAAAAATTAAGTAGTAGTAAGATAATACCAACGTGTAAACCAGAAACCGCCAAAATATGAATGGCTCCAGCGTTTTGATAATTCTGCATAATATCTTTAGAAATTTCTTGGCGTTGACCCAAGAGTAAGGCATTGATAATAGCAAGTACATCTCCTTTGAAACCATGTTTTTTTAAAGCGGTATTGATTTTTTTTCTAATTAAAAATGCCCACCCTTTAATAGAATACTCATCACTTTTCAGTAACTCATATTCCTTGTTTTTTAAGGTAATTTGATGATAAACTTGTTGTTTTTCCAGATACTTCTTATAGTTAAATTGATATGGGTTTAAGGGTGCATTGACAGCATTGAAATTGGTGTAAACAATAAATTTATCATCAACATTTAATACGGTGTTAATACTGTCTTTAGCTATATTTAAAAGTATTTTTCCATTGGTTTTATTAGAATCAACTAAAACAACCTTTACAAAGTATCTATAATAATATGAATTGGGTTTTAAAACTTCATCTACCAACAGAACTGAGGTAGTACTAGCTCTTGAAAGATAAGAGGAATAATGATTCTTTTTAAGTAGCGCATTATTGAATGTCGACGAAGCAATACCAATCAATATAAACACGAAAAATGTAAATAGTGCAAAATAGCAGTTTTGCACTATTTTCTTATGATTGATAAAATATATAATTCCTAATGCACACGAAGATATAAGTAATACCAAGCTAATAAAGGTGGGCGTAAACGATATATAGAAACCAATTAAAATACCGATTATTAGAAATAAAACAAGTTGTAAGGGTATGTATTTCAATAGTTTCACTTAGGTAAATGTAAGAAAATTGTAATAAAATATGGGATTTTACCATTTGTAGTGAAAAACACACCATTTGTTAAGAAAAGATCTTGTTTTGTATATTTTGTGCTTTTTGAATGCTTTTCGCAACTATATTTGGTAACAGTAACAATCGAGTATAAATTAAAAAATTGCTTATACTAAGGAAAATTACTATTGAAAGAAAAATAAATTTAGAGTTATTTATTTAAAGAACCTCAAACGCCTCTCATGACGTTTGGGGTTTTTCTTTTTTCCTACTTCAATGTAAATAACATTTACGAACTTCGCCTTCTTTAATATTCATTGTTAATAGTAGTGCAAACCAAACCGAAAGTAACATTTAAGCAAATTAACCGCTTAGCATTTCCAGCATTAATTGCGGGTATTGCAGAGCCATTATTGTCTATAACAGATACGGCAATTGTTGGTAATGTAACTCATAACCCTATTGAATCATTAGCTGCAGTTGGTATTGCGGGGTCGTTTTTATCTGCTTTGTTTTGGATCTTAGCACAGACCCGTTCGGCGATATCAGCTATTATAGCACAATATTTGGGCGCAAATAAGTTAGATGAAATAAAGACCTTACCATCACAAATTATTGCAATAAATATTTCTCTAAGTATATTTCTCTATATAATAACTTTATTTTTTATTGAAGGTATTTTTAAATTATATAACGCCGAAGGTCTTATTTTAAATTATTCAGTTTCCTATTATAAAATCAGAGCTATAGGATTGCCGCTGACACTTTTCGTATTTTCCGTTTTTGGTATTTTCAGAGGTTTACAGAATACTTTTTGGCCAATGATAATAAGTATTGTTGGTGCTGTTCTTAATATATTTTTGGATTATATTTTGGTTTTTGGTATTGACGGATTTATACCAGCCATGCATATTGAAGGTGCTGCATATGCCAGTGTTATAGCTCAAGCCACTATGGCCACTATGGCTTTGATATTATTGTATAAAAAAACGCCTTTTAATTTGAAATTAAGTTTCCCTTTTAACAGAGAAATAAAAAGACTTTTATTGTTGAGTTTAAATTTATTCATTAGAGCGTTGGCATTGAATATTGCCATCTATTTTGCCAATTCTTTCGCCACAAACTATGGTAATAATTATATAGCAGCACAAACAATTGCCTTTCAAATATGGTTATTTTTCGCCTTTTTTATTGATGGATATTCAAGTGTTGGAAATATAATTTCAGGAAGATTATTAGGTGAAAAGGACTATAAAAATTTATGGAATTTAAGTAGAGACCTAAGTAAATACGCAATGGTTGTTGCGCTTATCTTGGGTTTGTTGTGTACGTTATTTTATAAACCAATAGGAAGAATATTTACAGAAGATAGCAGTGTATTGGCATCTTTTTATTCAATATTTTGGATTGTTCTTTTAATGCAACCGCTGAACGCGATAGCTTTTGTTTTTGACGGATTGTTTAAAGGATTGGCAGAAGCAGTAATATTGAGGAACACTTTGTTAATTGCTACTTTTTTAGGATTTATTCCGGTGCTGTTAATAGGTGATTATCTTGATCTGAAGTTATACGCAATTTGGATTGCATTTACCGTTTGGATGTTTCTAAGAATGATAATTTTGGTCGTAAAGTTTAGAAAAAAATACCTAACTGCTAAAAATTAATTCAACAGCTAGATACTTCTTCTTCTTAGGGTCTGATTTTTTTTAAACCATATGTTCTAACTCAAAATTATGTTTTTCAACAAAGTGATCAATCACTTGTTTAAGGTTAGGGTCACCTATTTCTTGTAAGTCGTAATAAACCCGTGTTTTAGGTTTATTTATTTCTATAATTCTACTTAAATCTATTGGCGTTCCTATAACGACAGCCTCACAATCAGTATTGTTGATGGTTTCTTCCAGGTCTTTTAATTGTTGTTCGCCATATCCCATTGCTGGTAATAAGGTTCCAATATTTGGGTAAATTTTAAATGTTTCACTTAATTTTCCAACAGTAAAAGGTCTTGGATCAACCAATTCAATAGCGCCATATTTTTTAGCGGCAACTGTTCCGGCACCAATTTTCATTCCACCATGTGTCAAGGTTGGACCATCTTCAACAACTAATACCTTTTTACCTTTTATCACCGAAGGATCATCAACTCGTATTGGTGATGCTCCGTCAATTACAATGGCATTTGGAACAACTTTGTCAATATTTTCTCTTACCTTCTGAATACCTTCAGGACTTGCACTATCCATTTTATTGATAACAACAACATTAGCCAACCTTAAGGTTACCTCACCAGGATAATATGTTAACTCATGCCCAGGACGATGGGGATCAACAATGGTAATATTCAGGTCGGGCTTGTAAAAAGGAAAATCATTGTTCCCACCGTCCCAGACTATAACATCGCAACCATCAGGATCATTTTCTGCCGCTTTTAGAATAGCATCATAATCCACGCCAGCATAAATTACATTTCCTCGAACTATATGGGGTTCATATTCTTCCATTTCTTCAATGGTGCATTTATGCTTTTCGAGATCAGACACATTAGCAAATCGTTGAACAGCCTGCTCAACTAAATTTCCATAAGGCATCGGATGTCGTATAGCGATAACCTTAAGGCCTTTTTCCATTAGTAATTCAATGATGCGGCGTGAAGTTTGACTTTTACCACATCCTGTTCTAACGGCACCGACAGCAATAAGGGGTTTTGTGCTCTTTATCATGGTATCGTCAGGGCCTAATAAAATGAAATTAGCACCTGCAGCATTTACTACGGCACTGACCTCCATTACTTTGTTATAGGTAACATCACTGTATGAAAATACACAATCATTGACATTGAGTTCTTTGATCAATTTTGGCAAAATCTTTTCTTCATAAATAGGGATGCCTTTAGGATAAAGGCTGCCGGCTAATTCGGTCGGATATTTTCTACCATCTATATCAGGTATTTGTGCCGCTGTAAATGCCACGACATTATAATCTTCGTTGTCACGATAATATGTATTAAAATTGTGAAAATCACGACCTGCTGCTCCGATAATTAAGACATTTTTTCTCATATTTTTTCTACTTTTTTAAATGAGGTAATGAAACTTTTAAGCAAAACTAGCTCATTTCAATTCAACAAAATATGATTAATGTTAGTTTCTGTTTTTGGAGTTTATGAAGCTTAGAAGCTATTTTGGCAATGATTAAAGAGATGGTTAATTCCTCCAGTTCAGGCTTTTAAAATTAGTTCAGCAGTTTTTTCACTAGCCCCTTTTCCACCTAACTTTTGTTCAAGTTCAAAATAATTTAAAAAAAGTTGTTCTCTATGTTTTTCATCTAAAATTTTATTTAGAGCAGTTTCCAATTTTTGCTCAGTAAAATCATACTGAATAAGTTCAGTAACTGCTTCTTTATCTAAAATTAGATTTACTAAAGAGATATATTTTAGATCAACCAACCATTTTCCTATTTGATAAGATATAGAACTGCCTTTATAACATACAACTTCTGGAACTTTAAAAAGTGCCGTTTCTAAAGTAGCAGTACCTGAAGTTACCATGGCTGCATAAGATATTGACAGTAAATCATAGGTCTTATTAGCAATAAATTTTACAGAAGTATTTTTGATAAAGGTTTTATAAAATTCAAAATCTTGACTTGGTGCACCCGCTATTACAAATTGATAATTAACAAATTTATCTACCATTCTAAGCATAATAGAGAGCATTTTTTTTATTTCCTGTTTTCTGCTTCCCGGCAATAAAGCAATAATCGGTTTACTATCTAAATCATGCTCTTGTCTAAATAAATTTTCGTTTACTTGTTTTCTATCCGCAATAGCATCTAATAATGGATGCCCAACAAAATGTACCGGAAAGGAATGCTTTTTTTCATAAAAATCTTTTTCAAAAGGTAAGATCACGTACATAGCATCAACATCTCGTTTAATTTTTTTGATACGATTTTCTTTCCAAGCCCAAATCTGTGGCGAAATATAATAATGAGTTTTTATTCCATTTTGTTTTGCAAAAGTTGCAATTCGCATATTAAATCCGGGATAATCAACTAAAATTAAAGCATCTGGCCTATATTTTAATATATCTTCTTTACAAAATTTTATATTATTGAGAATAGTTCTTAGGTTAGCGACCACTTCAATAAAACCCATAAATGCCAGATCACGATAATGTTTTACTAAGACACCCCCAGTTGATTGCATCAAATCACCACCCCAAAATCGAATGTCCGCTTCTGCATCTTTCTTTTGCAAAGCTTTCATTAAGTTAGATGCATGTAAATCACCTGACGCTTCTCCGGCAATAATGTAGTACTTCATGTGTTTAAGTAATAGCTAAGTGGTTGGTATATTACCATTTTCTTTGTAAACAATTATTGTATTGGGTTACATTTATTCACTTGCATTTCAACTTATAAAAATTGAGTTATTAATATAATAAAAGCAACTAAAAAAGTTGCCAACAGAACTCCTCTGGCTCTATAATCCTGCTTTTTCTTAATATAGATAAAAAAAGCAAGCAGGTTGGCAATTGCAGCAAGGCTTAATACTTTTCCATATAGTTTTTTCTCATTTATTACAGCTAATGCTTCTTCAAAAGTACCGTCTAAAGCAAATTCTACATAAAAATAAAAGCCTGTCACGGTAGCGAGCAAACCCACTAAAAATCCTATAAATATTTCTTTTTTCATTATAGATCCCAGCTATTTAATTTTTGAATATAATGATGAGCGGTTAAGTCAAATTGCACGGGTACTACAGAAACATATCCGTTTTCTAATGCCCATAGGTCAGTATCTTCTCCATGATCAAGATTCACAAATTTACCGGTTAACCAATAGTAATCTTCTCCTTGAGGGCTCACCCTTTTGTCAAAATCTTCTTTCCAATTACCATGCGCTTGTCGGCAAATCTTTACTCCTTTAATATTCTCTTTTTTTAAGCTGGGGATATTAACATTTAGTACGATTCCTTCAGGTAGATTATGTTCTAAAACATTGAGTGTTATGTTCCTAACAAATTCTTTGCAGGCGTCAAAATTGGCATCCCAATTATAATCAAGCAAAGAAAAACCAATAGCAGGCACTCCTTCAATACCTGCTTCTACTGCAGCACTCATCGTACCCGAATAAATTACATTTAAAGAAGCGTTTGAACCATGATTAATACCAGAGACACATAAATCGGGTTTTCTGTTTAAGATTTCATTGGCTGCCATTTTTACACAATCAGCAGGAGTTCCTGAGCAACTATATTCTAATTGCGGACCTTCATCAACAGTTATCGGATTGCAACGTAATGTAGTATTAACAGTTATTGCATGTCCCATTCCACTTTGTGGATTATCTGGAGCAACAACTACAACATCACCTATTTCATTCATTACAGATATTAAAGTTCTAATTCCCGGAGCAGTTATTCCATCATCATTAGTAACTAGAATCAAAGGCTTTTTTGTCATAAAAATTTCATTTAAGTATACAAAACTACTACTTTTTTACGTTAAGGTATGATGCAATTCTTTAACATTTTGTTATGAGATAATACAATTGCATTTTTTTACTATTGCCTTTAGATAATTCTTCTTAGTAATGAAAAAAGTTATTTTATTTATAACAGTTATATTTTTTGTGCAAAATTTGGTTGCTCAACAAGAAGAAAAACTATGTGCTTGTTGTAGTGAATTTCATAATTCATTTGATTTTTGGATTGGAGATTGGACGGTTTATGATGTAAATGGGAAAGTACTTGGGCATAATACAATTAAAAAGCAATATGATAATTGCGTTTTGCAAGAAATATGGGTTTCTAAAGGAAAGAACAGAGGAACTAGCTACAATTATTATGATGAAAAAGACAATACTTGGAATCAAATTTGGATAGATAATTCAGGTTTTAGCCTGGCCTTAAAAGGAAATATTAAAGATGGTAAAATGGTTTTAAAAAGCGATCTGCTTGAAGGTAAAAAAGACAGGTATTTTAACCAAATTACATGGACAAAAAATGATGATGGTTCCGTAACTCAGAGCTGGATAATTTTAGATGAAAAGAATAAAATATTGCAAGAAACGTTTAGAGGTATATATAAAAAATCTGTTAAAACTTCTAAATATTGAAAATTTGGCACTATTTTAGTAGATTAATAGTGTGATAATCAACGTGAAAAAAGTAATTAAATTTATGAAATCAAATTATAGAATCATACTTCCAATAGTTTTATTGGCTGGTGTATTGTTGAGTTTTACTATTAAACAAAACCCAGATCCTGAAAAAGACAGAGTGTTGTTAGGGCTTATTAAATATGCGCTAACACAAGGTCATTATGAACCTCAAGATTTAAATGACGAATTTTCTAAAGCTGTTTTTGACGATTTTATAGATGATCTAGATCCAACCAGACGTTTCTTTACTAATGAGGATATTCAAGAGTTTTCAATTTTTCAAGACAAAATAGACGATCAAATTAAAAATGAAGATTTAACCTTTTATAATGTTGTATATGCTAGGTATAATAGTCGTATGCAAGAAGCAAAAGGATTTTATAAAGAAATTTTAAAATATCCTTTTGATTTTAACAAAGACGAAACTTTTGATGTTGATTATGATGAAAAAGCATTTCCTAAAAATGAGATAGAATTGATTATAAATTGGCAAAAACACCTAAAGTTAATTACTATATCTCGCCTATATGATAAATTAGAAACTGAGAATGATAGAAAAAAGGAAAATGCTGACTATAAGATAAAATCATTTAAAGAACTAGAAATAGAGGCTAGAAAAGCTACTTTAAATGGAATGGAAGAAACATTCGACCGTTTTGATGATCTAGATGAAACCGATTGGTTTTCAGTTTTTATAAACAGTATATCAGAAGAGTTTGATCCACATACAACTTACTTTGCTCCAAAAATCAAGAAGAAGTTTGATATAGATATGGCAGGTAAGTTAGAAGGAATTGGTGCTAGATTGCAAAAAGATGGAGATTATACTAAAGTTTCTGAGCTAATTTCAGGAGGACCAGCTTGGAGAGCGGGCGAATTAGAAGTAGGAGATCTTATTTTAAAAGTAGCACAAGCTGATGGCGAGCCGTTAGATATTATTGGAATGCGGTTAGATGATGCTATAGAATTTATTAAAGGTAAAAAAGGTACTGAAGTAAAACTAACATTAAAGAAAATAGACGGAGCAATTAAAACCATTTCAATTATAAGAGATGTGGTTGTAATAGACGAAACTTTTGCCAAATCTAGTGTGGTAAAAAAAGGCAAAAGAAAATTCGGAGTTATAAATTTACCTAAATTTTATATAGATTTTTCAGAAAAGAATTTTAGAAATTCGGCTACCGATATGGCTTTTGAAATTGAGAAGTTAAAGGAAGAAAAGGTAGAAGGTTTAGTCATAGATTTACGAAATAATGGTGGAGGTTCTTTAGAGACAGCAATTGATATTGCCGGATTGTTTATTCAAGGTGGCCCGGTAGTACAAGTAAAATATAAAGAAGGTAAGCCTAGAGTTCGTTCTGATAAAGACAGTAAAATTCAATGGAATAAACCATTAGTTATCCTTGTGAATGAATTATCAGCATCAGCATCAGAAATTTTTGCCGCTGCAATGCAAGATTATAAAAGAGCAGTAATTATTGGTAGTAAGCAAACTTTTGGTAAAGGTACAGTACAAAATGTTTTAGCACTTAATAATTATTATAAGTATTCTAAAGATTTAGGAGCTTTAAAAATGACCATTCAAAAATTCTATAGAGTTAACGGAGGTTCTACCCAATTAAAAGGGGTTGAGTCTGATATAAAATTACCAACCAGATATTCATTCTTAGATATTGGTGAACGTGATGAGGATAATCCATTAGGATGGGATAAAATAGAAAGTGCTGACTATACTTCTTGGAATCATTATGAAAATTTTGATGAAGTAATAAATAATAGTAAAAAAAGGGTAGCCCAAAATCCCCAATTTATTTTAATTGATAAAAATGCAAAGTGGTTAAAAGAAGGGCGAGACGATACTACTGTTTTCTTAAAGTTTAGTGAGTATAAGAAAGACATTGAAAAAAGAGAGGATGAAAGTAAAGAATTCTCACCTATTTATAATTATCAAAATAACCTTTCCTTTTCATCTCCTATGTATGAATTACCATTATTAGATAAAGATGAAGTTTTAGCAGAAAAACGTAAAGTTTGGCATAAAAATTTATCGAAAGATATTTACGTTGAAGAGGCATTAAATGTGTTAGCTGAACTTAAAGTAAAAAATTACAAAACATTAGTTAAAAACTAACACTTTATAGATAAGGTGTCTAATTCATTATCACAATTAGCTCTGAACCTGAGTCCTACCTAAGATTTAATTTACAGAACCCTAAGAAGAGGTGAGATTTGAAGTGTAAAATTGAAAGGAATATCTAGATATTTTAATAATTTTACTCGAATAGATTGCCTTTTCTTTGGATTTCCAAAGGATTTGATGAATTTTCCCCAATTCTTGCCATATTTTTCAAACTAAACAGTTAGTCCTTCAAAAAGACACCTACGAATTGAATAAAAATTTATTCAAACTGTAAACAAATCTTAGGTGGGACTCAGGTTCTGAAAAGGTTTTAAAAAACCGTTCAGGGCTTTTTGGTTTTAATAGCATAAATTTTATTTAAAAACTGAAAGACTAAAGAACTATCTTTACCTCGTTTTGTTGACAAATTTTTCTGAACATATCAACTCCCGTTTTTCGTTTTTAAAAGACAAAAAATTATTAATTGCCGTTTCAGGTGGAGTAGACAGTGTTGTTTTAACTTATTTACTTTATCAATTAAATTTTAAAATTTCATTGGCACACTGCAATTTTCGCTTACGCGGGAAAGATTCAGACCAAGATGAAATTTTTGTAAAAGAATTGGCTAAGCAGCTAGAGGTTCCTGTTTTTACAACATCATTTGAAACAGAAAAAGTAGCTAAACAAGAAAAACTATCTATACAAGTAGCAGCTCGAAAATTAAGATATAAATGGTTTGATAAAATTATTATTGAAAATAATCTTGATTTTCTCTTAACTGCACACCATACTGATGATAATTTGGAAACTTTTTTAATCAATACCATTAGAGGCACTGGATTGGAAGGCTTAACTGGTATTCCTGAAAAAAATGAATATATCATCAGGCCTTTATTGCCTTTTAGTAGAGAACAGATTGAAAAATATGCAAAAGACAACGCACTTAAATGGCGTGAAGATAGTTCTAATATTGAAACAAAATATTTGAGAAATAAGATCAGGCATGCTATAATTCCTATCTTAAAAGAACTGAATCCTGGCATATTATCCTCATTTACAAAAACCATTGAAAATTTAACAGGAAGTCGCCAAATTATTGATGATGTAATAACTGGGGTTAAGAATACAGTTGTCATTCCTGCGCAGGCAGGAATCCAGAAGATCAACATCGCCAAATTAAAACAGTATAACAATCCTAAAGCCTATTTATACGAATTATTAAAAGAATATAGTTTTACAGAATGGAATGATGTGGTTAGTTTATTAGACGGACAATCCGGTAAACAAGTGCTAAGTGATACCCATAGATTAATAAAGGACAGAGACTTTTTATTACTAACTAAATTACATTCTGCAAAAACAGAACAGAACTTATATGTCTTAAATGAGAATGATACAGTTTTTGAAAACTCAGAGGTAAAATTAAAACTTACAAACCAAAATATTTCGAATTCAGTACTTAATACGCCTCCGAAGTTTCAGGACTCAATACTTATTGATAGAGATAAATTAAAGTTTCCGCTAACTGTAAGAAAGTGGGAAAAAGGCGACTATTTTTATCCGTTTGGTATGCAAGGCAAAAAGAAACTAAGTAAGTTTTTTAAAGATGAAAAAATATCTATCCTTCAAAAGGAGAAAATTTGGTTACTTTGCTCTGAAGATCAAATTGTTTGGGTTATCGGGAAACGTTTGGATGACAGATTTAAAATAACTGATACTACAAAGAATATATTAAAAATAGAAAATCAATAATGAAGCATTTACTCTATGTCCTAACGGTTTTTATTGCATTTACAACAACTATAAATGCTCAAATTTTTGAGCCTGTAAAATGGGAAACTTCAGTTGAAAAAGTTTCAGCATCTGAGTTTGATCTGGTAGCAACTGCAACCATTGATGAGGGTTGGCATTTGTATTCGCAATCTATCCCTGATGATGGACCAATTCCCACTACTTTTAGTTTTAAAGACGTCAAAGGTAAGTACCAATTAGCTGGTAAAACTACTGAAGGTGAAGGACATAAAGAATTTGATAAAGTATTCGAAATGGACATCAAATACTTTGAAAAGAAGGCAAGCTTTAAACAACGAATTATCTTACTGACCGATGAAAAAATTACAATTGATGAAACCGTTGAGTTTATGGTCTGTGACGATGCAAGTTGTTTACCACCGACAGAAGTCGCACTCAATTTTGTTGTTCAGGGAGCAGCATCTACAAAAAAAATAGAAGAGATAAAAACAGCAGAACCTATATTTAGTGTAGATAGTACTGATGTTAAAAAAGACGAGTCTAAAGCTTCAAAAGAGACTGATACACCAATTCAGGAAAATGAGCCCAAAGGATTATTAGGAATTTTTATAATCGCTTTTTTTTCGGGCTTTTTAGCATTACTTACGCCTTGTGTATTTCCAATGATTCCTATGACAGTGAGCTTTTTTACAAAACAGAGTAAAACAAAAGCTGCCGGAATTAGAAATGCAATGATCTATGGCTTATCAATTATCGTTATTTATGTATTTCTAGGTATTTTGGTTACCTGGGCTTTTGGAGCAGATTCTTTAAATGCCTTATCAACTAATGTTTGGTTCAATATTATTTTCTTTTTAATATTAGTAATTTTCGCCATATCATTTTTTGGAGCTTTTGAATTGGTCTTACCGAGTTCTTGGGGTACAAAAGTTGACGCTCAGGCAGATAAAGGCGGATTTATTGGCATTTTCTTTATGGCCTTAGCCTTGGCAATTGTATCTTTTTCTTGTACAGGACCCATAGTTGGAACATTATTGGTAGAAGCTGCTTCTGGAGGCAATCAAATTGGTCCAATCGTTGGAATGTTAGGATTTTCATCAGCAATAGCCATACCATTTGCTTTATTTGCAGCTTTCCCTGGCTGGTTAAATTCACTGCCAAAATCGGGTGGCTGGCTAAATACTGTGAAAGTAAGTCTTGGGTTTTTGGAATTGGCATTGGCATTTAAATTTTTATCGAATGCTGATTTGGTATTGCAATCACATTGGTTGGAAAGGGAAGTATTCTTAGCCATTTGGATTGCTGTTTTTGGTGCTTTCGCCTTCTATTTATTTGGAAAAATAAGATTACCACACGATTCTCCAACAGATCAAATTTCAGTGACCAGATTAAGTTTAGGGCTGATTGTTTTGACCTTTACTATCTATTTAATTCCCGGTCTTTGGGGAGCGCCGTTAAAGCTAATAAGTGGATTTCCTCCACCAATGCAGTACAGTGAGTCTCCATACGGAGTTGGTTTTACAAAAATAGGCGCTGGTGTGGCGAAACAAAAATTACCAGAAGGCGCCAAGTATGGACCACATGATATAGTTACTTTTTTAGATTATGATAAAGGGATGGCCTATGCAAATAAAAATAACAAACCCGTATTGCTTGATTTTACGGGCCATGCTTGTGTAAATTGTAGGAAAATGGAGGAACGTGTATGGTCTGATCCTAAAATTTTACAAGTACTTAAAAATGACATTGTTTTGGTATCTTTATATGTTGATGATAAACGTGCATTACCTGAAAATGAACAATTTATTTCAGAAACTACAGGCAAAAAGATTAAAACTATTGGGAATAAATGGAGCGATTTCCAAATAAAAGAATACAAGGCGAATGCCCAACCTTATTATGTTTTATTAGATAAGAACGGTAATAATCTAAATAAATACTCAGCGTATGATCCTAATATCGAAAGCTATCTGAAATGGCTTAAAGAAGGGATAGCCAATTTTAAAAAATAAAATAGGACAAATATTTTCATAGACCTCACAGGTTTTCAAAACTGTGAGGTCTTTTTATATATTTGCAGAACAATTAATTATACAATGGATAAAGAAATCTCAAAAAGAATTGATCTGCTAAAAGATAAATATGATAGTATTGGTCAAGATTTAGAAACACACCTTGACGGATTATTACAAAGTAAACCCATTACTTATTGGGATTATATTCAAACAGATGCTTTGCTGAATTTGCAGGTACAACGTACGTTACTTCCAGATGAAATGGTATTTATCATGTATCACCAGATCAATGAATTGATATTTAAGATGATACTTTGGGAAATACAACAAGTATCACATCATCCGGCTATTACAACCGATTTTTTTGTATCTCGATTAAAGCGAATTAGTAGATATTTTGACATGCTGTCAGAATCTTTTTCCATTATGGGTGACGGAATGGAGAAAGAACAATATTTAAAATTTAGAGACTCTTTAACTCCGGCAAGTGGATTTCAAAGTGCTCAATATAGAATGATTGAATTTTATTCAACAGAGATCATTAATTTAATTGATTACAGATTTAGGGCAACCATAGATAGAAATACTCCTTACGAACATGCATTTGAGCATCTATATTGGCAAGCGGCAGGGAAAGATCATAAAACAGGTAAAAAATCGTTCTTTTTAAATCAATTTGAAGAAAAGTATAAAGATTTGTTTATCAAAACTATGGAAGAATATAACACGATTAATGTATGGTCTAAGTTCAAATCTCTTCCTAAAAAAGATCAAGAAAATATAGATTTAATAAATGCTATGCGTCATTATGACTATACAGTAAATGTAAGTTGGGTAATGGCCCATTATAATGCAGCAAATAAATATATTGGCAAAAGTACTGATGGAGAAGAAATTGAAGCAACCGGCGGCAGTGATTGGCGTAAATATATGCACCCAAAATATCAAAAGAGAATCTTTTTCCCCGATTTATGGAGTGCCGAAGAATTTGAAAATTGGGGTGTAACAAATTTAACTTCATGTATAATATTATCTTGATTGTTTCGTATATTAATTAGAGAACAATATTTTTGGAATGGTAATTGTAATTTCACCTGTAGAACACTAATATTATTTTAATTATGATGAAAAAATTAATACCTTATATACTTATTTTTGCAATGTTTACGGTAAATGCACAAACCGAAGTGAAAGCTTTTAAAAAGGGAGAATGGCTTAAGTTTAAAATAAGTTATAGTAATTTTTTAAATGCTGGAAATGCCACCATGGAAGTCAGAGAAACTACCAATAACGGTAATGCAGTTTTTCACGTTGTAGGTAAAGGGAAAACCACCGGTGTTATCAGTTGGTTTTTTAAAGTAAGAGATAATTATCAATCATATTTTTATAAAGAGACATTACAACCCTATCGTTTTGTCAGAAAAATTAATGAGGGTGGTTATACTAAAGACAAAGAAATATTATTTGACCAAACTTCGAAAAAAGCGATTGTTAAAGATTATAAGCACAAAACCGAAAAACAATATGCTACAAACAACAATGTGCAAGACATGCTTTCTACTTTATATTATTTAAGAAACCAAGACTTGAGTAAAATGAAGGCTGGTGATCAAACCACATTAACGATGTTTTTTGATGAAACAAACTATAAATTCAAATTAAAAATGTTGGGTAGGGAAACTATTCGTACTAAATTTGGTAAAATAGCAGCGGCTAAATTTAGGCCTATTGTTCAAGAAGGTAGAGTTTTTAAAGAAAACGAAAGCCTTACTGTTTGGATAAGTGATGATGAGAATAAAATACCATTACGAATTAAGGCTTCACTTGCTGTAGGATCGATGAGAGTAGACTTAAATGCTTTTAAAGGGTTGGCCAACCCATTTCCGATTATTTTTTAACAAAACATCTATATTGCATTACCATTAAAAATAGTAGATTTGTTCCGTTATTTTAAAAACGGACACAGATCAAATGAAGTACTCCCTTCTACTACTACTTTCAATTTTATTGTTTTCTTGTAATCAAGATAAAACAGAAGAACCAGAAAATTTTGAAGAGAAAATAATAACTCCCAAACTCATTCAAAAATTCGGATATACTTTCAATAATTATAAAGTTGTTGAAGATACCATTAAAAAGGATGAAAGTTTTGGAGAAATATTATACAGAAACCATGTTGATTTTCCAGAAATCCACAATATAGTTGAAGGATCTAAAGATTCTTTTGATGTCAGAAGATTAAGAACTGGCAAACCTTATACCGTTTTGGCTAAAAACGATTCAACCGAAAAAGCACAAATTTTTATTTATCAACCTAATAAAGTTGATTATTTAATCATTGATTTTAGAGATTCTATTCAGGCACAAATGCATAAAAAGGAAATCAAAACAGTTACCAAAACAACTACTGGAATAATCAAATCTTCGCTTTCAGAAGCAATGGATGAAAAAGGGTTGGATTATGCTTTAGTGAATGAAATGTCTGATATTTATGCTTGGGCGATAGATTTTTTCCACCTACAAAAAAACGACAATTTTAAAGTTATTTACGAAGAAAAATTTATTGACGATTCAGTTTCAGTTGGTATTGGAAAAATTACAGCTGCTTATTTTGAGCATAAAAAAACACCTTTTTATGCTTTTAATTTCGTGACTGATTCAACTAAGAATATAGCTGATTATTACGATGACGAGGCAAATACACTGCGGAAACAATTTTTAAAAGCACCTTTAAAATTCAGCAGGATATCGTCAAGATATAATCTAAAAAGATATATCAGGTATTATGGACGTGTTAAAGCGCATAGAGGTACAGATTTTGCAGCGGCTATAGGTACACCTATTATGAGTACGGCTAATGGAACGGTTGTAGAATCCCGTTATAGAGGCGGCAACGGCAATTACGTAAAAGTCAAACATAATTCCACCTATTCTACACAGTATTTACATATGCGCAAACGAGCTGTTAAAGTTGGTGATTTTGTAAAGCAAGGAGATGTTATCGGCTATGTTGGAATGACAGGAAGCACGGCCGGACCGCATGTGTGCTATCGTTTTTGGAAAAACGGGCAACAGGTTGATCCGCTTAAACAAAAATTACCGGCAGCTAAACCTATTAAAGAAAATTTAAAAGAAGAATATTTAAGTTTTATTCTACCTATAAAAGAACAATTAGATCAAACGAAGGTTAAATAACAAATTCCAAAAATTTGTTATTTACGCCATTCTTTGTATTCTTTGAGAAAAACTTTGCGACCTTTGCGTGAAACCAAAGTATTTACTTATTTATTCGTATGCCACTAAAAAATCAAAATCCAACACAAACCAATGCCTGGAAAAAGCTTGAAGATATATATCAAGAGGTAAAAGACATTGATATGAAAACTTTGTTTTTGAATAACGATAAAAGAAAGTCGGCTTATTCAATAGCTTTTAATGATTTTTTATTAGACTTTTCAAAAAACAGAATAAACGATGCAGGCTTAGATCAATTGTTTGAATTAGCGAACGAAGTTGATCTTAAAAATGGTATTGAAAATATGTTTTCGGGCGAAGCAATCAATGCAACAGAAAATAGAGCAGTGTTGCATACAGCTTTAAGAAATCAATCAAAAGATCCTGTTTTAGTTCAGGGGAAAGATGTAATGCCGGAAGTAGATGCCTCCCTTCAAAAAATGAAGTCATTTTCTAACCAGGTTATTTCAGGAACTTTTAAGGGATATTCTGGGAAATCAATTACAGATGTTGTCAATATTGGAATCGGAGGTTCTGACCTAGGGCCAAGAATGGTGGTGGATGCCTTGCAATATTATAAGAACCATTTAAAAGCTCATTTTATATCAAATATTGATGGTGATCATGTCGCAGAAACATTAAAAGACTTAAATCCCGAAACTACACTTTTTGTAGTAGTTTCGAAAACATTTACTACGCAAGAGACCTTGACCAATGCAGAAACTGTCAAAAAGTGGTTTTTGTCTGATGAATTCGGTGCCAATGAAACAGATATCAAACACAATTTTGTAGCAGTATCTACTAACTTAGAAAAAGTATCAGAATTTGGTATAGCGCATGACAATATTTTTACAATGTGGAATTGGGTTGGCGGCCGTTACTCATTATGGAGCGCAGTAGGCTTGTCAATTAGCTTGGCATTAGGATTTGAAAATTTTAATAAGCTATTAACAGGAGCTTATGAGATGGATACCCATTTTAAAACGACACCATTTGAAAAAAACCTTCCTGTTGTGTTGGCATTAATAAGCATTTGGTATAATAATTTTTTTAACACCGAGTCTGAAGTTGTGATTCCGTTTTCGCAGTATTTAACTCAGTTAGTTCCTTATTTGCAACAACTTTCTATGGAGAGTAATGGTAAGTCTGTTGATAGAGATGGGAACAAAATTGAATATCAAACCGGTAATATTATTTGGGGTAATACAGGAACGAATGTGCAACACGCCTTTATGCAGTTGGTTCATCAGGGGACAAAACTAATTCCTGTTGATTTTATCGGATTTTCAAATTCACTATATGGTAATAAAGAGCATCATGATAAATTAATGGCTAATTTTCACGCTCAAGCAGAGGCATTATATTTGGGTAAAACCAAAGAAAATGTTCATCTAGAATTAAAATTAGCAAACAATCAAGATAAAATTTCGCAATTACTCCCCTTTAAGGTCTTCGAAGGGAATAAACCGTCAAATACAATTCTAATTGATAAATTAACTCCTAAAAGTTTAGGATCACTAATTGCCATGTATGAGCATAAAACTTTTGTACAGGGCTATATTTGGAATATCTATAGTTTTGATCAATTTGGAGTAGAATTAGGAAAAGAATTGGCTAAAAAATTCCTGCAATAAAAAGAATACTTTCAGGGTGAAAAATTTCGGTAAATTTATTTTAAATCAACAAATATTTACTGATTTTAAGACGGTCGAACGTCCTTTGTTTTCTATTTTATAACCTTAGAATAATGTAAGGTTAACGTATCTATTAATTTGGTAATATAAAAAGACATTAAGTTTAAATAATTTTAAAAATTATGACTTTTCTCAAGTTTTTGACTGTTAATTACTTAAACCTTTAAACAATTTATAATTAGAAGGGAGTAAATGACTTGAAAATGTTAATAATAAGTTAATGTTATGCTAAGGTTTTTATAAAAAAAAAACTTACTTTTGTTCGGCAATTTATAAACTAATTCAATTTACAAATGAAAAAAATTACTAAATTATTGATGGTAATGTTGTGTCTTGTTATGACATCTGCCATTTATGGACAAACCATTA
>Ga0209633_10000981_pt1 | contig 31037 bp, 21 predicted proteins | sample Cruoilmetagenom1_FD_187290 | JGI IMG/M metagenome (GOLD analysis project Ga0209633, IMG submission 187290) | Oil polluted marine microbial communities from Coal Oil Point, Santa Barbara, California, USA - Sample 1 (SPAdes) (version 2) | ecosystem: Environmental > Aquatic > Marine > Oil seeps ... | reverse complement strand
TTATTTGGGTATGCCTCTGATTTCATTTGTTTATGTATTAATTGCAGAAGCCTTTCTCCTGTTTTTATTGTTACTGTATACCTATTCAAAAGTAGTCGGCACATTAACAAATTGGAACGTGAGTAAAGAACAAGCAAAAGACCTCTTAAAAGAAAGTTGGCCCTTAATTGTTTCTTCTACTGCGTGGATTATTTATAACCGAATTGATCAGATTATGATTGGTGAATTACTGGATGATCAAGCCGTTGGTTACTATTCGGTTGCCAGTAAATTGAGCGAAACGGTGATTGCTTTTCCCACAATTATTGCGTTTTCTATCATCCCTACTATCATCAAATTTAGAAAAAATAATCTAGACCATTACCGTCAGAAATTTCAATTCATTTATGACATCACCATCATCCCTGTCATATTTATAGCCTTAATCACCACTTATTTTTCTGATGGAATAATCAACCTCTTATTTGGTGCTCAGTACCAATTAGCCTCTAGCGTTTTAGTGATACATATTTGGTCTATTATTTTTACGGCTATGGCTGTGGTTAGTGGTAAATATTTAATCAATGAAGGATTGCAAAGAATAACAATGCAGCGCCACTTAGTTGGCTTAACCATCAATATCATCTTGAATTATTTGATGATTCCAATATATGGGATAGGAGGTGCGGCAATGGCAACCCTGATTTCATTGGCTCTTTCTAACTATGTTTTTGATCTAACAAGAAAAGAAACTAGGGTGATATTTTTTCAAAAAACAAAATCGATTTTGTTTGTCTTTAGATTAAGCGCTATCGCAAACTCTCTATTAGCAATGAAGAAGCGATAAGCAAAGTGGAGGATGTTATGACAGACAAAAATATTACTAAAAAAAGGGAGTTGAAAACAATAAATGACTTCATGTTTTCTGAATTATTTTATAGTCAGTCATCAGATGGTTTCTATCAGCATAATTATAATAAAGACCTGCACTTAATTATTGTTGATAAAAAAAATAAACAGTTTTTAAGTAAAATATATAAAAAAGTTAGTTACTTATTTAAAATTATCAATTCAATAGATATTGTTTGGAGTGATAATAAATATATTGAAAATAGCGCAAGATTATTCAATGGAGAATTGCTTCTAAAAGAATTCACATTGATTATATTTGAGGATAAAAATCCTAAATATCAATTATCAATGAGTAGTAAACAGTATAAAAATGTAAACATAGTCTCATTAAAAGATGAATTTCATCATTTAACAAATACGTATTTTAGTGATGGGTTAAGTGAATTCTTTAGGTTAGCTGTTCTGGTCTTTGGTAAAAATAAATTATTTGAAGTAATAGAAGGCAAAGAAGAAAACACGCTACATGCTGACATTGTTGGCACGGCAGGATGGGCAGATTTTAAAGAGTTTATTGAAGTCGCTAACATGACAGCAAGCTGGTTAATATTACGAAACTTTGAATATTTACCCTATGATTTTTTTGAAAAAGATAAAGATGTGGATATGTTATGTGCTGATATTAACTTATTCGCTAGCACTATGAATTTAAAAAAATGGTCTTGGGGCATTGGAGCCTATGAAACGGTTATAGAAGATAAAGTCGTGCCATTTGATGTTAGGTTTTTAGGCGATAATTATTACGATAAACTTTGGCAGTACAATATGCTGGAAAGCAGGATACTCACCGAAGATAATGTCCCTAGAATGAATGATATAAATTACTTTTTTAGTTTGATTTACCATTCTAAAATCCAAAAAACAAATGTTAAGCCAGTCTATGTTGACAGGCTTTTTGACTTATCTAGAAAGATAAACTTTAATGAGTATGAAAAAGATTTGATACATCAGGATAAAGAAATATCCGCAGTAATAAATAATTTTCTAGCTCTAAATCACTATCGGTATGTTAGACCACTGGATATCAGTGTTCCAGAAAACACGCTGATAGTAAAACACCTAGATGCACATCCACTTAAAGGAATAACGTTAAATATTCCTTTAAATGTTTCCGTAAAAAAGTACGTCCCTGAATTTATATTTAAACTGATACCAACGAGAGTTAAAACGATTTTAAAAAGGAGTTTCCCCCGCGTTTTTAAATAGTACACACTGAAGGCGCATCTAAAAGTGCTTCAGCTTTTCTGCTATTTCCTATGTTATCAGGTATTTTATAAATAAAGTTTATCGTATTTATATCTCAACTTGGTCTGTATTTTTATACCAGTTATCGCTTATTAGCTCACTTTATAAATATATGATGTGTCATAGTTAAATATTTAGCTCAAATAAAGTTACGGAGAACTTAGGATGATATTAAGCAGGAAGCTTATATTAGTTACAGCAACTCTTTTATTAACCGCATGTGGTGGTGGAGCTAGTATTAACAGTGATACACAAGCACCTACAACGCCTGCTGATTTAAGAAAAGTAACAACAGAATCGAATAGTGTTGTAACTCGCTGGAATGCTTCTTCTGACGATACGGCCGTAACAAGCTATAAAGTTTTTCGAAATGGACAATTTCTTTCGACAAGTTCCGGTACCAGTTATACCGATAGTAACGTTCAACCTGCCACACCTTATACCTATACAGTAAGAGCATTTGATGCAGCCAAAAATAAATCAAATATAAGTCGCGAATTACGAGTAAAGACTAAAAACAGGCGCTCATTTGAGCACACGATTAATAAACGCGTGAGCAAAGGAACAGATGATGCCGAAGAATACCCCAATGGCGATATGTATCTTAATAGTTCTGATTTAGAGCTTGCTTACAGTGAAACAAGTCAGATAGTTGGCATTCGCTTTGACAAACTATCCATCCCCAAAAATGCCACTATTACGAGAGCCTATCTACAATTTAGAGTAGATGAAAATAGCTCTGGTGATGTTCCTCTTACTATTCATGGTCAAGCCGTTAATAACGCAACAACATTTAATAACACAAGTTTTAATATTTCTTCCCGCGAGAAAACATCAGCGTCTGTAGAATGGAATCCTGCTGCATGGAATTTGATTGGGGAAGTTAATAATTCTCAACGTACACCAGAATTAAATAATGTTATTCAAGAAATTACCTCTCGTTCTGGTTGGGTGAGTGGCAATGCCCTCGCATTTATCATTAGCGGTAATAGCTTAGACAAACGTGTTGCGGATTCTTTTGAAGGTGATCGCGCTGGTGCGCCCCTGTTACACATTGAATACACCGAACACAATTCTGATGATGATAGCGATGGCGATGTTCAACCTCCGACAATTTCTTCAGGACTCACCGAAATCAGTGCTACACATAACCGTGTAGTCATTAATTGGAATGCATCATCAGATAACACAGCAGTATTAGGTTATAAAGTTTATCGAAATAGACAATTTCTTGAGACAAGTTCAGATACTAGCTATAGCGATAATAACGTTCTGCCTGCCACAAATTATTCATATGCAGTCAGAGCATTTGACGCTGCAAATAATCAATCAGATGTGAGTAGCACGTTGCAAGTAACGACTGAAAACAGTGGTCCATCCGAATTCACCATTAATAAACGCGTGAGTACAGGAACAGACGATGCCGAAGAATATCCCAATGGCGATATGTATCTTAATAGTTCCGATTTAGAACTTTCTTTTAGTGAAACAAATCAGGTGGTTGGTATTCGCTTTGGTAATTTACCCATTCCCAAAAACGCCACTATCACCAGAGCCTATTTGCAATTTAAAGCAGATGAAACCTCTTCTGGTGATGTTCCGCTGACTATTCATGGTCAAGCTACTAATAGCGCAACTACATTTAATGGCACCAATCATAATATTTCATCTCGTGCAAAAACATCAGCTTCGGTAGGATGGGAGCCTGCTGCATGGAATACAATTGGAGCCATTGGTAATAATCAACGTACACCAGAGTTAAAGACAATTATTCAAGAAATCACCTCTCGTTCTGGTTGGGTGAGTGGTAATGCCCTCGCATTTATCATTAGCAGTAATAGTTTAAATAAACGTGTGGCCGAGTCCTTCGAGGGAGATAGTGCAGGCGCACCCCTATTACACATCGAATACACCGATAACGGCTCTACAGATGATACCCAGGCTCCTACAGTTCCTTCTGGGTTAACAGAAATCACCACTACAACTAGCCTTGTTTCTATTCAATGGAATGCCTCAACAGACAATACAGCCGTAAGCGGTTACCGTGTATATCGCGATGGACTACACATTGATACATCAACGACGACAAGCTTTAGTGACACAACGGTTCAACCATCAACGACGTATGCTTACACCGTAAAAGCGTTTGATGCAGCAAGCAATGTATCTGCTGCAAGTAGCCCACTCAGTGTTACAACACCGGTTACACTTGACACCCAAGCGCCGACCGCTCCATCAAACTTACAAACAGTAGGTGCTACACAGAACAACGTAGCGATTAGTTGGAATGCCTCGACAGACAATATAGCCGTCAGTGGTTACCGTGTGTATCGTGATGGCGTTCAAATCGGTACATCAACGACGACCAGCTTTAATGACTCGACGGTTGAGCCTAATAAAACCTACTCTTATACGGTAAGAGCCTTTGATGCAGTGAACAATATATCCGCGGCAAGTAGTCCACTCAGTGTTACAGCACCTATTGTACTTGATACCCAAGCCCCGACCGTTCCTTCTGGGCTAACCGAAGTTAGTGTTACAGATGATAGTGTAACGATTAGTTGGAATGCTTCATCGGACAATATTGCGGTGACAGGTTATAGGGTTTATCGAAATGGACAATTCTTGGCGACAAGCTCTGGCACAAGTTTTACTGATAACAGCGTTCAGCCTGCATCAAATTATTCATATACAGTCAGTGCATTTGATGCTGCCAATAATCAATCGGATGTGAGTAGCGCACTACAAGTGACTACCGACAATGATGATCAATCAGTTATTACGATTAATAAGCGCGTAAGTTTGGGGTCAGATGATGCCGAAGAATATCCCAATGGCGATATGTATCTTAATAGCTCTGATTTAGAACTTGCATATAGTGAAACAAGTCAAGTTGTTGGTATTCGCTTTAATAATTTAGCTATCCCCAAAAATGTCACTATTACCAAAGCTTATCTACAATTTAAAGCAGACGAAACCTCCTCTGGAAATGTTCCTTTGAGTATTCACGGTCAGGACGTTAACAACGCTACGACATTTAATAGCACAAGTTTTAATATTTCATCTCGTACGAAAACATCCGCATCGGTAAGCTGGATTCCGACTGAATGGAATACGATTGGAGAAGCGAGTGCTAATCAACGTACACCTGAGTTAAAGACAATTATTCAAGAAATTACCTCTCGTTCTGGTTGGGCGAGCGGTAATGCACTCGCATTTATTATTAGCAGCAATAGCTTAAAAAAACGTGTTGCTGAGTCGTTCGAGGGTGATAGTGCTGGCGCGCCATTGTTACACATCGAATATACCGATAACGGCTCTGGAGATGATACTCAAGCTCCAACAGCTCCATCCAATTTACAAACAGTGAGTGTTGCATATAACAACGTAGCGATTAGTTGGGCTGCCTCGACAGACAATACAGCCGTAAGCGGTTACCGTGTGTATCGCGATGGCATTCAAATCGGTTCATCGACGATGACAACCAACTTTAGTGATGCAACGGTTCAACCTTCAACGACGTATGTTTACACCGTAAAAGCCTTTGATGCGGCAATCAATGTATCTGCGGTAAGTAGTCCACTCAGCGTTACTACACCAATTGCGCCCGATACCCAAGCGCCGACTGCTCCATCAAACTTACAAGCAGTGAGTGTTACTCATAATAAAGTAAAAATTAAATGGAATTCTTCAACGGACAATACAGCCGTGACAGGTTACCGCGTGTACCGTGAAGGGGTACAAATTGGCGAATCAACCACAAGAATCTTTAATGACACAACAGTACAGCCCGACAAAACCTATTCTTATACGGTAAGAGCCTTTGATGCAGCGAACAATGTATCCGCGGCTAGTGCACCGCTAAGTGTTGTTACCCCAGACGATGATACAGTTCCTACTTTCACCTCCCAGTTGGTAAAAACCATCCTTTCCTCGACATGGTCTCCTTCCAGTCCTGACCCCGCAGGCATCACTTACCTTTCTAGCGAAGACAAACTTTTGATTAGTGATTCCGAGGTTAATGAAATGCCGCTATATCAAGGTGTTAACCTCTTTAAAACGACACTACTTGGTGACTTGGTTGACACCTCGAATACGCTTACTTTTTCAAATGAGCCGACAGGAACAGCCTTTAAATCAGACCCTGATCCAAATAAAGAACGCCTTTTTATATCGGATGACGATGTAGGAAAAATATTTGTATTAAAGCCAGGGGCTGATACTCTTTTTGGCACAGCAGATGATGTAATAGTTTCCGAATTTGACACCCTAGATTTCGGTAGTATTGATCCAGAAGGTGTTGCTTTTGGTCAAGGTGCCTTGTTTATTGCCGATGGGCTTAACAGCAAAGTTTATAAAGTAACCCCTGGGTTGAATGGTATTTTTGATGGTGTAGCGATAGATGATATTGTAAGCAGCTTTGATACAGAGAACCTAGGGGTGGAAGACCCAGAAGGAATCACTTTTGATACCAATACAGGTCATCTATACATTGTTGGAGAGCCTCAAACAACGGTAGCTGAAATAACAGCAGATGGCACTCTTGTACAAAAGATCGATATTTCAGCTGCATATACATCAAGCGACATAACACGTACTCCAGCGGGTCTGGCTTTTGCGCCTGCTAGTAACAACCCTGATGTGATGCATCTTTATATTGTCAATCGAGGCGTTGATAATGACATCGAACCAAATGAAAATGATGGCAAAGTTTATGAAATGACCTTGCCCCCCATTTCAAGCGGCAATTAGAAACGTTACGGTTACACTTAACGTCTAACGTCATATCAATGTGGTGGTGAATAAGGAGCAATGCGAGAAAATAATCTATTTCAATGAGAAGAACACCGCTCTACTCATAGAGTTCATAAAAAAATGTTAGATGGATTCAAGTAAATAAACTTATACTATGGAAATTGAAAATTTTAAAATGGAGTTTTCTCATGTGTTTAAGTAAATTTTATAAAGAACTGCTATCTAACTCACTATTCTCAATGCAACTCGTATTGCTTTTCTCTCTTCTGGGGAGTTCAGCGTTATTTACTAACGCTTCTGTGGCAGCAACGCCAACCTTCGTCTCCAAGTTGGTGAAAAAGACCGATACTTCACAATGGTTTCCTTCCAGTCCCGATCCTGCTGGCATTACCTATCTTCCTAGTGAAGGCAGGCTTTTGATCAGTGACTCTGAAGTTAATGAAATGCCGCTTTATCAAGGCGTTAATCTTTTTAAAACAACTTTGTCCGCTAATGTGGTTGAAACATCAAATACACTGTCTTATTCAAATGAACCTACTGGACTTACCTTTAAATCAGATCCAAATCCCGCTAAAGAACGTCTCTTCGTATCTGATGATGATACTCAAAAAATATATGTATTAAAAACTGGGCCTGACGGTCTTTTTGGCACTTCAGATGATGCGGTTGTTTCTCAATTTAGCACTCTGGATTTTGGCAGTATAGACCCAGAAGGCGTTGCCTTTGATAGTCGTGGTAAGGGTACTTTGTTTATTGTCGATGGACTTAAAAGCGAAGTTTATAAAGTGACTCCTGGATCTAATGGCATTTTTGATGGTGTTGCGGTAGATGATATTGTAAGCAGTTTCGATACAAAGAGTCTTGGAATAGAAGACCTAGAAGGGATTACCTTCGACACAAATAACAATCATTTATACATTGTTGGAGAGCCCCAGACCACTATAGCTAAAGTATCAACTAATGGCATCCTTGTGCAAAATATTGATATTTCAGCTGCATTTACATCAAGCGATATAACACTTACACCAGCAGGTTTAACTTTCGCACCTGCTAGTAACAACCCTAATGTCATGAACCTTTTTATTGTTAATCGGGGCGTTGATAATGATAATGAGCCATCAGAGAATGATGGCAAACTGTATGAAATGACACTGCCTCCAGTTGTTTCAGGTAACAATCCACCAGTGGCGAGCAACGACACTTATACAAGCAAAAAAAATATCTCATTGAATATATCGACACCGGGAGTATTAGGTAACGATACAGATGATGACGCTGATCCTCTGAGCGCAGTTTTGGACGACGAGCCAAATAACGGATCACTTATTCTGAATAGTAACGGATCTTTTGCTTACACTCCAAACCTCAACTTTATTGGTACAGATAGTTTTACCTACCACGCCAATGACGGTCAGGCTAATTCCAATCTCGCCACGGTTTCACTCGTCGTAAATTCAACAACGGTGGTACCTAGCAACGGTGGGGGAAGGATTGATTCTGTTATAATATTTAGCCTGCTTCTATTAAGCTTTATTTCAATTATTAGAAGAAAGAGGTCTTTAATCAAGAACGATGGATAGATCAGGCTTATAGAATAAAAATGACAATAATTAATATAGAAAAAAAGATAGAACCTTTTCTTGTTGATGAGATAGAAAATATCGAGGAAGTAGATTTTCTTGAAAATTACCCTTCCTGCTTAACTTATAATCGTTTTGATTTAGCATTTAAGCTTCTGTTTATCGACGGTCTGGTCAGAGGAAAACATCTATATTTTGAAAAAGACTTCTATAAACAACATATAAAAGCCATATCATTAGGCAGCTTTTCTGAGCCTGGTAATCATAAAAAAAACAATATTATTGATTACGAAAATACTTTTTCAATACTGTATTCTGATATTAAAAACAAAGGATTTAATAAAGAAAAAAGTCTTATTCCATTAGCAATTGATGGGAGTATCTTAAATGGCGCTCATCGAACGGCAATAGCAATTTATCTAAAAAAGAATGTTTCTGCTATTAAAACGCGTATTCCTGCGTATATGTATGACTCTCTTTTTTTCAAAAACCGCGGTGTTCCCGATAAAATATTGGATGCTGTTACCTTAAAATATATTGAGCACTCTACAAACTGCTTTCTAGCTATTATTTGGCCGGCAGCCACTGGTAATGAAAATGGTATAGAAAAATTAATAGATAAAATAGTTTATAAAAAAGAAATTAAGCTTAATTATCTTGGCGCACATAATCTACTATCCGAAACGTATCAAGATGAACCTTGGCTAGGATCCGCAGAAGGTAATTATTCAGGCATAAAATATAAGCTAGCGGACTGTTTTCCAAACTTTGATAAACTAAAAATATATATCTTTCAAAAAGATACATTAGCTGAAACCGTAGCATTAAAAGAAGAGATAAGAAAATTATTTAATATTGGAAAACATGCGGTTCATATCACAGATAGCCATGAAGAAACGCTAAGAATAAGTCGTCTTTTATTAAATGACAACGGACTACATTTTTTAAACAACGCACTACCCAATAAATATCGAAATACAATTAATAAAATAGATCGCTTTAAGGAAGAGTTAAATAAAAACAAGGCATCGGATGGCGATTATGTGCTTACCTCTAGCATGCTCATGGCTGTTTATGGTTTAAAAGATACTTCAAATATTGCATACCTCAGTAAGTCAAAGAAGATAGCAACTGGTAGTATCGCTTATCATGAAAGAGAACTTCCTTATCATGATGTTGAAGAAGAAGACCTCCTAAAAAACCCGGATTATCACTTCTGGTTTAGGGGGGTTAAATTTATTAGTCTGCCTCAACTCTACGCAATGAAATGCAAGAGAAATAAAGAAAAGGATAGAGTGGATTCTTTACTTATAAAAGGCTTAATTGAAAGCAACAAATTTAAAACTTACTTAAAAAGTTTTAAATATAAGATTATTTTCTTTAGAACCAAAATTCATATGACGGTAATATCATTTATAAAAGAATGCACAAAAAAATTAAATATTTATCATTTTGCTGAAAAAACATACAGAAAATTCAAACCAAAGTAATCGACCTTTAATCGGTACATTTTACCTTAGTCAAAATTCTATTATCGCATCGTATAATATCGATCCTTAAGAAACCTGAAAAATCCACAGACTACCGCTCTTTTACTTATTTTTTTTAATATTTTTATGTGACTGAATGAAAAATTATATCGCAATAAAATAAACAAGACCAAGACAATAATTTCTCTCTCACCTTTGGGAAATAAATTTGGATTTTCATTATTTAAGTTATTAATTAATGTCTCTTTGTTTTTTAAGATAAAACTTTTTGCTATTCGACGCTTATCACTTGAAATCCCTGCTCCGTTTACATGAGAGAGAGATTGCTCATATTCCCTGTATTTGAATAAAAAATCATTTACATTTCCAAAAATTGCGTTGTTTTCAAAAAAGCTGATCCATAAGGCATAATCCTCTGCCGTTTTATATTCACTATCACCATAATATATATTATTGGTGATCATAAATTCCTTTCTAATCATTACTGTTGGGTGACAAAAAGGCGTGGTTATAGATAAATAATTAAGAAAATTATTTTCTTTTAAAGGGAGTATCGTACTATCAATATATGTCCCATTTTCATTGATTAAAAAATAATGGCATCCACATACATCTAAGTTGTCTTTTTCTATGAGTTGAATTTGCTTTTCAAAGCGTGCGGGTAAATTTATATCATCAGCATCCATTCTTGCTATGTATTTACCTTGTGACTTTTCAATCCCCTCATTTAAGCTACTGATTATTCCTTTGTTTTCTCTGTCTATTAATACAATTCTTTCATCGGAAGCTTGATGTTTTTGAATGATCTCAAGACTTGAATCCGTTGAACCATCATTGATAATAATGAATTCAAAATTAGTATAAGTTTGATTTAAAATGCTACGGATGGCTTCATCAAGATATTCTTCTGCATTATATACAGGCATAACTACAGATATAATTGGTTTCATGATTTACCTTAAAAAAACGAGTGTAAGAGTATTTGATTCGTGATAAAAACAATGAACTTGTGACACTATTGAAAACAACAAAAAGTGTTATTTTTTAGCATAAAAAAATACTAATAATTAAATTCCCCTCACCCAGGTTTCTAACAATCAGAATGAGGGCGGGTCAATTTCAGCTACACTTTTCGTCTAAAATGTAAATGTTTAGTAGTTGATTTTACTTTTGATTTTTTTGGCTTTTTCGATAGGTGCTTTAATCTGAAAATGCCACAGGCATCAATAACAACTTGATCTTTAGAGGTAAGGCGATATAAGTCAATAAACTCTTGATGTTGTACTAATACAACGAGTATATCTGATTGTTTAATAACATCCTGATATGTCATTAAATCAAGACCATCATATTCATTAATATTGGGCTCTGCTACGATAAGTTTACCAATGTTTTCTTCGTTTAATTGTTTAGCAATTGCTAAAGAAGGAGATTCACGTAAATCATCAACATCGGGTTTAAACGCAAGCCCTAGGCAACCGATTGTTGGATTACCCATTTTTTTAGCAGCCTTTCTGACTTTCTCAATGACCCATTCAGGTTTATTATCATTCACCTTTCTAGCTTGTTTAATTAATTTACTTTGCTCTGGAGCAGAGTCAACAATGAACCAAGGATCCACAGCAATACAGTGCCCTCCAACGCCAGGACCGGGCTGGAGAATATTGACGCGAGGATGGTAGTTTGCAAGCTCTATTAGCTCCCAAACATTGATGTTAAGTTTGTCACAAATTAAGGAAAGTTCATTGGCAAACGCTATATTGACATCTCGAAATGAATTTTCTGTCAATTTTGCCATCTCGGCTGTACGTGAATCGGTCATTAAAAAACGACCTTCTACAAACATACTATATAAATCTACGGCTGCTTGTGTAGCAGCGGGTGTAATACCACCGATAATACGATCATTTGCAACCAACTCTTCTAGTATCTTCCCAGGAAGAACGCGCTCTGGACAATAAGCAATATGAATATCTTGATCGTCTCCTGCAAAGTTTAAATCAGGGCGCTCTTCTGCTAACCAAGCAACAAGTTTATCTGTCGCACCTACGGGACTTGTTGATTCCAAAATAATCAGATTACCTTTGCACAATTGTGGGGCTAGCGACTTTGTGGCCGCTTGAATGTAGCTTAGGTCAGGCTCGTGATCGTCCTTGAATGGAGTCGGCACTGCTATCAAAAATGCATCAGCAGGCTCTGGCACAGTAGTGGCGCGAAGATGTCCAGTCGATACAACTTGTTTAACCAGCGAGTCAAGATCTGGCTCTACAATGTGAATCTTTCCTTGATTAATCGTATCTACTGCATCTTGGTTTATATCAACACCTATAACACGGGTTCCATGTGATGCTATTAATGCAGCACTAGGTAGACCAATATAACCTAGCCCCATCATGACTACAGTTTTGTATTTTGTATTATGCATGTCGCAATCTCTCAATTATTTTTTTGCTCGCTTCCCCATCACCGTATGGATTATGGGTAAAGCTTATTTTTAAGTAATAACCAGGGTCATATAGTAATCGCCTAGTTTCATTTAGAATATTGTAGGGGTCGGTTCCCACTAGTTTAACCGTACCAGCTTCAACAGCCTCTGGACGTTCGGTTGTTTCTCGCATCACCAATACAGGTTTGCCTAATGCCGGAGCCTCTTCTTGAATACCACCAGAATCCGTAATTATAATATGAGCCTGATTCATTAAATAAACAAAAGGTACATAACTTTGGGGTTCAATTAGATGAATTCTAGGGTGGTTTCCCATAATTTTGTAGACAGGTTCTTGTACATTTGGATTAAGATGCACAGGGTAGATGATTCGTACATCCTCTTTTTCGGCTAGTTCGAGCAATGTATGACAGATATCCTCAAATGCCTCACCAAAATTTTCACGTCGATGACCCGTAACAAGAATAATTTTTTCGCTTGAATCTGTTTTCTTCGATACAAAGGGGAAATTCTGATCTAGTTCCATTGTTAATTCTGGATCATGTTCAATTTTTTTGGACACCCATAATAATGCATCTATGACTGTATTCCCAGTCACTGCTATTTTACTTTCCGAAACACCTTCGTTCATTAGATTTTTTTTCGCCCATTCTGTCGGTGCAAAATGAACGTCAGTAATACTACCCGTTAACTTTCGGTTCATTTCTTCCGGCCAAGGTGAATAGATATTGCCGGTACGTAAACCAGCTTCTACATGACAAACCGGTATTTGTGCATAGTAGCTTGCTAAACTTGCTGCGAAAGTTGTGGTTGTATCTCCATGCACCAAAACACGATCTGGTTTATATTCATTAAGCACTTCACGCAAGCCAAGAATAATATTAGCAGTAATATCACTCAGGTCTTGATCTGGCTTCATAATATCTAAATCATAGTCAGGAGTAATCGAGAATAATTGGAGCACCTGGTCAAGCATTTCTCTATGTTGCCCTGTAACACAGACTTTCGTTTCAAAAGAATCGTCGGAATTAAGCGAAAGAATAACGGGAGCCATCTTAATGGCTTCCGGACGTGTTCCAAATACAACGAGGATTTTATTTTTCATAATTATTATCCAATAAATAGGAGCTTTGAGTTGTGCTATAGCATTTAGGTAGAATTAGTTAGATATGCAGGTTAAGATTTATTATATTTTAGCTAGCACAGGAAATCGTTGGGGTTTTCCATGCCGATAATATTGTTGCTTTGTATTGGTGGCGACTACTCCTAGCAAATTATCACTTACCTTTTCAAGACGGCTTAAAGCATGAGACATCTCGTTGATCTCCGTTTTATTAATCTTTACGGTCAGAAGTGTCGTATCAACGAATTTTGATAAGACAATCGAATCAGAAATATCCCGTACAGGTGGTGAATCCACTATTACTACATCAAATTTTTGTTCTCCAAGTTTAATCAAGTCTGCCATTTTTTTGCTAGCTAGTAATTCTACTGGATTTTTAGGACGATCACCTGCAGGAATCACAAAAAGTCGAGGAACACGTGACAAGGTCGTAATTTCTGCAAGATTAGAATGACCACTTAGATAGCTAGAAAGTCCGACTTTATTTTCACTTTTTAATAATCGTTTATCAATTGAAGGGTTACGCATGTCTGCATCAATCAATAACACCGTCTTTCCCATCATGACGTAAGCACAGGCAAGATTTATAGCTGTGGACGTTTTTCCTTCACCCTCAGAGGGACTAGTAAAAAGGATCGAATTTGGTGGTTTCTGCCCTACCGCATGTGTCAAGTTGGTTCTAAATGAACGAATTGCTTCCGCCAAAGGTGGATGATTTTTACTGTGAATTAATAAAGAAACGACTCTTCCAGAACGTGACTTTATTTTTGGAATTTTCCCTAAAATAGGTAAGTTTGCTACTTGTTCCAAGTCACTTTCACTGCGTATGCGTCCACGAGTCACTTCTAAAAATAAGGCTAACAATGAACCTGTAAATAAACCTAATAGAGTGCCTGCAACCAAATTTAGTAATCGTCTAGGTTTTATTTTTTTTCTAGGAACAGTGGCTTTACTAATGATAGAAATATTGTTAATCGTAGCATTTCCAGCAACCGTTACTTCGTTTAGACGTTTTAGCAAGGTAGTATAAAGATCCTGATAGCTAAAAACTTTACGTTTGATAGTATCGTATTCAACGGTCTTATTCTGCGTTACCATTAACTCTTCTTTCAATCGGCTGACTTTACCTTCAAGTTTATTTACCTTTGCTCTTGATGCTTCATAGCTGTTGCTAGCATAAATTCTGGTATCGTTAATAATCGCATTTTTTTCTTGAGAAATTTCCCGTGTAATTTGATTAAGACGATTTTTCAACTGTACCATTAACGGATAGGTAGGCTTGAAGGTTTGTAGCATTTCCTGATAATCAGCAAGCAATTGTACTTTTTGCTGTTTTAGCGCCTGTATAACAGGATTGTTCATAACATTTTGAATACCCTTACCACCACTTTCCTGAATTTGTTGTCTGTTACTTTCGGCATCTATACGCTCTTTTTCAGCCTCTGCCAACATTCCTTCCAGTCTTTCTAGTACCTTCAACTTAACAGTTTGAGACTCATCAAATTTAATAATCTTATTTTTTGACGCGAAATTATCCAGTTGAAGCTCGGAATCTTCCAGCTTTTGTTTAACTTCGTTTACTCTATTTGTTAAATATTCTTGAGTATAAGAGCTGACACCTCGTTTTTTATCTATATTCGATTGAATAAAGTTACTTAGAAGCGCATTGGTAATTTGGCTCGCCAGTCGTGGATTAGCATTTTCAAAGGAAACGGTTACCAAACGACTCTTGGGTGTAGGGCTAACCGTTAAACGAGCGAGAAATAATTCTTCTATGGTTTTATTTTTTAATAAATTACTAGAGTTAGTTTTTTTACCGCTTAATTGCGCGGCTGTAAGCTTTAGCTCTTTAATTACGCGACGGGCTAATGCAGGGTTTGTTAGTAAGCCATATTGTGTATGATAAAATTCATTGTCTTCTCCAGTAGAAGAGACCTTTCCAAATTGAACCACTTCATGCGACTTTCTCGCAATTTCCAAAGTACCACTTGCTTTGTAAGCGGGTTTCATTTGAAGAGTAATAAACAATGCGAGCAATGAAAAAAACAGTGTTACCAGTAATACTGTCCATTTCCTATGAAAGAGAGTTGATAGAATTTTAAAAAGATCAAATGTTCGTCTTTCTGCATTATTACCACCAACATAAGTATAAGTAGGCTGACCTAAACCATGCTGTTGCATCATAGGTGTCCTATTGGCACCTGAATGTTGGTTTGCTGAAATATCTTTTTTATTAAATGACATTATAGATCTGACCTTATTTAAAAAATACTAATGTGTAGATAATATTTGATGAAATTAGCATTGATCATTGTAATTCATGCAAACTAAACAGGTAAAACCAAACTTTTTCCTGATAAACGTTAGATTTTAAACTGATTAATTGTGATTACTACCTTGTATTCTAAATTGTTTGTCAAAACTGGCTCTTAGTAACATTAATGCATATTTACTATTTGTGTAAAAATAACGTTTCCACAGCCTTCTAGGTTCTTGTATAATACGATATAACCATTCTAATCCGTACTTTTGCATCCATAGGGGGGCACGCTGGGTTACGCCTGCAACAACATCAAACGTACCTCCTACGCCCATAACAAAACTAACGCCCAACTGGTCTTTCCAGCGATTAATAAAGTTTTCTTTTTTGGGTGAGCTCATGGCAACAAATAGAAGTTCTGCTTCAGATTCTTTGATACTACGAATAATCGGTTCTTCTTCATTCTCTAAGAAATATCCATGATGGGAACCGTTTATTTTTAAATCAGGAAACTGTTTTTTTAAATTCAAAATTGTTTTTTCAAGTACTTCTTCGGTCGCACCTAACAAAAAAACACCTTTGGCCAAATGTTCTGAGCTTTTAAGCAATTCATAGAAAAGATCTATTCCAGATACTCGTTCCGTTACCTGATCACTAAATAACTTTGCACCCCATAATAAGCCCATTCCATCAATATTAATGATGTCGCTACTATTAACTGATTCACGTAGTACCGAGTCACGTTGCATATTAACTATTTTTGCTACATTTACGACCACATGCTGAGTGAAAATCTTATTGTTTATTCGATGATTAATGGTTTTGACTGTTTCTTTCATCGTCAATGTATCCATTTTGCTTCCGAAAAGTTCTATCATTATTGTATTTTCCCATTTATAAGCATGCGTGATAAGAAATATGTGGAAACACTATCGAACATGAACAAAGATAAGATCCAATGGATAATTTGCTGATAAAAAATCCACCAAAGAATAATATGCTATTAGTGTCAGACAAGGTAATTATTTGATTATCTAAAAGACAGAAACCACAATAAATAGTACCTTTAAACTAATCACAACAAATTGATACTCGCGTTGTTCTCAAAATCTAAATAAGTCTATCGTTTCTTTCTCATTACTTTCATCTGCGAAGTTCTCTAACTGTTTCGTGCAAAAGTCTCGTATTATTTTAAATTGTTTTTGAAGGTTTTTCTTGGCAGTAAGAAGCGCCTGAAATAATAAATAGCTTTTTCATATTTTTACTAAAGCTACAGGGGGCGATCACTTTTATTTGTCTTTGTTCCAATTGTTGAATGAGTTTAGCAAGAGCAATTTCACGATCATTATTATCTTCAATCTCTCTAACCCACGGCAATGATAAACGAACATAATCAGGTTTAATCTGTTTTAACATCCTTAAAGACTCAGGAAATACAGAAAAGTTATCTAAAACAATACTGCATTTATTGACTCTTAATTGTTTAATAAATTCAATGCTTATTTTTGTTTTGCTTTTATCTATTTGGCAAGGAATCATAAAGGCGAGGTTGGATGGTCGACTTTTAATCTTCTGTAACTCAGATATTAGCCATACTACAAACATCTTGTTGCTGATAGCAGTTTCATTTATAGGAATCATCAGTTGATGTTTGAGCGTTTGTTTCACTGAAAGAATTTCAAATATGCGTGAGAGCATTACTTTCTTCCAAAAAATTTGCTTTTTATTTCTTACATCTGTAGTCGATGATCTAAATAATAAATCGTTTACGCCTTTTCTTTGTGCGGGTGCAACTATAAGCGAAAGAATAAAAGGTGTTTTTAATTCATTGTTGTTATTTTTTAAAGCAACAAGACTCTGCGTTGCAATAGTGGCTTCTTTTCTGTTAATAATTTCTTTTAGTATAGATGCCGAATCCGTTTTTTTATTTGTTGGTGTTGGACTCGACCTTGATGTTAAAACATCAGAGTTTTTATGCGAACTCAACATATACGTAATCTGTGTAATCGCCTTTTTATTAGAATCGACCAATTCTTGATAACGTTTTTGAGATAGTTCTAATAAGTGATTTCTTGTTCTAAGACTAACCTTTAAACTTGCTATTTGAACTAAATATTGAAGAAAAAGCGATGTTTCTTTTGAGTGTATATCAAAGAAAAGTTTTGCAAAATAAGTACCATTAAACGGTTTACTTAGTGCTGTTGTTTGAGTCTTTTCCGAGAGGATAACAACAATAGAATCAGGTGAGTGTTGCGCCACTAATTGAGAAAGACGCTTTAATGAAAATGGCGCATGATCAGAAAAGAAAACAAGACCTGCCGTTGGCATTTGTTTCAAGACTTTTATTAATGATGCTTGATCCGCATTTACATTGTTTATTTCTAGTTTTAAATCTAGGCGAAGCATTAGCCCCACAAGCTCATTATAGACTTGTATTTTTTTGCCAATCAACAAGCACTGTAATGTTGAGTTTATCATTGCAGCACAATACCTTGCACGTAATCGAAATACAGTTATTCACCTGACAACTGGGGAAAATTTAAGGATATATGGATAGAATTTAATATCCAGTTTATTTATTCAAACTGAATATCATAATTTTTTATTGTTGTTGCCACCATATAGCCAGCATTAACAGGGCAAATATCTGCCGACTGCGGTCTGGTTTCTCCCTCAGATGTTGCTCCCAGAGTTTTTTTACCGTTGAATACTCTAAATGAGAAAAATGCAGGGCATTTGGGTCTAATAAAATTGATTCTATCCATTCTCTCCATATCCCTCTGGACCAAGTGCCAAAAGGTACTTGGAAGCCTTTTTTCTTGCGATGTACGATACTGGAGGGCAAATAACGTTCTGCCATTTGTTTGTGTACAATTTTGCTACGAGATAGCGCGACCCGATACGAGAGTGGTAATGATTCGATAAACTCAACCAGCGAAATATCTAGCATTGGAACACGTGCTTCCAGTGAAGGTGCCATAGAAATTTTGTCACCATAAAGAAGTAAGTCATCAGATAAGTTCATGCGCGTATCAAGGCGCATCATTTCTTCAGCAGGTTTGCAATTACTCTCCGCTATCCATTGATGCCAATCTTGCATGATATGATGTGCTGAGTTTTTTTGGCTGTCTCGCCCTGTTAGCTGATAGCGATCAGCCGCCGGAAATAGGCTACAAGCCTCAATAAAACGGTCTACTGTATTCCCTACAGATAAGGTGCGAAGACCTCGTTCAAGTACTTCAGGCTTTGTATGTAACGAGGGAACCATGTTTTTTGCTACTTTCCATAATGGTGCAAAAGGCATCATCGCACGTACCATTTCTACTTGGTAACGACGGTATCCTCCCCAAGGCTCGTCCGTTCCTTGCCCTGTTAATACAACGGTTACATCTTCACGGGCGCGTTGTACAAGATACCACATGGGTAAAATAGAGGTTGTTCCTAGTGGCTCTTCAACCGAAGATAAAATAGCGGGGAATGCTTGTTGAAGTAAATCTGGCGTTACTGTTACAGGGTGATGGGGTAAGCCAAGTACTTGGGCTGTTTGCTCTGCGTCACTAATCTCACATTCATCATGTTCATGCCCAAAACCTACCGTAAAGCAGGGAAGCTTATGCCCAGCATCACGGGAGATAGCAGCAATGAGTGCAGAATCTATTCCCCCAGACAGCAATAAACCCACAGGTACATCGGATAATAATTGTTTTTCGACCGCTTGTTTTAATGCGGTTTCGTAGCCAATAATGGCATCATCTATTGAGCCTTGAAAACGTTTTGTTTGGGGTTTTATGTATTTGTGACTCTCAAATTCGCCACTACTGATGCCCATAGTTAAGATATGCCCGGGAGCGAGGCGTTTGATACCTTTCCAGAGTGTTAGTGGCGAAGGTACATAACGCAAGGTCAAAAATGTATCCAGAGCATCTTCACTCACGCCAGTATCTACTTGCCCTAGCGTTTTTATAGCGCGCGCTTCTGATGCAAATAAAAAGCTGTCTCGGTTGTTATCAAAGTTGTTATCAGCCCTATTTTTAGCATAGTAAAGGGGCTTGATACCAAAGGGGTCACGCACCAGATAAAGCTTGCCTTCCTGTCTATCTAGTGCAGCAAAAGCAAACATACCATTTAATTTTTGCGCTACTTTTTCTACATCATTCGTTTTAGCAATTAACTCAACCAATGTTTCTGTATCAGAATGGCCTTTAAATTCGCAATTAAGCTCCTTACGAAGATCAAGGTGATTATAAATCTCGCCATTAAAACTCACCCACCAACGCTGGTTATTACTCTGCATGGGTTGATGACCTGCTGGGCTTAAATCAAGAATAGCTAAGCGCGTGTGAGCTAACTGAACTGTTTTACCCTGCACCTCAAAACGTTCTTGCCCAAAACTATCGGGGCCACGATGATTAAGGCTGGCAATTGCTTTATCTAGGTTCTCAGCACTGTTTATGCTGCCAATAATTCCACACATTAGTTTTGTTTTCCTTTGCTCAATAATTGACTTTGAGCCAGTTTAAAAGGTGCGATACCCCAGCGTTGAAAACCTTTGCCCCATTTACGACCGAACATATCAACCTTGCAATACCAATCATCTTTTTTACTAAAATGAGCAGTCACGTTTTTCTCAAATCGACGCGCCTGTTCAATTTCATCAAATTCAACCAGTAAGCCCAAATATTCCGCCTGATCGTAAAGATCCCAAACGTAGGGGTCTTTAATTTGTTTTACTATAAAGCGACGGCACATTTTCTTTTCAGAATCGTACAATTGAGTTTGGATATATTTCCAACCCTGTGTTATTGCATCATTACTTAATACAGAAATTTCAGGTAATAGCTTTTGCGCTTTTAATAGATTCTTTACGACAAAACAAGAGTGAAAACAATCAATAAAATTACCGGGGTCTGTATCAGCATAATAATCCCATGATCCATCATTGTGCTGTTGTGCAATAATCCATTGTGTCAACTTTTTAACTTTGGCTATCGCATATTCCCTGTTACTTTCTTCTCCATGAACTGCATGCATAGCATAGGCATAGGCCGCATAGCTATTTGCATTAATCACTATTCTGGGTTCATCAATCGGTGCATAAGAAAGCGCCAATTGTTTGTCATCCTGGTACATGGTTTTCAGGCTTTCAAGAAACCCCCATGTTCCTCGAAAAGTCTGCATTGCCATTTTATTTATGCTTGGGTAGGTCGCAAGCACCAACAAGGCTTCCATCGCGTAAGGGGTATGTGTCACAAACGGTATCGTATCTGGATACAAACCGTTTTTTGACATCCAAGAAAATCCCAGTCCCCAGCTCCAATCCTGTTTATTTGGCGAGACCGCAGCAGATTCTATTAACTGAGAAAATAAAGAGGATGCAAGCTCTTCATTCAATTGCCCTAATTGATGCAGACGCAACACCTCATGAGCAATCACAATGGGATAAGCACGCGGATTTGCGCGCGTGAAACGGCGGATAATAGAGGGAGTTAACCAGTCCAGCACGCCCAATAAAATCGCGCCGATTTTACCCATCAATAAGCCTTTATAATATTGTTCACGAACCTTAACACCTATAGGCGTAGACCACAGGTCGTAAGGATCAAATGATGTCAGTGTTAATGATTCTTTAGCCATTGTTGATAGGTAATAAATTGATGATTGTGTTGTTCTGCCCATTGCAGATACTTTTCAAATTCAAGTGCTGAGCGTTTTGAAAAGTTTTTTGTATGACCGATAGCAACCGCTGTCACATTAGTATCGTTAGGAAACTTCTTTTGCCAATCTGAGGTAATCTTAATCAAGGTTTCCGCGGGCATTGTGCTTATATCAAGCATCACATGACCGAGATTGGAGAGCTTTCTAAATTTAGAGAGTAATCGTGAGTCCTTTACCCCCGGTATACTGTATGAGCCACTACAATCAGGTGCCAGTGAATCGTGAGACATATTATCCAAGATAATGCGTAAATGATTAAATAAACCGATTCTCCCCGTCGCAATAGGTAGCTCGTAAATGCCTTTTGTTGCTGGCTTCATAACATCGTTATCAGCCTTCCAATAGGCTTTATTTTGCGGTGCTTTGCTAAAATCAAACCAATCAGCTTTTGACGTGCTTTTTGCGCCCGGTGCAACGGTTGAATCAAGTGCTATATCATTTTCTTGTAAGGATTCAATAATGGCTTGTGATGGTTGGATGCACCATCCTCCTGCCCGAAAAGCAACACATTGATAGTCTTCGCAAATAGGACGAATCAATTGTTCGAGCCATTGCTTGCCTTCTTTAATTAGTTGCGTTGTTTCATCTTTGGCTAAGTTACCAATACGCCATTTTTCAGTATTAAGAGGATTTAATTGATCACCAGAAAACCCTGCGTCCTGCCATTGTGGATGCAGATGCAATTGCACATCATGTCCATTTTTACTGGCGCTTTGGAGTTGTTGGCAAACGGCATCTGCTTCTACTTTAAAATGTTTAGAAGCTTGTAATGCTTTAATTTCCATTGTTTCTGCAAAAATGGATAGTAAGGCATTGTATTGAGAAGATAAGGCAAGCATCTTATCTAAAGGCTTGACCATGCAAGCATTCATACTGCCGCTTCCATCACCAAATATCTCATAATCTATGGAAAGGATAATGTTCATTATCTTTTGCCTTTTTCATAGAAGCTGCCATTATTTTCGCTGTAATCAACACTAAAATGCCTGCCAAAGTTATTGTTAAAATTGCTACGCAGATAAAACAGAAAAAATATATTGGATTGATGAAACATTACCCCGTTTGCAAGAAATACAAAAATAAAATAAAAGGCAATATAGTTTCTGTATTTAGGATCAAGCCGTTTGTAGATTTCATAATAGATAAACCCTAATGTGATTAATCCAAATACTCCAAAATTAATAATAATATTAATGAAATCATTATGTGCATTTAATGGGTATTTACCCTGCATCTCCAAAGAACCGGTTCCAAACAAATAGTTTATTAGGGTAAATTCTTCTGCAATATAGTTAAAGTAAAACCCCCATATCTCAGTTCGACCACTGGATAAATTTTGCAAACCTTCTCCGGCATAATCTTGTGGTCTATTTTTTGTGATAAAACGATCAAAAATACTATCCAATGAAACTAAATCTGGGTTTATTGACGAAGCAATTAAAAGTAAAGCGATTAACAATATGCCGCCAAAAAGAATATAGTTAAAATATTGTTTAAAATTTTTGAATAGAACCGTTGCCAAAACAGGAACCAAATTTGACCTAACATTCAGTAATATCAAAGCGCCTAAAAAGAAAAATAAGAAATAACTTTTTGCATACAAAAATAAAAAGCTAAGTTTAGCTACTGTCTGAGAGATAGAATGAAAAGGCTTATTATCAAAGATACTATAGAGCTCGGATATATTTAGGGTGAATCTTGAAAAAAAGTAAATAAGCGCAATTCCAATAACGATTGGAATGACTATTCGAGCCATGCTTCTTAGCTTCTCGAAAGGTATTTCTAGATGAGAACATGCCAATATGACCATTGGAATTAACAAAATTTTAAGGTTGTACGCTAATTGTTTTCCGACAACTTCTTGAGAAAAAGCAAGAGGGTAAAAAACCATTATGGATGCAAAAAAGAACAATACGATGTCTGTTTTATTCACTAACTTAGCAACGTTATAAGCAATCAATAAGAGCGACAATAAAGTAAACCCTGCTTTAATAACCCCTGGTTTATCATCTATAAAAATAAAATCTGCAAATAGTCTAAAACTGAGATAAAACAATATAAACAGAATAATTGCGTTCTCAAGTGAAATTAGACCTTTGGGATTTTTCATGATTAATTCGCCTAAACACTTTCGGAAGCTGGTTGAAACTTCTTATTTTTATGGTAAAGGTTAAATAATTTGATTCCAACGATCATATTTAAAAGCATCAGAATAAAATAAGAAATAATGGTTGAATAGGCGGCACCCATAATTCCATATTTGCGAATTAATATAATATTAAGTGCTATGTTGATAACGGCCGCTATACCATTATTAATGGTAGTCCAACCCGCACGTTCGCTTTTTATAATAAACAATTTGAATTTGTCAGAGATGGAAAAAAATACATAAGCAAAGGCTATGATAGGAACGATTATGGTTCCCTTTACATAGCTAGAGTCAATAACATATTGATAAATCAAAGGCGTCATTAAGCTCAATATAATTGCGATTAGGGTAATCAACCCTGCTTGTATAGCAATTCCTAGGTAAATTTTCTTTACTTTATTCTCATCAGCCATTTTATAGTAATGACTGCTCCATACCTGTGAAATTGCAGAATCAGCAACATACACGACATTACTCAAGGCATAGGCCATGGTATAGATTCCTAGCTCTTGTCTGCCGACAATTTCTTCAATAAAAAATTTATCTGAATGAAAGATAATCCATGCAAAAATCAAACCTGGGTAGCCCATCAACATAAAGGTGATCACGCCTTTATAGTGACCTTTTTTTAGTCTGAAGAAGTCATGTACGGTGCTGTCATTTAAGTAACTTCTTAAGGCATACGTGCCTAAAGCTATGGAAGCAATTAACTGACCGTAAATTCTCGCTTGATAGTTTTCAATCACTAATTCTAGTAACAAAAGAGTTAACACTAAAATCAATAACTGCTTACTGATCGTTAAAAAATTGCCCTGACGGTGCTTATGTTCCGAGAAAAAATCCACTGATTTTATAACTATCCAAGTGTCTAGCAGTGCAATTAGGGGTTGGAGTAAATAGGTGTTACCCACTTTATCCCAAAAAAAATCAGAGAAAACCAATACTATACTGACAAATATAAGGGCTAAAATAATAGTGAGTTGGATAACAACAATTTTAAAGGTCTTAAAATCACCTTTATCAAACTTCTTTTTCCACGATAGGTTTTCAAGATTGCCGGCTATTAACGGCCCCATAAAGGCATTAATACCTAAAAATAACCCCACCAAACCGAGCTCTGCAGGAGAGAGATAAAATGAAAGAACAGGAAAAAATATCGCGCCGATAACCGCTCTGATGCCATTTAACCCAAGACTTTCCAACATACTTTTATACATTGTTAATCATTCCCTTCTAAGCGATATAAGTTACCGCTTGCAATGGACTGCTGGGTTTTTCCTTGCCTAAAACCATCATGATACAAGGTACTTGTATGTGTATTTTTACCGCTTCGATAGTGCGCTAATTTAAAATAAGGCGAAGCTGGGTGGTCTCGATTTTCTTGATATTGGAGCGTTGGAATATTGTTAAGATTGAGCACTTTTGTAAAGCGTGCTTGGTCCTCTGTTTTATGAAAAATCTCAATGACACCAGTTGCTTTTGTTGTCCATTTCACATGAATAATAAAATCATTCCATGTGTTTGTTTTTAATGTTTTAGCAATCACTTTATCGCTTGCAAAAGCTGTTCCTTTGCCATTAAAGCACTGATAACCTGAAACATCACCTGTCAATACTCTCGCAAGAAGTGCATTATCCGTAGTGACTTCAAGTTGCAATAATTGGCAAACATCATCATAGTTAGAATGCCAATCAGCAAGAATAAACCAACCTTTTGGGGCTTGCCAGTCATTTGGGAAAAACGTTGACCATGCATACCAATATTCATCGCCCTCTTTTTCATCATAGAGCGAAGAACGTTTTAGGTCGCACCTTTCTCCGCCTGTTTGCTTAAACTCATCGTTATCGTTTACAACCATTTTAGCGGAATACTTACCGTCTCTTACAGGGCTTGTTACAATCGAAAACTGCCTGTTTTTATTTAGTTTTTTATTATAATGCAACTCTTGCCATTGGTGCTCATCGCCTGTTTCGAAGCCCCCCTTAAATACAGGTATTTCCGTAGAATTACCTACATTCAATAAGCCTAAAACCAATAAGCAAGTCACCATTACAACAAATAGGGTAATGGCTATAAATCGGATATTAAGTTTTTTATTAAGAAGCATTAAGGACATCACCGTAAATCTCTACTAACTTATCTGTTATCAAATGACCATCAAACTTATCATTGATAATTTGCTTGCTCTTGAGACCCATTTTTTCGCGTAGTTGTTCATCTTCACAGAGTATTTTTAAATATTTTTCAAATGCGTCAAGATCTCCAGGTGAAAACAAATAACCATTTTCGCCCTGTTCGACCATCTCTGGAATTCCCGCAATATCTGTCGCTAGAATAGGGTATCCATGCGCCATCGCTTCTAAAATAGACATTGGCATTTGTTCGTTATAAGAAGGTAATATAAAAATATGCGCATTTTTTAAATAGGCATCTTTTTCAGCACCTGACACCCAACCAGGAACGTCTACAATTTTCTCTAGAGTATTCTCTTTCACTCTTTTTAATACCTCATCTGTTTCGCCATCACCCGCTAAAATAAAGCTTACTTGTCGTTCTTCATAATAGTGTTTGTCACGAGTAATAACATCTAACAGATCATATACCCCTTTTCTTCTCCCCAAACGCCCTAGAAATAATACTTTCAAATTCCCTTGGCCATGGTGTGTGTCACTTAATTGAGTGGCGGGATTATAGAGCGTTGTAATATTCTGATTGCTAGTAAAGTTTTTTAACAGATTCTCCCAGCGTTTAGACAACACAATAATATGATCAGACTGATCAAATACCCATTTTGTTAATAAAGTATGGAGTTTGCTTTGGTGCATAAACTCCTCATAATCTGATCCATGCAAGTGCATAATAACTTTTTGTCGTTTGATTTTAGCGATTATCATCAATAGTAACTTTCTAAAAAAGCTAGCTCCGTGCGATAAATGCATATGAACGATAGATTTTTTTTCCCAAGGCAAGAACAAAAAAGTCTTGATTGCTTGAATTAATTTTAATAATTTTTGAAATTTACTTCCATCAATATGCGATGGAACCAAGACCAGATTAACTTTTTTATCCAATCCTGCTTTTAGGTACTCTCTCACAACCTCAGAAACACCACCTAAAACTGTTAAGTCAGAGCCCATCATAATAATATTAGGTTTTGTGTCTATTAAGGTGTTCTTTTTTTTATTCATACTACTGGTACTTGTAAAGTAGTAGGATAGGTTACCCTACTTAATTTTTTAACTAAACGTCTTTCTATTCGTTCTTAAACAACTTATAGACTTTTAGCTCATAGGTTGAGTATATTTATTCTGCAAATCATAACAGCTTAATAGACTTGTCGTTTTGGGTAGAACAACAAATTAGCTCAAAGGTCTCACGATATTGATTTTGTAATCATTAATTTACGATAGTTAGTAATTTTTCGATGATAATTGGTAAAAATATTCCATGCTTACATACTCGATTATTTCTCACAGACCACTTCATACTCGTTTTTCTTAAGCACAAATGATTTCATATAAAAAAATAACCTTCATTCTTCTACTCTTATCACTGCAAGCATGCACGAGTGTTAAACCACCCTATTCAACTATTTTGCAATCCGTTCCTACTAAAATAAAAACCTCAGTAGGTAATGTCGAGGTTTGGGAAATGGGGAATAAGTCGTCATCAAAGGGCGCGGTATACCTTATTCCTGGTATTCCGGGTTCTAGTTTAGAAAATGCTACATTAGGAAGTGCAATGGCTCGAAAGGAATATTCCGTGCGATTACTAAACCCTCCGGGGCATGGACAAATAGCAGTGGGTAATAAACATTGGGATTACAGTTTTCCTCAATATGGGAGGGCACTTTATGAATCCATACAAACGCTAGAAGCAAGTCGTATAACTCATGGTGAGCGTATTCTCATCGCGCATTCTGCTGGAGCAGAAATGGTCTTTGAATTGTTACAAAACCAAATAAATAAGGGAACGTTGCCAAAGAAGTATAAAATTGTGCTTATTAATCCATGGTTACCTTCGTTGTCAAATTATCCTATTCCATGGACGAGTGATGACGAAGATATTCTTAAGTATTCGCCATGGCTGGTGAAATTATTCGGTCCTGTTTCCAAAGCATCTGTGCACAAACGCCTTTTTATGAATCCTCATAATAAGCAAAGTGCTGATTATCTTAATGCCCATGAAACATTAACAGAAAACTTAGGTGGTTGGTGGCCGTTCGATAGCCATTTTGTTCGCTTAATGAGGGCTACAACGCACACTCAACGAGCTATTTTACTACAAGGATCTACATACGAACGAACCAAAAACGTGACAGAGCAACTTAATAAAAAACTAAGTACAGCTAAGGTAGAGGTGCTTATTATCAACTCATCAAATAAACGAGATCAGATTATTCCCAGTGACTATAAAACAGCGCTTAAAAAAGCATTACGTTCCAAGTTACCTGATGTCAGTATCAAATTTAACCAAGAAATTGTGGGTGGACACATGCTACAAGTAGAACAACCCACTCAGGTATTAGAGGCTGTATTCAAGTAAAGTTTATAGAATTGTTATAACTTTGTAAGAATAACGTGAATCTTTATAACTATAATTTAATCAATATAAATCAAATGTGAGCTTAAATTTTATCGTGAAAAATAATGACACTATATTAAAAAACAAAAATGACAGACTTGCTAAGTTATTGAAGCTAAGTGCAGAAAATAATAAACATGCATTTAAAGAATTGTATGAAAAAACCTCACCATCTGTTTATCGTCTGGCATTATATTTGTTGCAAAAAAAGCAACGAGCCGAAGCTGTATTAGAAGAAGTTTATATCGAAATTTGGCAATCTTGCCAGTGTTACGATAACAAAAAAAGCAGTGTTTCTGCATGGATTTTAGATATTGCTAGAAAGCAAATATCAAATAAACTAAATGAAATTAGGCAATGTGTTTAACCTGAAACCTTCGTGCTAAGCTAAAATATGCCAAAAATAATTATTGTTGAAGATGACCCCGCTATAGCAGAAATGCTGGTCTACCATTTGCAAGATTTGGAGTACGAGGTAGCACATTTCACTGATGGCTTAGAAGCTAAAGATTATTTGACTACAGCTCCATACGATCTGGTTTTGTTGGATATTATGTTGCCTAATTATAATGGGCTGGATTTATGCCGAGAACTCCGTCAACTACGTCCTACAGTTCCCATTATGTTACTCACTTCTTTGGATAGCGAAGCTGATCGTGTGGTGGGTTTAGAATTAGGTGCAGATGATTATTTAACCAAACCCTTTAGCATGCGCGAATGTCAGGCACGCATTAAAGCACTATTACGACGCTGCCAAATAAATAATCAATCCAAGGATCAACTCGAAAATTTAAACAGCGAGTCACTTGAAATCATCTTTGAAGAGTTAGTCATTAACGAAGCATCTCGTACTGTTTTTATGGACGAAGTCTCGATCGAATTAACAGCACGTGAATTTGATTTGTTATTACATTTCGCCAAGCATAAACAGCAGGTTTTTTCACGCAGCCAGCTATTGGACACTATTTGGGGTTATAGCCATGAAGGCTACGAACATACCGTTAATACACATATCAATCGTTTACGGAAAAAATTAAAACGCGATGATAATAAGCCTGATTTTATACAAACCGTTTGGGCGGTTGGGTATAAATTTTTAGAACAAAGCAGATCATAAGTGACGATGTTTAAAAGTCTTTACAGTCGTCTAGCCCTAGTTTTATTGGGTGTCTTTCTGGCAATGGCAATATTGCTATTTTGGCTATTTGAGCAAGCGTCTATGGCGACGCAAAATGAAGCATCACAACGTTTACACCTAGAGTTAGCAGAGAATATTGTCAAAGACTTGGGCATTACCAGCGAAGGCGAATTTGATACTGCCATGATCAAAAATGTCTTTCATAAAATGATGATTTTAGGTCCGACGATCGAACTTTATGTTATTGATAAAGAAGGTAATCTGGTGACTTATGATGCACCAGAAGAAAAAATAAAATTAAGAACAATCAACCTAAAGCCTGTAATTTCTTTTGTAGAACGAAAGGGCGATTTGCCGATCTTAGGTGATGACCCTCGTTCCACAAATAAACAGAAGATTTTTTCGGCTGCGCGAGTCTATGCTAAAAAAATAGATAAGAACGTATTTTTGGGTTATTTGTATATCATTATTGGCGGAGAAAATTACGATAGCGTTGCAACGGCTCTGCGTTTAAGTAAGGCTTGGAAAATTAGTCTCATAGGAATTGCAGGTGCTTTATTATTTTTATTGCTCGCTTCTCTATTACTCTTTTATGCACTTACGCGCCCACTTCGACAACTGACAAAAGAAGTAAAAGCGTTTGAAAATAGCGATATTGATCATATTACAGATATCGATAAAACAGGTGAAAAAGGTGAAATCAACCAATTAAAACATTCGTTTCACCAGATGGAGCGACGTATCGTTACCCAGCTTGAGCGTTTGAATAAACAAGATGCAATACGACGTGAATTTTTAGCTTATGTCTCACATGATCTACGTACACCATTGGCGGGAATGAAGGCGTATTTAGAAACACTCGAATTAAAACAAGACACAATGCCAGTTGCAGAAAAGCATGCGTTCATACAAAAAGCGATTATAAATGGTGACCGATTAGAAGGCATGATTAACGAATTATTTGAATTAACACGTTTAGAAAGCCAACAAGTCGAATTAAATAAAGAAGAATTTTCTATTGGCGATTTATTGAGTGACATTGTTGCAAGCCTCGAAGAAAAAGCAAAAATAGGACAGGTTAATTTAAAAATAGATTGCGAAGATCCACAGGCACTCGTCATTGCTGATATTGCAAAGATAGAACGGGTTATTCAAAACCTTGTTGAAAATGCAATTAGATACAGTAAGAAAGGCAGTACGGTAATCGTTAATACCAGTAAATATGAAGAGAACAAAATTTACCTAAAAATTATTGATTTTGGTTCGGGTATTGCCGCGGAGTATTTACCGTATATTTTTGAGCCTTACTATCGTGCTCCGGATGAATATAAATTTAAAGCACAAGGCGCAGGATTGGGTTTGGCTATTAGCCAACGTTTACTTGCTCTGCATAACATCGAACTTGAAGTTACAAGCAGGGAGGGAAACGGAACCATTTTTTCTTTTGTATTGTTAGGATAACCGTTAGCTTTTTCCCATTCAGCTTTTTTGTTTACAAAAAGTTTATAAATTATTGAATCTCCTGTGACACTTCTAGACGCAGTATTAAATACACTTCCTTTTATTGGCATCATTAAACAATACCCAGAAGAGGAAGCAATATGAAAACTATAAAGAACAATTCCCAAAAGACTATTCTCAGCATTATGTCCAGCACTGTGTTA
>Ga0209633_10000980_pt1 | contig 31038 bp, 21 predicted proteins | sample Cruoilmetagenom1_FD_187290 | JGI IMG/M metagenome (GOLD analysis project Ga0209633, IMG submission 187290) | Oil polluted marine microbial communities from Coal Oil Point, Santa Barbara, California, USA - Sample 1 (SPAdes) (version 2) | ecosystem: Environmental > Aquatic > Marine > Oil seeps ... | reverse complement strand
GATCGTAATACCGTACGGACCAGGCTGCATTGGCGAGTGCAAGCTCTTGATCCCGCATCCCCTCAAGGTCATTCACAGTGCCATTTGTGTACGACCTCAGGTACATAAGGAATCCCAATAACAGGACGGTGATCACAGCAACTCCCGCGATCATTTTTGTTTTGATGTTCATACTGCTCCTCTACAACAGGGCTCTTTCTCCTGAGATATGGCTTCGTTGCCGGGCGTTGCTGCCGGGTTGCAGGAGAAAATATGGGTGAAGAGATCACTGTGCTTCCGATGTTCTTTGTGCTTTCGATGCTGCTGCCTCCCCATCTGGGACAAGGAACATCTGTCTTGCTGCCAATCGGAATGTGGAGCGACCTCATTACCGAAATGGACGATCACGGCACTGCCCTGAAGAAGCACCTTGCCTCTGCTGTGGATTTTGTGTTGTGTCGACAGCTGTTGTGAGCTGTTGTGAGCTGTTGTGAGCTGTTGTGAGCTGTTGTGAGCTGTTGCTAGAGAGAAAAGTCTCTGGTTGTGGTCTCTGCCGGGAGAGGGCCCGAGAAGAGCGATGTCTTTCGGATATCGGGGTGCAGGGGAGGGGGTGTGGAAGGGGCGAGCTTTCTTTGGCAAGGGTTTTGGGAAGAAAGAGGTGGGAGAAGGGATTTTCGGCCCTCTGCTTTTGCTCCGTTGAAACGTAGTGTGGGGGGAGGTAACACTGATGTTTTCCAGGTTGTGGTGAAGAAGGTGAAAGAAGATATGTTGTTTATGGATCGTGCGGACGCCGGTCGACAGTTGGCGGCAGTACTTCTCGAGTATGCAGGGGAAAACCCTGTGGTGTTGGGCCTTCCCCGAGGGGGGGTACCAGTGGCTGCCGAAGTGGCTCGTTCTTTGTCTGCCCCGTTGGATGTGATTGTGGTGCGCAAAATCGGTGCGCCTGCCCAGCCGGAACTTGGGCTGGGTGCTGTGGCAGAGGGTGGAGTGGAAGTCTGGAATAGGAGCTTGCTGGAACAGTTGCAGCTCGCGCCTTCTGACGTGCTTCCCACGCTGGAGAGAGAGAAAGATGTTGTTGTGCGGCGTGTCGCAGAGTACCGGGAGGGGCGTGCCATTGTTGACTTGTCGGGACGGTGTGTTCTGGTGATTGATGATGGACTTGCGACGGGAGGTACCGCCTCTGCTGCTGCTGTTGTGGTTCAGGCCTTGGGAGCCGCGCACGTTGTGCTTGCGATTCCTGTCGCGCCTCGCGAGACGGTGCAGAACCTTGCTGCCCCGAACGGCCCGTATGACGAAGTGGTGTGTTTGCATACTCCGACGGATTTTCGTGCCATTGGCTATTGGTACGGGGATTTTAAGCAAGTGGATAGTAGTACAGTGCGGTTTTTGCTGGCGCAGTCGCGAGAAGAAGTTTTTTCTTCAGCAAGCGAGAGAACATCCGGAGAGGCGCGGGTCACGGGAGAGGAAAAAAGTGGTCAGGATGTTTCGTACGAGTATGCACCAGAAGATAGGGGAGGAGAAGCAAGCAGAGAAGCGGACCTGATCGCAGCGCGCACGGAGAGAGGAGGGTCGGGGGAAGCATCAATGCATGCCGAACCGCGTTTTCTCCGGATTCCCCTTCCCCAAGCAGGTGCAGGTGCAGGTGAGATGAGCTTGTACGGAGACTTGTTTCTCCCTCCTGTTTCAGCTGGAGTGGTGCTTTTTGCGCATGGTAGCGGGAGTAGCCGTCATAGTCCGCGCAACAGGGCAGTGGCGCGTGTTCTATGCGACGAAGGTATCACGTCCCTGCTCTTTGATCTCCTCACTCCCGCAGAAGAAGATCGTCACGACCTGGTCTTCGACATTCCTTTTTTGGCACAACGTCTGGCAGATGCAACAGATTGGGTGCGTACCCAGCCTGGTCTGGAAGCCTTGCCGATTGGGTATTTTGGGGCGAGTACAGGCGCGGGAGCTGCGCTCACTGCAGCGGCAGGGCGCTGCGACATTTCGGCGGTGGTTTCGCGCGGCGGGCGGCCTGACCTGTCTATCGGTTTGTCTGCAGTACGGGCTCCTACCCTGCTTATTGTGGGAGAGTTCGACCACTCGGTTTTGCGATTGAATCAGGTGGCGCGGCGGCAACTGACCGGCTGCGTGACTGATTTGGCGGTGATTCCCCGCGCGACGCACTTATTCCAGGAAACAGGAGCATTAGAGGAAGTTGCGGCTTTGGCATCGGTCTGGTTCCGCCGTTTTTTTGCTGCGGAAACGACAGCGCGAGACGTGCGCCCTGGGCAGTCTCCATCTGTGTGATGGCTTCGGTTTCCGGATTTTCGCGTGCTTGTTGCGGGTGGCTTCCGTTTTATTGGCGACACTGGACCCGCAAAAATCCGCGAGAGACAAGGCGAGGTGATAGCAGACAAGCAGACATCGAGGACGGGTGCATTCTCGGGTTCGGACAGTAGGATAAAAACCTGCCTCGGGGGAGCCAGGCGAGAGTGTGCGGAGTGCTTGATTGGGAAAGCCTTTCGAGTAAAGCCGCTGCGCAGTCGAAATGACAGAGCAGGGAGAAGCGATTTTTCCTGCAGGCATGGCCCGCCGGCGCGTTTCCGGCTGTGTGGCTTGGCTGGGGCGAGAAATCAGCAACGTGCAGAAATACGTTGCTGCGGACTGCGAAAAGACATGGAGGATTTCATACATGAAAGTTGGGTTGTTCGCTCCGCTTGCCAGCCCTGTCGCGACTGGTGAATTTGTGCGTTGCCTTGGTGCTGGGGCTGAGGAACGTGGTTTCCATTCGATTTGGGCAGGGGAACACGTTGTCCTTTTTGACGACCCGGAGTCTGCGTATCCTTATGCAGAAAATGGGCGGCTTCCTGTTCCTGCAGGGTCAGGGATGTTGGAGCCTTTTACTGCGCTTTCTTTTCTTGCTGCCGCGACTTCTCGTATTCGTCTTGGGACGGGTGTTTGTCTCGTCCCGCAACGTAATCCGGTGTATACAGCGAAGCAAGTCGCTGACTTGGATTGGCTGTCTGATGGTCGGATGGATTTCGGCATTGGTGTGGGATGGCAAGCCGAAGAGTTTGCGGCGCTTGGGGTTCCCTTTGAGAAGCGTGGCGCGCGTTGCCGTTCTTATCTGGAAGTGATGCAACGGTTGTGGGAGGACCCTGTCTCCCGGCATGAAGACGAGTTTTACTCCTTGCCCCCCTGCCGGCAGTATCCCAAGCCACAGCAATCGCCTTTTCCCCCCCTGTATTTTGGTGGGCACACTGATCCGGCCTTGCGTCGCGTTGCTGACCTTGGTCAAGGTTGGTTCCCGTTCAACTTTCTTCCCGATGATCTTGCAGCGGGCATGTCGCGTCTTGACCCCCTTCTTCAAGAAAGGGGACGGTCCCGCGATGATCTCCAGGTCAGTGTGTGCCCTTACCTCAAACCGGTGCAGCCAGATGATCTGGGTCGTTACGAAGAAGCTGGGGCTGACCAGCTAGTTTTACTGCTTCCTGCTTTTAATATGGCGAGCCTTGAGGCAGTGCTTGACGATCTCTCTCATCGGTTTGTCACGCCTGCTGCAGCCCTTTCGTGACTCCGTACAAACACCCTGGGTGTTAGTACGGTTTTTTCGACATCCTGATACGGTTTTTTCGCCTTCTTGTGAGGCGCGTTCGTGCCTCGGCGAGGTTGCCGTCTACAGTCTGGCCGGAGGGTGCGGGCACCGTCCTGCCTGCCGTCCTATCGTCGGCCGGCCTGTCGGCCGGTCTGTCGGCCGGCCTCTCGACCGTGGGCTTGTTGTGGTGTGCGCGGCGGTGATTGTCGCAAAGGACGGCACACCCCTGTGCGCTTCGAGAAGACTGTGCGAGAAGCGGGTTCAGAACAGAGGTTGGCATTGTGAGCATCAAAGGCAAGGCGTTCATTGCGGGGGCGTATGAGCACCCTGACCGAGAGATTCCTGGTAAGTCGCCGGCGCAAGTGCATGCGGAGGTAGCACTGGGCGCTCTGGCTGACGCGGGACTTTCTTTATCTGACGTGGACGCTTATTTTTGTGCAGGCGACGCTCCTGGTTTCGGCACCATTTCGATGGCCGAATACTTGGGTTTGGGTCTCTCCTATATGGACAGCACGGAAACCGGCGGCTCCTCTTATGTTGTGCATGTCGGGCATGCTGCTGCTGCGATTGCTGCAGGAAAGTGCCAGGTAGCGCTGATCACCTTGGCGGGTCTCCCCCGATCGGGCGATTTTGGTCGTCCGCCTTTTGGGGGTGCGCCAGAGGGGGCTTTTGAGAACGTCTTCGGACCAACTGTCCTTGGTATGTATGCCCTGGCCGCCCAGCGTCACATGTATGAGTTCGGCACAACGAGTGAGCAGCTTGCTGCCATCAAGGTGGCTGCGTCCCATCATGCACAGCATAACTCACGCGCCTTTTTGCAAGATGTGATTACTATCGAGGATGTGTTGCAGTCGCCTTTGGTGAGCGATCCTTTGCACCGTCTGGACTGTTGTGTGATCACCGATGGGGGCGGCGCCTTGCTGGTGGTGAGCCCAGAAGTGGCGAGAGACCTTGACCGACAGTGTGTGAAAGTTCTCGGAGAGGGCGAGGCGCCAAAGCATACGAATAATGGTCGCATTGATCTCACCCATACCGGGGCGCTTTGGTCTGGGCCACGTGCCTTTCGTGAGGCGGGATTGACCCCTGCGGATATTGACTATGCCTCTATCTACGATTCTTTCACGATCACTGTGCTCGAAACGATCGAGGACCTTGGTTTTTGCGAGAAAGGCAAGGGCGGGAGTTTTGTCATGGACGGCGCTCTCCATGCACCTCACGGCAAGTTGCCTTTTAACACGGATGGTGGTGGGTTGTGTAATAACCATCCGGCGAACCGGGGGGGTATGACCAAAGTGATTGAAGCTGTTCGCCAGCTCAGAGGCGAAGCACATCCGAAAGTGCAAGTCCCGGACTGTTCCCTTGCGCTTGCACACGGGACGGGTGGATCATTGGGCACCCGTATGGGAAGCGCGACCTTGATTCTTGGGAGAGAAGACGCATGAGCGAGAACTCACTGCCTACCCCCACGCCAAAAGTGAATCCGGAGACAAAGCCCTTCTGGGATGCAACTGCAGAGGGAAAACTTCTTCTGAAGCGTTGTAATCAGTGTCAGACGGTCATTTGGTATCCGCGTTTCCTCTGTCCCGCCTGCGCGAGTACCGATACATTATGGTTTGAAGCATCGGGCGAGGGAGTAGTGTACAGCTATACAGTGACCCGGCGCGGTCAAGGTCATTACTGGCAAGCGGCTCCGTACGTTCTTGCGTATGTGGAACTTGCCGAAGGTCCGCGCGTGCTCACCAACATTGTGGATTGTGTGCCCGAGAGTGTGGCGATTGGGCAGAAAGTGGAAGCGGTGTTCCACGACACAGGAGAAGGAAGCGCTCTTGTGAGATTTCGCCCTGCCTGATTCTTTCTCATCCCGTGTTGTCCTGTGCAAGGACGAAGCCCTGCTAGTGACAGATTTTTGGGTAATTTCTAACTAGCAGGGCTTTTCGCCGGGATTTTTAGGGGGAAAAGTAGAATGCTGTCTGGGTGAGTTAAGGATAGTGGCGGCAACGCAGACTTGCCGCAGAAGGCACGAAGGAGTGGGGGAGCATGTGGCCACGCCAATCGCGGTGCCGCCGCCGTCTTATTGCCGGAGTTCGTGAGAACTGGGTGGACCCCTGCCTCTTGGGGTCTCTTTGGGAAACCGGACGGCTTGACGTGAAAATTCAGTACCGTCCGGACCTGCTTGCTTCCTCGATTTCGCAGCTTGCCCTCATGCCTGCCTCGGAAGGCGAAGAGCCATTTTTTGCTGGGAGATCCAGACAAGAACCTTCTTCGATGCCCTTGTCTTTTGAAACGGTTTGCTTTTCTGAAGGAAATATGACCGTTTTACTGGCCGACGCGCAGGGGCAGCTTGTCTTGCTTGGCGCGTCTGGGGCAGGCAAAACATCTTTGTCCCATGCAATTGCCCTTGAATTGCTTGACCGGGCAGAACTGAATCCTGTTGGGATAGTTCCCGTTGTGTTCTCTTTGCCGGGATGGATGTGGGAGGGGGGATCTCTCTCCGGCTGGATGGTTTGGGAGCTGCGCGTCCGCTATCAGATTCCTTTTTACATGGGGCGCAAGTGGGTTGAGAGCAATAGTATACTCCCAATTTTTGAGGGATTTGAGCGGATTCCTCCAGCATGGCGGTCTGCGTGTGCAAAAGAGGTGAACGATGGTTTTTGCAAAACGGAACGACCTTTTATTCTGACCTGTGAGACGTCTACTTACCAAGAGCTGCTCGCAATTGGGGCGGGAGTGGAAACGCTGACGCCTCCTGCGGTCATTGTTCCTCTCGACCGGACCGATTTGAGGGATGCACTTGAGAGGATCCCGGCCTTCAGCGTTCTTTCTGATGTTTTGTCAGAAAGAAATGGTGAGACAGAAAACGTGCTCTGGGAAGTATTGCGCACCCCTCTCATGGCACACATCGCTCTCACGGTTTTTCAGAAAAATCGTTTGCTGTCTTTTGCCGGCATGTCGGTGACCGAGGCCTCCCAAACATTGTGGGAGGCCTTTGTGGCGTGTAAGCCGAGCACAACAGCCGGAGCATACAGTACTGTTTCTCTTCCACGCACCTCTGTTGCGTCCCAGGAAAACTCTGAAAATGCTTCCCGGGAAAACTCTGAAAAAGTGCTGGTCGCGGGGGTGGCAAGAGAGGCAGGTGCCATCACGGAGACCGACGTCGCAACGGTAACAACCAATACCGACTGCGCACCTGACATGGCCTCCCCTGCCTTGGCCGTATCCGAGCTCGCCTCCTTTGAGCTGCCTGTATCCGCAACAGCACGCAAGACCTCTGCTGGGTCCTCAAGCGAGCCAAGGTCCTTGCCACGCACAGTCCTCGGAGTAAAAACTCCGGAGTCCGGCACAGCAGCACCCAAGATATCTGTGCCGGTAAAAGACGCTCGAGACACGACAACAGCCTGCGGACGGGAACAAAGGTGGGTTTCTTGGGTGGCATGGGTGCTGAGCGATCATTGCCGCACCGATTTTGCGCCGGAGCATCTTCGGCTTGACTGGGTTGCTCCCGCGCAGCAGAGGCGAGCGTATCTTCAGTATCACGGCATCTTTTCCCTCTGCGTAGGGGCCAGTCTTGGTCTTGTTGCCGGTCTTCGTGCGGGAGCCCTTGCCGGTGTTCTTTTCGGTATGAGCGCGGTCTTCCTTTTTTTGCTGGTCTGTCTGGTTGGCTTGTTGTGGCACGCGGCCCCGCAAGAACCTCCCTTGATCGATTTGAACTGGCCTTTTTTGTGCAAGAAAAAGAACCTGGGTACGGTGGTGGGACTTGCCCTTGCTGCCGGGCTTGTGATTGGGGCAGGGGATTTCTCTCTGGTGCCGGCATTAAGTCTGCTGAGTCTTGCTGTAGGTGGGCTTGTCTTTTTATTGTCGGGAAACTTCGCCAGAATGGGTGGGGCGTTTCTGCCTGGAATGCTGCGACGTTCAGGGCGAAGAGCACTTTTTCTCGCGGCTGTTTTCGGTGTGATTGTGCAGATGGCCGGTTCTTTTTTGCATACCGGTTCATTCCCGATGGAAATCAGCCTTTGCCTGGCTGTTGCGATTTTCTTTCTCGCTGGAGGAGCGGGATGGGTGTGGCATTGGCTGTTGCGTTACCGACTGCAACGTGAGAAACGTTTGCCGCGCCGTCTCGGTCGTGCGCTCGAAAAGGCTGTTGAGGATGGGCTGATGGTGAAAAAGGGTGGCAGCTATTTCTTTTTCCACGAGGATTTGCAGGATTACCTTGCCGCAGGCTGGGTCGTGGATCCTTCGCATGCCCCCTAACGGCGTGTCTGGTGTTCGGCGGGATTTCTGGCCTCGAACGAGACCTCTACGACATCTGTAACAGGAGTAGGGAAAGTCAGGAAAAGAGGGCCCCACAGATTTGTGGGGCCCTCTTTTTTATGTGACTGTTATGAGGAGTGCGTACTTCTTGTGCTGTGCGGTTCCCGTTCGGTCAGTTGAGGCGTTCGATCATGGTGGCCATTGCCATGCCGCCTGCGGCACACATGGTCTCGATCCCGATGCTCTTGTCGAGCGTCTGCAGGTCGTTGATCAGAGTGGTCATGATGCGAGCACCGGTCATGCCAAAGGGGTGGCCGAGTGCAATTGCCCCGCCATGCGGGTTCAGTTGTGTTGCAATATCGATACCGGTCTCGCGGCATACAGGAAGGACTTGCGCGGCGAATGCCTCGTTCAGCTCGACCACGTCCACATCAGAGATGGACATGCCTGTTTTCTTCAGGACCTTGGGGATGGCGTCAATTGGAGCCACGCCCATGTACTCAGGCTCATTCCCGCTGTAAGCAGTGGCAATAATGCGGGCCATCGGTGTGAGACCGAGTTGCTCCGCTTTTGTTTTGCTCATGAGGAGAACTGCTGCGGCTCCATCGTTGAGCGGGCAGGAATTCCCTGCGGTAACGGTGCCACCTTCTTGCCGGAACGACGCTTTGAGCTGTGCCATTTTTTCGAGCGTGACTCCAGCACGTGGGCAGTCGTCTTTGTCGACCACAGTGCCATCGGCTTTTGTGAAGGGGATGATTTCCCGCTCAAAGAAGCCATTTTCTTGGGCGGCCACGGCTCGGTCCTGGCTCAGTTTCCCGAACTCGTCTTGGTCTTGCCGATTCACTTTGTAGCGTTCGGCCACATTTTCTGCGGTCATCCCCATCGGAATGTAGATGTTCGGGAGTCCTTCTGTGCCACCGAACAGGTCTTTGTTGAAACCGCCGAGCCCGGCCATTGGGTTGGAGTCTTTTGGTACTGTGCTCTTTTCGACCCCACCACACACGTAGATGTCGCCTTCGCCGACCTTGATGGAGTTTGCCGCGGCACTGATACCTTGAAGGCTGGATGCACAGAACCGCTGCACCGCGTGGCCAGGAACCGAGAGAGGAAGGCCGGCGAGAATGCCTGCAATGCGCCCAATGTTGAAGCCTGTCTCTCCAGACTGGGCCACATTTCCCACGATCACGTCGTTTATTTCAGACGGGTCGAGGGCAGGCACTTTTGCGAGAAGGGCCTTGATCATCTCGGCAAGGAGCTCGTCGGCTCGCACATCAATGAGCGATCCTTTGTTGGCCCGTCCGATTGCACTGCGAGCGGTCGCGACGATAACTGCTTCTTCCATCTGATCTCTCCCCAAAATAGGCATGGGCAATCGCTGCCCCCTTTCGACTTTAAGGCAGCGCAAGACGGTGCCACAAGATAGCTCTTTTTTGAGAGGTGCGCGCGGAGGTGTTCTTCTTTCGCTGTCCACGTACATTCCTCGTTGGCGCTGCGCGCTCGTTCCAGTTTGACCAGGAGAAATGCCGCTGGGGGCAGGAGAACTAACTGTTTTTTTGTTGTGGGGAATCTGAGAGTGTGGCGAGGCGACGCCCTGGGAGAAGTTCTTGCAGTATTCCCTGCTTGATGGCCTTTGCTTTGGCGAGACGGCGGCGGAGCAGTTCGATTTCTGTACCGGCGTCCAGAATGACTGCGGCTATGGCGTCTTGTTCCTGCGGGGACGCCAGTTTCATCTCGATCGTGGCCAGTGCGTGACTGCTCAGGTGTACGATAGTGTTACCGTGGCTGAGTTGGGCTTTCTGCCTGGCGATGGCCGGGGTGTTTGCCAGGCAGGCGAGATACACCGAGTTGAAGCCAGATCCTCTGAAGACGGCAATGTCGCTGCCTGCGACTGCTTGTTCACTGCCGGTGTAGGCGACGCATTTCCCGATCTCGTCCCGTGTTTCGCCCGAGCTTGCAAACAAGAGGTCGCCATTTTCAATGGGGAGTGTAGTTTCCGCGAGACTGTGGCTGATTTTGGAGACTGCTGTCGACGTATAGTCCCGGTAGGTTGTGTAGATCTCGCCATACCGGATGCACGAGACTCCAGACATTTGTACCTGGTCGCGTGTGATGCCGTGTCCTTTGAGGAATGTGCCGAGATCCCCAAGTGTGCGGCGATGCCATTTCCTGTGATAGCCGGGAAGGCGGATTTTCCCGCTCAGGAGCTGTTGCATGATGCCTTGCTTGATCGCCAGTTTTTTTGCGAGCAGGCCTGCAAGCGAGTCGATCAGCTTGCTGATATCTGTGGCTGTTTTGACAATAATTCTTTGATCTTGGATCTCCGGTAGTGGAATGAGAAGCTGAGCATACTCGCACCCATTAATACCTGGCCGGCTGCTGCGGACTGATGTGCGCGTGACCCAATCCCAATATGTTTGTGTTTGGGCAAATAATGCGAGAAATCTTGGGTCAAGGAGATCAGGATTCGGCGCGATATTGATGAAGAAGCTCGCATAGACAAGTTCGCCGTCTTGCGTGTTGTACAAATACGACTTTCCCACGCTGGCACCGGTCCGCGCAAAGACGAGCTCACCTGGTTTGAGGAGAAAATCAGCGGCATTGGGATGACGGACCCCGACCTTTGGCCGGGGGGCGAACTGGCCAAACTTGTTCACGTCCGTAATACGAAGATAGGTGTGCGCACCGGCTTTCGCCGGAATTGCCGCAGCGTTGATGCCATATCGGGGCGGTCGTTGTAAAAGTTCTCCCAAGGGTGCCACAGGCCAGGGGCGTGGATTTGTCGATCGCATTACCGCCCCCTGTGCCTGTGAGATTTTCTCCTGCCCGGCGACCCTGTCCGGATGACCGTGCCCGGATGACCGTGCTGTGACGCTCGTGCCCGGATGACTATGCTGTGACGCTCGTGCCCGGATGACTGTGCCGCGACAACTTGGCAGATGGGAAGTGGAGAAGCCCTTTCAGGTTTCTTTCGATGAATGGTAGGGAGACAAGCTTTGCTGTCTCTCGTGTTTGGCAGGATTGTCTGCAAAATCGGCACCGGCAAATGCGTGCCGAACAGGAAACCCTGTGTGGGAAAGGAGTGTGGGTTGATCCTTGGCTGGGACGTTGACGCACGGCAGCGTGCATCGACCCCTCTTGGATCGAGCCTGCTTAGATGGGCAGACCGCCGGTTGCGGCTTTTGTCGTTCCGTGATCTTTGTAGGCGGCAATGGTGCGTTGGGCGATGCGCATCTGATGGACTTCGTCGGCGCCGTCGGCGAAACGCGCCCAACGCGCATGTTGGTACATGTGGGCGAGTGGTGTGTCTGTGGAATAGCCAAGCGCGCCGTGCACTTGTATGGCGCGATCGACGATGCGGTTCAGGCTGTTTGCCACGAAGTGTTTCGCCATTGACACCTCGGATTTGAAATTCATGCCTTTGTCAATCTTGTACGCGGCATGCAGGACCATGAGTTTGCACTGGTAAAGCTCCATGGTGGAGTCGGCAATCATCCACTGTATGCCTTGTTTCTCGGCGAGGAGAGAGCCATGTGCGTAGCGTGCAAGAGAGCGGTCCACCATCATGTCGAGTGCTGTCTCGGCTTGGGCGATCCAGCGCATGCAGTGGGCGAGACGGGCAGGTCCGAGGCGGTATTGTCCGAGGATATGGCCTTTTCCGCGTCCGCCAAGAATGCTGTCATCATGCACGCGGAGATCTTCGATGCGGATTTCGGAGTGGCCGGTGGAGCCGTGCATTGTCTCAATCTGACGTACTTCATTCCAGCCGTCAGAGGGAATGTCAACAAGGAAGGCCGTGTTTGCCGCCTGTGGGATTTCTGGATTCTCTTCGGTTCGGGCGATGAGAATGGCAAAGCGGGCACGGTGCGCGTTTGAGATAAACCATTTGTGACCATTAATGACCCATTCGTCGCCATCTTTGTAGGCCGCTGTCTGAATGAGGGTAGGGTCTGAACCCGCAACTTCTGGTTCGGTCATGGCGAAACACGACATGGCGTGTCCGTCGCAAAGTAATTTCAGGTATTTCTTTTTTTGGTCGTCAGTCCCGAAATGCAAGAGGGTGTGCATATTGCCCTCGTCGGGTGCCTGACAGTTCATGACCCAAGGGCCATAGTAGGATCGGGCAGCTTCGGATTGCACCATCGCCATTTCCACATGACCGAGGCCCATCCCGCCCCAGTTCTTCGGCATGTGGGGCAGCCATACTCCCTCTGCTTTTGCCTGCTTGCGCATGCCAAAAAGGATCTCTAAATAATCGGCCCGGTCCATGGCGTCCCGGTCTTCGAGTTTGCCTTCTTCAGGCTGCACGACCCGGTCGAGGAACTCGCGCACGCGTGCGCGTAGCTCTTCTAGTTCAGGTGAAAGAGTGAAATCAATACTCACCGTGTCTCTCCCGTGACGCTGTTTCGACGGTGCGTGCCGGCAGGCTGTTTTCTGGGCTTTTCGAGCAGTATGCCCGACAGTCCGTTTTTTGCCCTGCAACCGCTGCAGGACCGACTCGCAATGCATGAGCGGTCGAGTCATGCCTGTTCCAACTGTTCTATGTTATGTCGAAGATGCTGTGGAGCGTGATGCGCGAAGGCGGAAGTCGACACAGTGTCGACCCTGTGTCGACACTGTATCGACACTGTACTGGGCTTTACCGGGGTTCTACTGGGCTGTGTTGGGGTTCTCACGGGGTGCCGGAATCTGTTCGCAACGAAGGTACGCGCGACAATTCCTGTGACGCCCTGTGCTATGCCCTGAGATCTTCCTGGAGGGCGGACTGTTTCTGTTCGTGGCAGCCCAGTCGATACTGGGCCGAGAAAACTGGCTGGAGGACACCTGTGAACGAGACGGAGAAACGTCACCTCGTTGCCCAGTGGGCGTTTGACACTCGTCCCGTGCTTGCTCGTTTTCATTTGTGGCTTGAAGACGTGGAAGTCGAACGGGTCGAAAATGAGCGGGGGGAACTGCATACCTTCGCTCCTGATCGTATCCGACGTTGTTTGGCGACAGCTTCGGCAGTGACTGCTCTTGGGACGCGTCTCTTTGGCCGTTATGGTGAAGGTGCCGGCCAGGAGAAAGCTGTCGTAAATCAGGTGAAAAAGGCAGCTGATGCTATTTCTGCCTATGTGATGAGTGAGGCGCTTTGGCATCTCACACGCGGTTTGCCGGAAAACCATGCCATCATGGTTTCTCTTGGTGAAGGCCTGATGCCGAAGGCTGGAGAGACCCCGGAGATGGGGGCAAATCCTTTGTTGGGGTTTGGTCGGGTTTATGCGCGACCTCAGGTCGCGATGTTTGTTGACGCGCAGATTCGCGCACTTCTGAACGAACCGGGTCGCACCTGGGATGATTTCTACGAGGCATTGCGCAGCGAAGGTATCACTGTGTGGGGTGCCGCTGTCGACACCTTGGAGAACACTTCCCGTTTCGCAAAGGGCGCCGATACCGGTCCCATGTCGGTCTTGCATCTTTTTGATCAGCCGCTTACCGTGAGTCGCCCGTATGAGTCGTATATGGGATCACTTACGGTGCCGCGTCCTGTGCGACAAGCCGCAGAAGACCAGTCGGTATTACTGAACTTCCTCACTCCCCGTGAAAAAATTGTGCAAGCAGTAGAGCAAGCGTATCCCGGCGTGCGACGTGAAAACATACACGTGTGGACACTGCGGGGGAAAAGTCGGGAGACGCGCCTTTCGAAACTCTGGCGAGAGTGGGCTGCGACTGGTGCACACCTGGTGCAAGACGATTGGATTACGCCTTCGGGTATTCCCGTTTTTACTGAGTCAGGCACGTATGCGCCGACTTTTCTTGTCGGGGCATGGCAGGACAAAACAGGGGATACGCAGGTGTTCCTATGCGACGGGTATGCAGCAACAGCAGAGGCCATGCAGGCGGCGAGTCTTTCTGATGTGCTTGATGTTGACGTGTCGATGGCACTGTACTCTCCGACCTTTGAATTACCACACGACAGAGAGCCCCTTGTGATGCGGCTTCGCTCAGATGATCCGGCTTTTGCGCAACAGCTTGGCGATGTGTTTGGCGCGCCGCTTCCCGAGCATCGTGTTGCCTACTATCGTTCGGTGATCAAAGACGCTGTCGTCTCGAACATGCCTATGGGACGGGGCGTGTTGCATGCCGATGACTTTTTCCCGGAGAAGAACTGGCGAGTGCTCTCTGCTATTGGGTACATGTGTCCTGACCCTTATACCGGTGCTCCAGGTGTGACCCGTCTCGACGATGAGCGTTATGAGGTGACAACCCGGCTTGCTACGCGGCGTGCAGTTTCGGAGATCCGTTTCGTTTTCCGCCTGCTTGAACCACATGACGAGGCACGTCTTGTGTTTAATCCTCTGCTTGTGCGTTTTGCGTCAGGCGAGGACTACACACAGCGGGCCGTCAAAGTCTCTGATTCCGGTCGTATTCGCAACGAGCTGCAGACCATGATGTCGCAGGCGCTGGAATACGATGGAGACAAGATTTGTGTGCATTTCGACCGACTTGATGGTGAGGTCATGTTGCCCGAGATGCAAGAGTCTGTACACTCGGCTTTGGGTTGGTACAAAAAACATCACCCGGCATGGTTTCACTGGCTTGAGTTGGCCTGACGCAAAATCGCCGGAGAGAGGCACCGCCGAGTCAGGTGTGTGCGCCTGCTTTACGGGGTCGTGACCGGAGCAGTGGATTCCCGCACAAGCGGGTTGCCGCTTGTCCGTTCATACCGGTGCAGGCGTTGATCGGTGATGGCTCCATCCGGCGTGTTCTTGTCGACAGCATGTATGTCCCATAGGCATTTCTCAGGGGTTATTTCCAAGATGGCGTAGCCCTGGTGCGAGGTGTCGAACAGAACAATATGGGGGTTGGTTCCTCGTACCAGCTGTCCCACTGCAGAAGGAAGGCCGCTCAGTGCACTGCCGAACTGTCCGCCTGCCTGTTCCGTGAGGCCGGCTGAGGTGAGGGAGGTCGTCATAAACTCGGTGGCGATGAAGGGGGATGCTTTTTTGTCGTAGTCTATTTTGAGATGGGCAACGACCGAAGTGTGGAGATCGCCGCTCAAGACCACGAGGTTTTCTTCTTTGTTCTGGTGCAGTGCTTCTGCAATCAGCTTGCGTTCTGTCTGGAAACCGTCCCATCCGTCCACGAGCAGGGGGACAGAGTTGCTTTTTCGGCCGAGGCTGAGGCTGGTCATGAGGACTTCGTTGCCCCATACTTTCCATTGGGCGTTTGATTCGAGTGCCCCGGCAAGCAACCAATCTCTCTGTTTTTCGCCGAGCATTGTCTGGTCTGAAGCTTTGTAGGTTTTGCAGCCAATGGGTGTGTAGCGGCCTCCAAGTTCTTCCTCACCACAGGGGTGGGGTGAGCGATAACTGCGCTCGTCCGTCAGGAAGAGTTCTGTCAGGTTCCCAAAACGGAAGCTCCGGTAAATTTGCGTGAGCTCGTGTGGATGGCGAGCGGAGAAGTCTGTCGGCACTCGTGCCGGTACGTACTCTCGCCAGGCTTGGCGTGCGTCAATGGCGAGCCGGCGCAACAAGGCCGGATCGTTCCCATACTCTGGGTCTTTTGTATAGGGGTGGTCTGGCGCGCCAAGCGTGTCTCGTGTGGCATCCCAATAACAGTCATTTGCTATTTCGTGGTCATCCCAGATCTGTATGAAGGTGTGTTGTTCTAGACAATGTTGAAAGTCGAGATCTGATCGGTAGGTCCGGTAGATGTGCCGATAGTCCGCGAGGTCAAGTGCAACAGTGGTATTGCTCGGCAAAATGATGCAACGGTCCTCGAAAGGAAGCGACTGAAAACGCGGGTCTCCTGCAGATTCGTAGATGAAATCTCCCAGATGAATGATCCAGTCGATGTCATCTCGGTCACCGAGTGAGCGGAATGCCCCGTAATAACCATTGGTGTAGTCCTGGCAGGTGATTACGCCAAAGCACAAGTTTTGTACTGCTTGGTCTGGCGCCGGGGTCGTGCGGCAGCGCCCGGTGCGACTTGTGGTTCCGTCGTAGATGAAACGGTAGTAGTAGCGCGTGTCTGCTTGGAGTTGTCCGTCCAAATCCACCTGAATAGTATAGTCGTGTTCTGGACCGATTTCTCTTGCGTCGATGTCGCCTTCGAGCACTGTTTCCGCGAAGCGCGCGTCTTGCGCGACCTGAAAAAAGAGAGATTTTCCCTGTTGGTAGGCAGAGGGGGCAATGCGTGTCCAGAGTACGACACCAGAAGGGCTGGGATCACCGGACATCACGGAGAGACTGAAAACATGGGCAGTGGCGCTTGTGTTGTACTGTAATTTTACCGGGCTATCTGTGTGGTTTTGTTGGCTTTGTGTGGAGCGGACCCAGGGTGTTGCTGCTCCTGCTACAGCACCTGTACCGAGAATGCCCAACAGTTGTCGACGAGAGAACCTCTTCATGTTTCCTGTTTTTCCTGCAGTGAGCTGTGTCGGCACGAGTTCAGGCTTCTATGACGGGGATTGCCTATTCTCCTGAAAATACTTGTTGAGGGGTTTTTCAGGAAGACGAATCTTTTTTCATGGGAGGTCTCACTGGAAGACAAGTGGATGAGATGTCCGAGACTTCTCTGGAGATCTTGCGAAAATGCCAGGACGCGGAACCCCTTGTGGCCACGCGTGTGTGATGCGGCGTGTGCTTTTGTGGCCACGCGTGTGTGATGCGGCGTGTGCTTTTGTGGCCACGCGTGTGTGATGCGGCGTGTGCTTTTGTGGCAAGGCAGGAGAGGAGAACAGCGCCAACGGAGAACATGGGAGAATGGCCTCCGCCGGCGCTGTGTTGCGCGGTTTTCTCTGTGCGCTGCCGGAACCGCACCCGAGTGGTATAGGTTGCTCGGCGTAGTGGGGCATGCCGAACGTGCTTGTATCCGGGGTTGAGATGAGAACCGGAGATGATCTTTCCCCGCTTCTCCACAGAGACCGCCCCTTTTTCTACTTCACTAGACTGGAAAAATCGCCTCTTGGTTCTTGGTTTGCTGATTTTTTTCTTTTTTCTTGTATGAGCTGATGTGTTGGTGTATGTGGCACTTTGCGTGGAGGGCATTGTCAGTTTTGTGTGTTTAGTGTTTAACTGTCGTCTTCTGTGACCTTCTTCTGGAAGGGTAAGAGAAGATGTGTGTATGTTCTCGTGATTTATGCGATTTTCTCTGGAAAAAAATAGGGAAAATGTTTTCTTCTGATAAAAGCATTTTCCCTAGCCCAACGGATTTTCTGGTCAGGGTGCTCAAGTATGATGTTTTCTGACCTATATATCGGTAGGAGCTTTTCTCCTACGGTGGCGTTTACTGTTTGCCGGCTGTTTTTTGAGCTTTTCTCTGTAGGTGTGAAGCAAGAAATGGGAAAGACGGTCAATGCTGAGGATATGGTGTCCGCTAAGGAGGAGGGTGGATGTCGATGTGGCGATCGAGATGGCCGGAAATTATTGTCGCTTCTTTTCTGGCATGTAGCGGTTTGGTGGGGTGCGAGGGCGGGGGTCTCTCAGAAGATATGCAGGCTGCCAGAGTAACTACAGAGGAAAACAGGGAAAAGAGCTTGGCTGCGTGCGAGAGCGTGGAGTTGCATTCTGGCGGAGACGGTTCTTCTGATTTGGTCGAGGCGATCCTCGCGCATGACGAAAAAGCAGTGACAACCCGACTTGAGGCGGGGGCCGATCCTGAAATTCCTGATGTTGCGACTGGAAGAACTGCCCTATCTTGGGCAGCAGTCACGGGATGTGTTTCTATTATTCGTCTGCTTCTTGGAGAGGGTGCGCAGATTAACGCGCCAGGTAGTCGCGGACGGACCCCTCTTATGGAAGCCGCGAGGGCAGGAAATGTGGAGACAGCCTACCTGCTCTTGATGAAGGGCGCCGATCCCGATCTTTCCACTCCTGAAGGAGTGACCGCTCTTATGTACGCAGCGGAGTTCGGACACGCGGGAATCGTGCTCTCTCTTCTTGAAGCTGGTGCCAATCCTAACGAGATTACCGCCCGCACTCGTTGGACTGCTCTTATGGATGCCGCTTTTTATGGGCACAGTCAGATTATTCAATTGTTATTGGAAGCGGGAGCGGATCCTTCTCCCAAAAATATTGCAGGGCTGACTGCCCTTGATCTTGCTCGTGATCAAAACAATATTGTGAGTATGACGCTGCTCGATGCTGCCCAGTGAGTTTTCTCTCTGAGAAAGGATCGTATCGCACCTTTAAAAGGTGAGGAGAAGGTTTTTCTTTTTGCTGTGGCCCCATTTTGCTACGGCTTTTCCGTCTTTTTTCTCCGTTTTTTTGGTTGTTCTTTGGGAAAAAGCCCATGTCAGTTCTCTCTGCACGCGTCCAGAGAGAACTGGAGGGAAGCGGAGTTATTTCTTGGCGGTGACGAGAAACTGGGGGAGAATGAAAAGGTATTTTTCTTTCTCAATGCCCGTCTGTAGTTCTGCGAGAAGTGCAGTAAGTCGCTCTTCTTTCATGAGACCGCAAGCGCGTACATAGGAGACCATATTTTGCAGCAGAATCATGCTGGCGCCGCTCATGTCTGCCACCGGTTGTAGCTGCAGCGAGAGGTCAGTGAAGCCTGTTTCCCGTAAGGCCCCCGGCAACTTGCGACCGATGTTGGGCTCCTTGAAGGCGGGAGCTGCAGCATCGAAGAACTCTGTGACTTTCGCGGGAGACCAAGGCTCGACCACGACAAATCCCCAGTCGCTATCGATAATGTGCACGCGTCCTCCTACGCGAAGTACACGATGAAATTCGGCGAGGGTGGAGGCGAGATCCGGTACGTATTCGAGGACGTTTTTGCAGATGACTCGATCGATCGAGTCATCTGCAAGTGGAATATCTGCCCCACTTTCCACATGGTGAAAAGTCAGGTGTTCGCTTATCTCTTCTTCTGCTGCACTCTGCTGGGATTTTTCGACAAAAGCAGCGTTCACGTCTACACCGTGTACATGACCGCTGGGTCCAGTGCGGCGCGCAAGTTCTCGTGTGAGATGTCCGGGGCCGGAACCAAAGTCGAGTACGGTCTGACCTTCGGCAATTCCGGCAGGCTCAAGCAGCGGCGCTTGGCCAGGGTGCCATGCAAACATGAGGTTGTAGCGGGCAATGCGCTCGTCTTCGATTTCCACCCAATGATCTGTGTAATACGTGTTGGTTGTCATTTTTCCCCTCTGTCACGACGGTCAGGATTTCTCGACGAATCCTGCGGTTTGTATGATGCCGGCGAGTCGCGCTTTTTATTGTTTTTCTTGTGTGATGCTGCGCCGTGTGGTGTCGAACTTGCAGGGGACGAGGCCTCTTTCTCACAATCGGCTGGGACACTGTTCCGGTCGGCTTCCCCCTGTGCTCATGTCCCCGCTGCGGGGGCCCGGAAACATGTGGGAAGAGCGGGAGAAATCGCCTTTTCCAGAGACATCCCGCTTTGGCAAACAAGTGTTTTCATACTGGTAGAAATATTTTGTGGGTGACGCATCTCGTGCCTGCCGGAGTCTTTTGTGGTCGGCAGGAGGACGCGGCTGCGCAAGCGTGCGGGAGTACACAGACTTGTTGGTCTCTTCTTTGCTTCTTCTTGGTGTTACGGGGGATTGGGATGATTTTTCTCGTTCCCTGTAAAAGTAGTGTCTTGTGCAGGTTGACCAAAAGAGCTGCTCCGTGGATACTGCAAGGTGGGGAATCGAGTATTACAGTGCCTGTGTTGGTCATGCCTGTGTTGGCCATGTTGGTAGTGGAGGACGAGTTATGCGCGAATTCTTGATCTCTGCAGATTCACATGTTGCTGAGCCTGTGGACCTTTGGTCTACTGCGTTGCCTGCAAGTATGCGTCAGGAGGGGCCGCGTGTCGAGATGAGAGACGGGGCACCGTGCATTCTGGTGGAAGATCAGGTCATCCGCCGGTTCAAGTCTCCTGGGGGGAAGGGGATGCCACTTTCCGAATCAGTGACAAAACAACAAATGGGCAGTCTTGTTTCGCTGGGGGCTGTCGATCCTGATGCTCGTCTCAAAGATCTTGACCGAGATGGCGTCTGGGGCGAAGTCATGTACCCGAATCTTGCTTTTTTCTGCGTGCACCGTATGCGGCGCGCTGATCTGCAGGCGGCTACATGCCGGGTATACAACGATTGGATTGCCGATACTTTTTTCCAGAGGTCTGACCGTTTTTGCCCTGTTGCGATACTTCCGGTGCTCGATATTGAAGCGACAGTGCAAGAGTTGCGTCGGGTCAGCAAACGGGGATTCAAGGCGGCCCTTTTGCCTGCGCATATCGATAGCCGTCCTTACAATGACACAGCTTATGAGGCGGTTTGGAGGGAAGCTGCTGCTTGCGGAATGCCGCTGAGTTTTCATGCCGGAACAGGGCGCACCCAAACTCCGGCACATGGCCCTGGCGGTGCCATTGTGAACTATGTGGTGACGGTATCGTCTCCGATGGAGACAATCGCCTATTTCTGCGGCTCGGGGGTGTTGGAACGGCATCCCGACTTACGGATTGTGATTGTCGAATGTGGGAGCGGCTGGTTGGCATGGGCGCTGCACGCGATGGATGATATTTATCATCAGCACGCCATGTTTGTACGTCCGAAATTGGAGTTGTTGCCAAGCGAGTATTTTCGCCGTCAAGGCGGGGTCACCTTCCAGAATGACCCAGTTGGTTTTCACAATCTGAAGTTTACGGGAGATCGTTGCCTTTTGTGGGGATCGGATTATCCACACCCAGAAGGGACCTGGCCACAATCTCGAGAGATTCTGGCGCGACAGCTTGTTGATGTTCCGTCTTCGACAGCAGACAGAATTTTGTTGGAAAATGCCCAGGAATTATACGGATTTTCTGTTCCTTCTGTCTGAGGAAAACAGGAAAAACGCTGGAGGAGTTTTTGCCTTGTTTCCCGTCATGCGGTCATTGAAGAGGCATGAGCTTTCTCGAATATTTTCCTATGTCATTTCATGATTTTCTGGGGCGTGTCGCTTTGGGGCAAGGGAAGCCAGGGTGTTTCTGGCAAGCCCTTGTCGGTTTTTCGATTGCAGGGAATCGTTCGGACTGTGCTGATTTTTTGCTGGTTTCGCGTGACTTTCTCGTGTGTTTTCCGGGAGGTTTTCTTGCGCGAGACAAGCTGCGCCAGCGGTCGAAAGAGATATGAAGCATGCCAAGATTGTTTTTACTAGTTGTTTACTTTTCGTAAAACAGGAGTTGGGGGATGGGCGAAGCGATCGCCGAAAGTCGTTTCCATGAAAGGGACTTTGTCGAATTTTTTCGGCGCCTGCGTATGGAAACCGACTTGTTGCATAGATGGCTGGAGGAAGGGGTTCTTGCGAGTGGGGAAACAACGATCGGGCTTGAAATTGAAGGGTGGCTTGTGGGAAAGGGGTGTGCTCCGCTCCCCGTGAATGAGCAGTTTCTCGCTCTTGTGAAAAACCCGCTGGTTGTGGAGGAACTCGGCAAATGCAATATTGAGCTGAATGTTTCTCCGCAGAAGCTCTCTGGGTCAGGGTTGCGCGTGATGCAAGAGGAGCTTGGTGGGATTTGGCAGGAATGCAAGAAAACAGCGGGCTTGCTTGGAGCCGAAGCCCTCTTGATTGGCATTTTGCCAACCCTGCAACTTCATGATTTACGCAAAGAAAATATGACTCCTACGCAGCGTTACGCTGCGCTCGATGATCAGATTGGGCGGATGCGCCGGAGACAGCCGCATCTTATTGAGATTACTGGTGAGGAGGATTTGCGCTTCATGCATGAGGGCGTCATGGTTGAAGCTGCAACGACTTCGTTGCAACTTCACTTGCAAGTCTCACCCGCGCAAGCGGCCCATTTTTACAATATAGCCCTTCTTGTTTCCGCCCCGCTTGTGGCAGCTTCTGGGAATTCTCCTTTTCTTTTTGGCCATTCCCTGTGGGATGAAACGCGTATTCCCCTTTTCGAGCAGGCGCTTGCTGTCGACGGGGTGAGTGCCCCAGAAGACTATCGGGTTACTTTTGGGACTGGGTTTTTAACAGACTCGATTGCCGAGTGTTTTCAAGAAAATATGCAGAAATACGCCATAGTTCTCCCTGTGGTTTGGTCGGATGGTCCAGAGCGTATGCATCATTTGCGCCTGCATAATGGCACTGTGTGGCGTTGGAATCGGCCGCTTATCGGTTTTGATGCGGAGGGTTGTCCGCACGTCCGGATCGAACATCGCGTGATGTCTGCTGGACCGACCATTCTCGACAGCATGGCAAATGCTGCCTTCTTTTTTGGTCTTATGTACGGTCTTGCAGGAGATCTTTTTACGGATCCTCTCCTCCCACCAGTTCCGATTAGTTTCGCGCAGACGCGGGCCAACTTCTATGCGGCTGCCCAGCATGGCCTGCGTGCTCTGCTCATGTGGGGAAAGAAAACTCCGGTGAACGCACGAGAACTCCTCCTGAAAGAACTCCTGCCGCTGGCACGAGAAGCACTCGTTGCTCGAGAAATTGACAATGCCGACATCGATTTATTGTTGGGTATTGTGGAGGACCGTGTGCGTTCGGGACGTACGGGTGCCGTCTGGCAGCGCGCCTGCGCCGCTCATTGTGACGGGGATCTCCGTATGATGACCCAGCTCTACTGTTCTTTTCAAAAAAGCGGAGCCCCAGTCCATGAGTGGGGCATCTAGCATTCCGAAAATGCTCAGTGTAACCAGTGTAATCCCGGATGGGCTGCTTGATTGTGAGTCAGAAGGGCTTGCCGATCTTCTGTCCGGCCCGACCCTTCTTCACCTTCCCGGTCGTCAAACGGCCCCTTTGTTTGTCTCTGTTTTGTTGCACGGAAACGAAGTGACCGGTTGGCTTGCCATCCGGTCACTGTTACAGGCATATGCCGACCGAGAATTGCCTCGTGCCCTGTCTGTTTTTATAGGAAATGTAGAAGCTGCTCGTTACGGAAAGCGTCTGCTTGACGGGCAGCCTGATTACAATCGGATCTGGTTTTCTCCTGATACTCCAGCGTCTTCGCCTGAAGAGCACATGGTGCGTCAAGTGGTGGAAGAGATGCGCCGTCGGAATGTGTTTGGCAGTCTCGATATCCACAACAATACGGGTTTGAATCCCTACTACGGGTGTATTCGTCGGGAAGACGAGTCTTTTTTCTATCTTGCGAGCCTGTTCAGCAGAACTATTGTGCATTTTTTAAAGCCGGAAGGGGTGCAGTCTGAGGCCTTTTCTGACCTCTGCCCTGCGGCTACTCTGGAATGTGGTCGACCGGGCGATCCGGCGGGAACTGTTCGTGCTGTTGAATACATTGAAGACTGTATGCGCCTCACGCACTTTCCTGACCGCCCAATTCCCTTCCGCGATATTGATGTGTATCACACTGCAGCAGTTGTGGAAGTCCCAGAAGAGACAAGCTTTGTCTTTTCCTCAAACGGCCAAGGCCACTCTGTGGGGAAATTTCCGGAGCAGAACTCTCCAGATGTTGTCTTCCAGGAAAATATCGATCGTCTGAACTTTTCCGAAGTTCTCCCCGGTGCCCTCTGGGGGAGAATAGAGCGAGAAGGAGCTAGGCCTCTTCTTGTGCGAAATGAGCAGGGAGAAGACGTGACGAACAGGTTTTTTTCTTTTACGAACGGTGAGATCCGCCTGATCGCGTCGGTGATGCCGTCCATGCTTACCCTGGATACCGGAGTTGTCCGGCAAGACTGTTTTTGTTACCTCATGGAACGCTATTCCCCGAAAGGGAATGCTCAAGAGAAAAGTAGCTAGGAGGGAGACGAGTATCGTTTTCCTCTTGTGTGGGCGGGACTGAAGCTTTTCCACATCGAAACCCTTGCGCCGTATTTTTTTGGGGTCTTGCGATTTTTCCTGTGTTTTCCCTGGAAGAAGCCGCGTTGCCTCTACCTGCAAGAGTCCCGGCAAAAAGGCCAGGTGCCTGGGACTTCGACCCGAAAACCAGGCGAAAACCAGAAAAAATATGGGGAGACCGCACTCGAGAAAGAGTATTTCTGTTTCGAGTGCGACGCCGCGATCCCCCTATCAGTAGTCCTGGCTGCGCGTCGCTCAGATGTAGGGCAATGCTTCCCGCAGGATGCGACGGATGTGGCGCACGGTTTGTTTTTGTTTTCTTGCAAGGTCGGGGCTGTGCAAGGCGCCACGAGGGGGAACCTCGAACAGGGGAACGTGAAGATGCCCGGTAGGTGTGTCGGGGTTTTCTTTTTCACGGAGCAGGGCGACCCGATAAAAGATCTCGTTCGAGAGGTAGCCCCCGCCTGATCCTTCTACGGCCTTGGCTGTGTAAGGAGGAAAACCTATGGTTTTTGGTGCCGGCGGCATGCAGGTAAAGGCCGTGTTGTGAACGAGTGGAAAAGTGCTGTCCGTTCCGGCATGGATGCCCGTCCTGATCTCTTCGATCGGGAGTGAGCTTCTGAGGAACTCAGGTCCTGGTTCGAGGTTCTTTCCGGGAGAAGGCTGCAGTTTGGTGCCTCCTCCGTGTGCGCCAAGATTATCCATGCTGACGGAAGATCGGTTTCTTCCCGCGAAGTGTTCAAAGGTGAAGGCGCTGTTTCCGCTTTGACTGATGGTGAGGATCATGTCCACCCTGCTTTTTTCGCGCAGAAAGGGACGAATATAGCTTTCCGTTTTTCCGCTGTCGAAATCAGAAAACCGCACAGGGAAGATAGATCCTCTGATTTCTCCCGTGATTTTTTTCCCGCCAGAGACGAATGTGACAATTCTTCCTGTCAGTGCAAGGACCGCGGCACCTGAGGGGTTGGAGCGACGGAGGCAAGGATCAGCAGGGTCATTGTGGGCATCAAAACCAAAGGGGTCAAATCCTGTAATGAGGATCTTTTTTGTGTTCTGTGACATTGAAAAATAGGTACTCGTGGCCCCTCTACTGCTTGCCTCCAGAATTTTCAGGAGTTTTTCCCATTGTGTTGTGGAGAGGGAAAAAGAGGGGCGCCAGCGACGAAGCGCTCCGGTCATCGCGAGACGTGTCCAGTACAAGGGGCGATCATCGGGGTTTCCCTTGCGGGCATGCTTTTGCGCCTTTTGCCAGAGATTTTGGCCGTACTGCAGCACGGCATGGTGGGCCGCTCTCAGAGAGTGGACTTTTTCCAGTGTTCGTGTGAATGCAGTGACATCGCTGTCAAAACCGGTGAGACGCAGAATACGGCCCGGGACGGTTCCGAGCATGTTTTTTGGTTGATCTGATAGCCCCGTATAAACCCGCTGTTCTTCCCAGTTGAGCGCTTGCCTTCCCCGTCCGAAAGGCGGGGAAGGCAAGGAAACGATCATTTTGACAGGTTGCAAGAGCTCCTCCGTGTTTGTGGTGTTTTGTCTGTCTCAAGTACCGGAGTAAAGAGCTTTTTGATCTTCCTCTACGGCTAGAGGCAGGAAGTGTTGTCCTCTGGTGGGAGTGGGAACGAATGCAAGATTTTTTAGGAAATGAGCTATGTGCAGTAATTATAATAAAAGCGTTGAACCTGCCTCTCGTTCCTCTTGTTGCGTGATGACTTTTTTCGCTTTTGCTCCAGGACACTCCTTCTCGCCGCGGAGGAAATCGCGGGAGCGATGAAACATGAGAGACAGTGTAAAAAGTTTTCAGGGCAAAATCGATGGAATGAGATACTGGAAACCAAGGGACTTTTCCTGCTTCTCTCTCGGCATCAGTTACTCCGTTAAAACACAGGAAACCAGCCTGTCAAGAGTTCGGTTTTCTTTTGAATTGTTCGCTTATTTTTGCACTATTCGATAGGATTTTTGAGAAATAAGTGAGGTGTAATCAAACTGATCTTGGTCGAATATGTTCTTCCTCTGCCTTCGGGGAGTGTCCGTGTGGGTGCTCTGTCGGTGCCCTATGGGTGCCTATGGGGAAGGCTGCAATTTTTGTGGTGATCGAGTGCTGGTCTGGCGTGTTGGACTTTGCCGGAGATCCCGTTCTGGGCGCAAAGTTCTCTGTACTCCAGGGGCCCGCGTGTCGGGTTCGCTCTGAATTTGCATTGCATTCATTTTGGGTTCACGCTGAGTTTCTACAGGGTTCGCGGTGGAGTGGGTCTGCTGCAGGCCTGTTGGAGTAGGGCGTGCTGGAGACGCGCGCAAACTATGCTGCCGGCGCAGTGAGGTGACAGTTTTATGACCAGCCGGTTAACTGGCGGGTTTGTCCCTATGGGAGTTGTACTGCTGGAGTTGTTGGAGAGGAGCTGGTGAGAGGACAGACGGGCGTGTTTTCCCTATCGGTTTTTCTCGTATGCAGAGTGTTTGGGGGGTTGGTTTTTTGCGGGGATATGATGGCTATTCTGTTTTTCCGAAGGCCAGGCCGTAAGAGACCGGCTCACCGTCTTTCACGAATTCCACCTCCCGATTTATGAGGAGACGAGTCCGTTCTTTAATTGGTAGTTCGAGCCAGTTTTTCGCAGGTTGACGGACGAAGTCTCTTCCTTTTTTCATGACGTACTCTTCAAAGAGAAGTTGCATTTTTGTGCTTTCGGGGTTCGTCCCAGACTTGTACACACACTGTTTTTGAGTCCGTTTTTAGCTTGTATGGCATTTGTCCGTGTCTTATTCCGGCTCTCCGCTTCCAGAAGGCGAAGGAGGAGACGGAGGTAGACTGGCAGCTACTTCTGACTGAGCTTCCTTCAGGGTCTCTTTCTCTTCGGTCTCTTGGTACTGAAGTATCGAGATGATCTCGGCTGTGCTGAGCGTTTGTGCTTTCGTTGCGAATTTGGCAGTGCTTCCGAGAATGTTGAGGCCTTCGCGTTCTTCTTGCGGGGACACGCGCAGGCCTGTTGTCCGTTTCAAGACAGAGAAATACGCAAAAGTGCATGTTCCTGACCACAGTATGACCGCACTCGCTCCCAGAATTTGTACGCCGAGCTGAAGTGGGCGAGCGTGTTCGAGGGCATCGGCTGGGCCTGCAAGGGCGACCCAAATTGTTCCGAGCACACCACAGAATCCGTGGACGGGGATGGCTCCTACCGGGTCGTCGAGGCGCAGGCGGTTCATGAGGTCAAAAGCGAGATTGTGGACAACGCCTGCGATGAGGCCGAGAAGATAAGACGTGAGCGGCGAGAGTATGTCGGCACCAGCCGTGATGGCCACGAGTCCTCCGAGGATGCCCCCGATGAACTTGTCGGTTGCCGCCTCTCTGTCGTTGAAAAAACGGGCGTGAACATAAGCGGAGAGGCCGGCTGCCGCTCCTGCCAGGTTGGTGTTCAGAATGATTTTTCCGACATTGTCATTGAATGCCATGGCGCTGCCGCCGTTGAATCCCCACCATCCGAACCAGAGGACAAAGACCCCCAGGACTGCGAAAGAATAGTTGTTACTTGTCAAGTGCCGGAGGTTGCCTGCCTCATCGTACCGCCCGATGCGCGGGCCAACCATCGCGACTCCAACGAAAGCGATCGTTGCTCCTGTTGTGTGTACAACAGTGGAACCTGCAAAATCGTGGAAACCGAGTTGGGCAAGCCAAGGGGTGTTCCCGCTGTAGAAGAGGTTGCCCCATATCCAATGGCCGACGACGGGATATACCAGAATCCCTGCCATCAGGGCCACCAACACATAGGGCAGGAACTTCGTCCGTTCTGACATTGCTCCGGACACAATGGTGGCGGCGGTTCCGGCAAATGCCATCTGGAAGAGGAAGAATGTCCAGCCCAGTCCGTTGCCCGCGCTGTCTTCAATGCCCGACAACGCAAAAAGGTCTGTGCCGATGAAGCCCCAGAGAGAGGTGCCGAACATCAGGCCGAAGCCCACGAAGAAAAAGGCAGGGGAAACGATCACCCAGTCGACCAGGTTTTTTATAGCCACTCCTGTGGCGTTCTTTTTTTGCACGACCCCGACTTCGAAGCAGCTGAAGCCTGCTTGCATGAGAAAAACAAGAGCGGAGCATATGAGGACCCACAGGCGTGCCTGTGACAGTGCTGTTTCGGTTCCTGTTTCGGTACCTGTCTGGGCGAAAGCAGGCGAGGCAGTGCTCAGCATTGCCCCGGCCACGCAGCCAAACAGGAGAAAGAGCTGGAGAGGACGGACACGTATTCTTCTGTGACTGGGGTAAGGGCAAGCATTGTTGGTACAAGTAGTTCCCCGGACTTCCATGTCTGACACTCTCCTGCTTGTGCGTTTGCGCGAGGATCTTCCTGTTTTCTCTCTTTCCAACTTGGTCGGTTTTCGCGACAGAGAACCTGAGACGGGAGATGGCGCGATGCGTTTTTGTGGGGTGAAGTCGAGGCAATTCCAGTCCCTGGGTTTCTCTCACTTCGTGTCCTGGCGGGCCGGGTCTTTTTCTACAGGGCAGGACAGGGCTGTGTTCTTCTTTGGCTTTGTCTTGGTGTCTCTTGGCGTCTCTTCAGTGTCTACTTGGCGTCTACTGGTTGAGGAGAAAGGAAATGGTCATTCCTGTGATGATCAGAAGAAGGGCCGTGACGAGAAGGAGCTTGTGGCGAAAAAGAAAAAAGCGAGGCGGGTCGGGGAGTGGCAAGGTGCGTTCAAATTTTGCAGACGGTCCGGCAGCTGGGCCATGTGTAGGTGAGGGGATCTGCAGGCTGTCTGTTGTTTGTATACGTTTCGTGAGGGCTGAAGCCGAGGTCGTGGAGTCGGAGGGAGTGTTCCCCGCAGGGTCCTGTATCAGGGGAATGTCAGCGCTTTGCCGCTTGGCTTTTGGAGATTCCCGTGTCTTTACTGGAGAGATATCTCTGGTGATGTCGGTGGTGATGTCGGTCAGTGGGAGATCGTTTTCTGAATGACCGGCGATTGGGATGTCTCCCGCTCCGTCAAACATATGTCGGGGAAGAGGCTTGTTTTCCCGTTGACATGCTCTGATCATATAGTCGGCGAGGGCATCGAAGTCGATCAGCTTTTCTTTGTTTGTATGGCTTCCTTCGAGTATTTCCACAAGAGAGCGAGTCAAGATTGATGACTGTGCTGTGTTGTGGGGGTTCTCCTTGCTATCGCATTGGGAGTTTCCTGCAATTATATAGCGATTAGGTCCGGCGAGTAGTGAGTGAGTAAAAGCGTGTTGGGTAAGGTCTGTTTTGTGACAGTAATCCAGAATTATTAGGATACCGCGTGCTGCACAGGTTTTTGCCATGAGGTCGATGGTCTTGATTTCAACAGCGGTACTCGAGAGAAGATCAGTTTCCGTGTCTGATGCGCAGAAGAAAAAACGTGCGCGAGCGTTGTCCGTCATATGGCTTTGATAGTACAAAAACAGTACTTCGTGAGGTTTTGCTTTTGTGAAAAACTGGTCAAGTTTTCTGCGTATTTCGTAAGAAGGACGATCGAGCAGAGTCTGGATGTGCCTGGTATCGAATAATCCGGTTCTCGGGTCACTCAATGCTCTGGCAAGTTCTTGGCCTGAACAGTGGGTTTTCCTGGTTGGCGTGTCGTGTAGGCCGAACTTGGTATTGCTGACCAATAGGGCTTTATAGGCGGTCTGCTCTTGCGGTTGAATGCTCTTTTCGGGTGTGGTCTTGTGGAAGGGAACTCGAATGGTGTCTTCGTCGTTGGTTTGTTGTTGCTGTTGTTGTTCCATGAGTTCTTGCTACTGATGAACCAGGTCTTTTTTCTTGCAGAAAGGGGCGATGCAGCAGGTTGGTGGTGTGGGTTCGTGCTGCGGATTTTCTCGTTTGCTCTGGCCTTTGCGTGGGAGCGCTCGTAGAAAAAGAATTTTCAGTGTATGTGATTATTGCGGAAGAGGGAGTGTATCACTAGGAAGGGGGTGTCACGTAGACGAGTTTGGCTCCATTTGCGAATTTTGCAGATGAGAAATCTGTTCCGTGGACGAATTTGCTTCCTATGAATACACCATCTTCTGTGAACCTCGCGCGAGAAAACACTGTTTCCCCCGTGAAGACAGCATTGTCAAACCGTGCTCCTCGTGTGAACTTACTTTTATAGAAAGAGGCAGTTCTCTCAAAAGAGGCGCCGGCAAAACCCGTGAAATTATGGAAAATAATTTCATTAAAAGAGGCCATCCCCTTAAATGTGGCATTGCCAAACCAGGTCACATCATGAAAAATGGCCTTATCAAATTGTATGTATCCAACAAAAGTTGTCTCTCCAAAACCCGTTTTTCTGTGGAATTCCGCGTGAGAAAAGGCTGTGTTTTCTGCAAAAACTGTGTGCGCAAAAGAAACAGTATCCTGGAAAGATGTTTTATGAAATTTTGCCGTATGTAAAAAGATGCTCTTGCTGAAATCTGTAGGTCCTTGGAATATTGTCCCTATAAACTGCGATGTTCCGGTGAATACAACCTTGCTGAAATCTGCCCCTTCAGGAAAAGTTATATTGCGGAAGTCCGCATTATGCAAAACTATTTTGCCTTGATTGTTTTGGACTGATGACGTGCGCAGAGTGTCGACCTGTTCCCGGCTGAGTTCGGTGATGTGCAGCTTTTCCGGATCGCATGCGTAACCGGACCGGACCCTACCGAGAAGCCGGTAAAAGGCATCGGAGATGAGAGGCTTTTCACTGTGGTTGGGATCTGTGTCGTTCGTCACAAGTGTTGGTCGCAAGTCTGGGAAGGTCCGATGTCATCCTGTTGCAAAGCGCCAGGTTTTAGTGCATGAGGAACAAGTGGCAGATGAGGAAGAGTCTGCATATTTATGACTATTGATGTTGTTTGTCGATTATTTTTTGGCATGTGATAACCATGCAGACGTCTTGTGTTCGCTTTGTAGGGGGAATTTTCCTTTTCGGAGAATAGAAAATGCATAGAAATTCCCACTCAACAGTGTAAGCCTATGCGTTTTTGTTCCGCCTGAGAGGAGAAAAACGCATAGGGGTAAGGGGAACAGGCGAACGGCATTGTGGTGTCGGGAAACTGCGGGGACGTCTCCCGTTTTTTGATGAGTGCACTCTTGCGGGTCTTTCCCCGAGGTGTGGGGAAAGCCGCTGACAGAAGGCGCAAAGAAGCCTATTGTGTCCTGTGGAAAAGCAAGAGTGCGCTCTTGTCTGTTCTCTTCCGGCAGTTTGGCGGTGTGCCTACCTTGGCTCTTGCTGCCCATTCCAGTTTGTGTATTTGTTCCTGTCAGCTGCGTTGTCGGGGATGTCAGGAAATGCCATTGCTTTCGGTGTATTTCCCGCGTGTGTGGAGAGTTCTGTTGCGAATTTCGCAGGCCGTGGGCCGTGTCCTCCTACTTCACCCCAATTTTCGTTGGATTGTTGCTGTGCTTGATCGGGCTGAGGTGTTGATTGTGGTACTTGGTATGAATTCGTTTGTGGCTTGTCCCATGAGGTTTGCTGGTTTGGTTGCACAGCGGGCTGGGGGGGAAAAGACGGATGTGGGTTTGGTTGCACAGCGGGCTGGTGAGGAAGAGACGGTTGTGGGTT
>Ga0209633_10000979_pt1 | contig 31044 bp, 22 predicted proteins | sample Cruoilmetagenom1_FD_187290 | JGI IMG/M metagenome (GOLD analysis project Ga0209633, IMG submission 187290) | Oil polluted marine microbial communities from Coal Oil Point, Santa Barbara, California, USA - Sample 1 (SPAdes) (version 2) | ecosystem: Environmental > Aquatic > Marine > Oil seeps ... | reverse complement strand
GAAAACAACTATTAGAAAAATATCCTGAATTAAAACAATTAGGCTATCAAGCAAATGATTTTGGGGCCATTGTTGCCAGTGCTTGTTTGGCTCACGATATTGGGAATCCGCCTTTTGGTCATAGTGGTGAAAAAGCAATAGGTGAATATTTTAAAACAGGAAAAGGAAACCATTATAAAGATCAATTATCTGCTAAAGAATGGCAAGACCTTATTGATTTTGAAGGGAATGCGAATGGATTTAAAATATTAACCGAAAGTAGAGAAGGCGTAGAAGGCGGTTTGCGATTATCATATGCCACACTAGGAGCCTTTATGAAGTATCCTAAAGAGTCGTTGCCTAAAAAACCAACATCGCATATTGCTGATAAAAAATTTGGATTTTTTCAATCGGAAAAAGTGACTTTTGATAATGTTGCTAATGATTTAGGATTGACAAGTAGAGATGCAAAAAATAGTTCTTTTTCAAGACATCCTTTGGCATTTTTAGTAGAAGCTGCTGATGATATTTGTTATACTATTATTGATTTTGAAGATGGAATCAATCTCGGATTGATCGAAGAAGAATTTGCTTTGGAGTATTTGATAAACCTAGTTAGAGATACCATTAATACCGAAAAATATTATCAGTTAAAAACCAAACAAGACAGACTAAGTTATTTAAGAGCCTTGGCTATCGGAAATTTAATTAATGAAGCTGCAAAGGTATTTATAGAAAATGAAACCGCTATTTTAAATGGTGATTATGATATTTCACTATTAGATAAGTGTAAATATGAAGCACAAATAAATGATATTATTAAAATTAGTGTTGATAAAATTTATAGAAGTAAAGAAGTTGTTGAAAAAGAAATTTCGGGCTATAAAATTCTAGCCGATTTATTAGCTGTTTTTATAGCCGCAGTAAATAATTCATTCGATGGTAAAGCTTCAAATTATGATAAATTATTGCTAAATCTATTGCCTGAAAAGCACCAGAACTTTCAAGATAATTTATATCAAAGAATATTATTAGTTTGTAGTTTTATTGCAAGCATGTCAGACGGAGCAGCAATTTTACTACATAAAAAAATAAAAGGGGTTGAGATTTAAAATTCTCATCTAACCTGATGTATATTTTTAGTAAATAACGTGAATTTGATATAAATTTGTTCTGATTATTAGCTATATAGTTATTTTATTTTGAAAAACTCTGTCATTCCTGCGTAGGCAGGAATCTATTGAAAGTTTATTCTGGATTCCTGCCTGCGCAGGAATGACAAAATTACTTTAAAGAACAGATATTCAATTAATTGACCATTTTAGTTATGTCGAACTCACGTTAAATGGATGAAAACAGATTGCCACGTCGTTCGTTCTTATCTTGTTGTAATAACATTCTAAAAACTAAACAAAACGCCAATACCTAATAATTGTTTCAATTGAACTCTGGCGCCTAATGTTTCTAAGGTACCATCATTATCAATGTCATCTTTAAACTTAATGTCATCATCATAAATAAGATGTGTACCAATATTAGCTTTTATATGTTTGTTAATGGTTAGTTTAAAATTCAATTCCCAATCGATATCAACATTTCCAAAACTATTTAGATAATCAGAATACAAACTTAGCCGGTTGCTCATCGTAATATTTTTAGCTATTTCAGCATCCCAAGTACTTTGTATTAAAGCACCAAATTCATGTCTTGATTTTTTTCCTTTTACGACTCCAAAAGCACCATCATTAGAAAGATCATCGTCTAAAACAAATGTTGATTTTAATGTAATGGGCGATATATACATTGAAAAACGACGTTGTTTAATTTCATATTGAGAACCAATACCTAAAAACAGATATCCGGGTGCAAAAAATCTTGAAATGGGCGTACTCCTATCAGGATACCTAAACCCTTCTGTAAATTGCGATTTAAAATTAAATTTTATAGAGTAAAACCAGTTAGAAATAGTATCCTTTCGGTAACCAAACGTAGAGTTTATTTCCAATTTATCATCTGTTTTTCGCAATTGCTGATCTTGTTGACTATTAAGCCCATAACGGGCAAATATTTCGTTATTCCACAGTAAATGTAATTTTTTATACGATCGAACTAAAGAAACTTTTAGTAAACCTGAAATAGAATTATTACCACCTGCATTCCAATTTACAAAAGCGGCTTCACTAACATCTAAACCGATACTGTTTTTGTTTTTCCACCAAATAGGATCTTCAGCAAATTTTGTAGTATCAATAGTGATCACTTGTACTGGGTTAAGAACTTTTAAAGTATCAATAACCAAGTTTTTTTTAAAACTGATAACATTTTTTTCCTTAGGAATTGATGTATATACAGTATCTCTAGTAAGCGAATTTATAGTCATTCTATAACGAGGGGTATATATATCTTTGTGTAAAGTACTGTCAAACAGTATTGTATAAAAAGGTTTGAGTAAAGAGTCAAGTCTAATTTTAAGCGAATCGATCTTAGTTAATCTTTTAATGGTATCAGTTGTTTTAAAAACTCCTAGAGTATCTAAACGCATCAGAATATTTAGAGAGTCGTTTATTTTTATAATTTTTATAGAATCTAAAGGTCTAACTATTTTTACAGAATCGATGACCTCAACTCTTTTCTTTGGAACTACTTTGGTCGAATCGACTATTTGGGCAAAAGAGAATGCATTGAAGAACAATATTATCGCAATAGCAAAGACGTTTCTCATTTCTAAAATTAAATAAAAGATGTTAGTATTTTTATTATACTAATTGGGTCTAATGCAATCAATTCAAACAATTCATCTGCTGTACCGTGTTCAATAAAGGTGTCAGGAATTCCTACTCTTTTAACGGTTTTATCATGGTAATTATTTTCTTGGGCAAATTCTATAATAGCACTGCCAAATCCGCCAATCATAGTTGCGTCTTCAACGGTAAGAATCTTGTCAAATTTTTGAAATATTGTATGTAATAAATGAGTGTCCAAAGGTTTTACAAAACGCATATTATAGTGTGCAATTTTATCTTTAATAGCGAGATTTTCATAGGCCTCTATAACAGTGTTTCCAATTGTACCTATACTTAGAACGGCTACTTCAGTTCCTTGTTTTATAAGTTGTCCTTTTCCTATTTCTAGTTTTGAAAACGGTTTTTGCCAATCAATGCTTACACCTCGACCTCTCGGATATCTAATAGCAATAGGATACTCTAAACCTAATTGAGCAGTATACATGATATTTCTAAGTTCAATCTCATTTAAGGGTGCAAAAATAATCATATTTGGGATACAACGTAAATAGGAAATGTCAAAAACGCCATGATGTGTTGCGCCATCTTCACCTACCAATCCTGCTCTATCCAAACAAAAAATAACAGGCAATTTCTGTAATGCTACATCATGAATTATTTGGTCATAGGCACGCTGTAAAAAAGTTGAATAGATATTACAAAACGGAATCATACCTTGAGTTACCATCCCCGCAGCCAAGGTAACAGCATGTTGTTCGGCTATACCTACATCAAAAGCACGTTCGGGTATTTCTTCAAGCATAAATTTTAAAGAACTTCCTGTGGGCATGGCAGGAGTGACTCCAATAATTTTCTCATTTTTTTTGGCGAGTTCAACTAAAGTCAATCCGAAAACATCTTGATATTTAGGGGCTTGTTTTTCTGTAGACTTTGAGATCAAATTACCAGTTTTTGCATCGAACTTACCAGGTGCATGATATTTTACCTGGTCTTCTTCTGCTTTTTGTAAGCCCTTACCTTTGGTAGTGATAATGTGTAAAAACCTAGGTCCCTTTACAGATTTTAATCTTTCTAATTCTTTAATAACAGCATTTAGATCATGACCATCAATCGGACCGGAATAATCAAAATTTAAAGCTTCAATAATATTGTGTTTTCGAACTTTTTTATTTTTTTTGATATTCGTTAAATAATTCTTTAAAGCACCTACACTTGGGTCTATGCCCATCGCATTATCATTTAAAATAATGAGTAAATTGGCGTCAGTAACACCTGCATGGTTCAACCCTTCAAAAGCCATTCCACTTGCAATACTTGCATCACCTATCACAACTATATGTTGTTTTTCAGTTTCACCTTTTAGTTTTGAGGCAATTGCCATTCCTAATGCAGCAGAAATAGATGTTGAAGAATGTCCAACGCCAAAAGCATCATATTCACTTTCGTCTCTTTTCGGAAAACCAGAAAGCCCACCCAACTGCCTGTTGGTATGAAAATTGTCTTTTCTTTCAGTTAAAATTTTATGTCCGTATGCCTGATGACCGACATCCCAAACCAACAGATCATTTGGCGTATTAAACACATAATGTAAGGCTATGGTTAACTCTACAACACCCAAACTAGCTCCTAAATGACCTTCTTTCGTTGCAACTATATCAATAATAAATTTGCGTAATTCTTTAGCAAGTTGAGGCAATTGTTCAACTGAAAGTTTACGTAAGTCTTTAGGGTTATTTATATGTTTTAAATGTTTGTTGCTCATAACAATTGAATGCAAAAATACTGCTTTTTTGAATTGAGAGAATCAAACATAAGATATTATTACAAACAGAAGATATTTTTATTTTAAAGAGTACTATTTTTAAAAAAGAATCGTTTACTAATGGTAATTATATTAATACACACTTATATTATTTAATAATCAATTCTAAAATTATGAAATTAAAAATCAACCATTCATTATTATTTGCATTTGCTGCATTGTTATTATTATCATGTAATTCTGACGATGAGGCTGTTATAAATCAAACTGGTGTTTCAGAAACAACACCCATTGCTAAAGAGAAAGTATTTGACAATGTTATTGTAGAAGGAGCTACAAAAGAAGTAGGAGCACCAAATGCTCCAAATCAGGCAGTTTCATTTACCTTGAATAAGAAAAATACGAATGCTGTTTTGACTGATGGATTTGATATAGGAATTAGTTCAAATGACAATGTAACCGGAGCATATTTTCAAATTAAAGATACTGATGGGAATTTAGCTGGCGGGTATTATGATATTGATCTATCTCTTGTTGGAAATAGAGCACAATCAGATAAAAATAAAAAATCAATAGAACGGACCAATCAGTTGTTCAAACCTACAAAAAAGCAACAAGAAAAATCTAATGCTATAGAAGATGAATTTGTTGTTGATGTTAATTTTACGCCAACAATTGAACCAGGAACGTTTTGTTATGTGGTTTGTGTATATGATGCTGAAGGAAATATTAGTGAACCTCAAGAAGTTTGTGTTACGGTACAAAGTTGGGGTGGTAATGATGATTTAATTGGAGTGTGGAATTTTACTAAAACTGAAGAGTTCTATGCAGGAGAAACAGAAACTATTAATGTTGGTGTAGAAAATTGTGATACTTATACGTTAAATTGTAATAACGGATCAGCTTTAGACTATGATGAATGTTATACGATTGACTCTTTTAAATTCACCATAAATTCTGATGGTACTTATGTTTATGAAATTTATGAACAAGATAATTTATTAGATTATAATGCATCTGAAACAGCTTGTGATATTATAGAAATAGTAGAAAATGATCATTATGTATCTAGAGGTAATTGGGCTTATGACCAACAGAAGGAAGAATTTATAATTGTAGAATTTGAATATACCGAGACAGATGAATTTGGAATAGATCAAACAGAAACTTATGTCAACGGAGAAGCTTATGTTTCAAAGTTAAAATCTGCCGTAAATGGCAATATTTTAACTTTAACTGATGAGTACTTTGATGCTAATGATATAGTAGAAGAATATTATAAGTATTATTTTGATAAGGAATAAGTTTTCTTTTTAATAAAGAATATTTTAAAAGCATTAGATATTTCTAATGCTTTTTTTTTGTTTAATATTTATATATTTTGTCAAACCTACTCGATAATATTTATTTTTATAAAAGGTGTTTTATAAGAAAACGAGATTGCTTTTAAAAAATAAACTCTTTATTTTTACTATTTTAGCAGCCTCTTTATGGCCAAAGTCAAACTATTGTTTAAACCTGAATTCATGAAAAAAAAATACTTAAGCCTAATTAAATTCTTAATTCTAATACTTTTCTCTCAAAACATTAGCGCTCAAAAGCTTTTGAAAAATAGCATTTATAAATCACAAATAAATTCATATTTAGAGGAAGTTAAGGTACCATATAACCTTACTGACAATGACCTGTCAGATTTAATAATAAGTAAAGAATATTACTCATCGAAAACTAAAATAACACATGTTTATCTTGTTCAGAGACATCAAAACATTGAGGTTTTTAATTCAGAAACCAGCGTTGCTTTAAAAGATAATAAAGTACTTTATTATGCGAATAGACTACAACCTAATGTCTTAGGAAAAATAAACACTATAACACCTAATTTAAGTGCTGAGCAAGCCATCGGTAAAGTTGCTACACATTTTAATCTAGGATTGGCTGAGAGACTAGACATTCTTGAAAGTAAGAATAATAAAGAGTATATATTTTCTAATGGCGGAGTTTCACAAGAAAATATACCGGCAAAATTAGTTTTTCTATTAAAAGATAGACAGCTTAAACTATCTTGGAATCTGAGTATTTATACCTTAGATAGTAAACATTGGTGGAGTGTGAGAGTTGATGCGCTTTCTGGAGAAATCTTAGAAGTGAATGATTGGGTTGTAAGCTGTAATTTTGACAATAGTAATCATACGGATCATAAAGTTGAATTTTTTGCAGACACGAGATCATCATTTAATTTATTTAAAAATGCCTCTTTAGTTGCAGATGGTTCACAGTATAACGTTTTTACTCTTCCCACAGAAAGCCCTAATCATGGTGTAAGACAAGTAGTAAATAATCCGGCAAACGATTTAGCATCGCCTCATGGATGGCATGATGATAATGATGCCACCGGTGCGGAATATACAATTACCAGAGGTAATAATGTTTTAGCCCAATTAGACGATGATGGAAATAATGGTTCAGGTTATTCGCCTGATGGCACAGGCAGTTTAAATTTTAATTTTTCTTTAGATTTTAATCAATCGCCAACGACTTATCGTGATGCGGCAATTACGAATTTATTCTATATGAATAATATCATGCATGATGTTTGGTATCAATATGGTTTTGATGAGAATGCAGGTAATTTTCAAGAAAGTCAATACAGAAGAGGCCCTGCCGGTGGAGCAGGAGATTATGTTAACGCCGATGCCCAAGATGGAAGCGGAACTAATAATGCCAATTTTAGTACACCACCAGATGGAAATAATCCAAGAATGCAAATGTTTTTATGGGATAAACCAGGAGGAGAGCCTTTAACATTAAATAATAGTTCTTTAGTTGGAAGTTATAGTGGTCTTCCTGCAAACTTTGGTGCCAATTTACCAACAACAGCACTTACAGCAGATTTGGTTTTAATTGAAGATGATGATGCCGGTACTTCTACAGACCCTAATGATGGATGTGATAACGTTACTAACGGTGCAGTACTTACTGGAAAGATTGCGGTGATTAGACGAGGAGATTGTGAATTTGGATTTAAAGTTTTGAGAGCTGAAAATGAAGGAGCTATAGCTGCAATTGTTGTAAATAATGTTGCAAGCCCAGAGTTTGTTTCCATGGGAGGAGGTGCCGTTGGAGGCAGTGTTACTATACCATCAATAAGCGTGAACCAATCTGTTGGTGAAGCTATAGTTAGTGCTCTTAATAATAATGAGACAATAAACGCATCTATTATTCAACCGGATAGAACGGATGGCGATTTTGATAATGGCATTGTTGCTCACGAATATGGGCATGGTATATCTAATAGACTTACAGGAGGTGCGGCTAATACAAATTGTTTATTCAATAATGAACAAATGGGAGAAGGATGGTCGGACTTTTTTGCGTTAATAATGACGATGAAACCATCAGATCTACCAGAAACCGGTCGTGGAATTGGGACTTTTGCAATTAGCGAAGCTACCGACGGATTAGGGATACGTCCGGCGAAATATAGTACAGATTTTAGTATAAATAATTTTACCTATAGTGCTACTAATGACGATACAGTATTATTTCAAGATGCACAAGGAAACGATGTATTATGGAATGAAATTGTACATAATATAGGTTTTGTATGGGCTACTATGATATGGGATCTATCCTGGGCTTATATAGATAAGTATGGTTTTGATCCAGATTTATACAATGGTACAGGTGGAAATAATAAGGCCATGCAAATTGTAATGGATGGATTAAAATTACAACCCTGTAGTCCAGGTTTTGTTGATGGTAGAGATGCCATTTTAGCAGCCGATATGGCTTTGACAAACGGAGAAGATCAATGTTTGATCTGGGAGGTTTTTGCAAAAAGAGGTTTAGGAGTTGGCGCTTCACAAGGTAATGCAACTTCAATGACAGATCAGGTTGAAGATTTCTCAATGCCAGATCCGGATGATGCATCTTTGACAAATTGTACTACTTTGAGTACCGAAGAATTTAACTTGATTGGGTATAAGGTTTATCCAAACCCTACCAATGATAAACTGTTTATTAGAACAAGTGTAGATTTTGGAGAGGTTAAAATGTCGTTGGTAGATCTTAATGGAAGAATTGTATTGACTAAAAAAGTTAATTTGTTTGGTGGTGAAGTAGATATTGACATTAGTCGCCTACAATCTGGAATGTATATTCTAAACGTTAAAGGACAAGATATAAATATAAATAGTAAGATTATTAAGAACTAATTAATTTTACCGGTTAAATTTAAAAGGCAATTATAATATTATAGTTGCCTTTTTTTTATTTTTACATCATGAATCTTTTTTTCGACGACACCTATTTTATGAAACGTGCTTTGCAAGAAGCTGAAATCGCTTTTGAGAAGAATCAATTGTAAATAGGTTTCTATTATATTAAACGTCAATGAATCTAAATAATTCCCCGATGGCTCTGTCGCGCTTTGATGCAGCCATTTCGGCGGACGAAAGCCTCGGGGTTTCAGGATTTCACCTCTTCTGCCATGGGCGGATCGGAACTACCTTTTCGCAGTTCTGGGAGAGGCAAAATATAAAATTTCTATTTTTCTTAAGCTTATTTTACAGACAGTTTATTTATCTATAATCTGACTATATTAATCCATAAACTAACTGAGGTAATTACTGAGTAGATAGTTTGTGTAAATTGGTAAGGTTAGTTAGCTGTTTTTTAGATCACACTGTTTAATAATTTGATGTATAAATACTACTTTTTACTAAGAGGTTTGCTCAAATTTTAGTTCTGTTAATTTAACAACATGTAATTCACGACATTTTATATGTAATTCACGACATTTTTGATTAAAAATAGTGGTTTATGGGTAGTTTTGAAATGTAAAATGATAAGTTTTTTAAAAGATTAACATTTTAATAAACCCCTAAACAACCCATATATGAAAAGAATTATTACTACAGCAGTATTACTGTTATTTGTTTCAACTACAATCTATGCAGGAAAAAAGAAAATTCAATTTAGTACTTCCGAACGCGATGCCAATATTTTTGTCGATGGCAAATTGATGGGCAAAGGCAACGTAGAAGTGCTAATATCCAAAAAAAGCTGTGTAAAAGTACGTGTAGAAAAAGTAGGTTACTTAACCTATCATATTGAATTTTGTAACGAAAAAGAATCGTCTAAACCTCCAAAATCATATCATATGGAAATGCATAGAGATGATGCTTATGATGCATCAGTTCAAACGGATATTGCCAATATTGATATTGAAATTAAATCAAACAAACATAAAGATGTTGCTTGGAAGTTAATCAATCAAATAGTCTTGTCATATTTAGATGTTATAGAAACTACCGATAAGGAAACGGGTTATTTACGTACCGCTTGGCAGTTAAAAACCTTTAAACAAAATACTATAAGAACAAGAATAATTATAAAACAACCCTCAGACTCTACTTATAAGATCAAATTGGTGAGTGAAGAGTCTCAAAGACCTTTAACCAGTGTAAAGGCTGATGAATTATACCGAGAATGGGATCGAGTGCTGAGAAAGTATAAAGACATTATTTCTGAAATGCAATCAAGATTATAAAACCCACAATATTTTAAAAATAAATTACTATGAAAAATAAAAGAATAAAAATTTTGAAAAAGAGAATTAGTTTTAGAATGGTACTTGTCGTATTGGCTTTGTGTACTTCAAGTATCATTTTTTCTCAAGAAAAACCCTTTAGAATAGGTGTAAAAATTGGTTTTCCGAATGTACTAGGAGGTAATATAGAATATGTACTCCCCTTACTTGACAATAAATTGTCTATTTCACTTGATTATTCTTCATTAAAAGCTGACAGCTATTTAGAAGAAGGTGAAACAGCAAAGGTTAACTATTTTTTGGGCGGACTCAACTATTATTTTTCTAAAGAAGGGAAAGGACTTTATGGAGGTCTGAGTTATGGTGCTTTTAAAGGAGAAGGTACTGCAGTAGATGTATATTCTAATGATGATACAAAAATGGATGGTGTAGGTAAAATTGATTTAACTAATAATTCAATGAATGTCCTTATTGGAGCCAAATTAGGAGGACTCTTTTATTTCAGGCCAGAAATAGGCTTTGCATTTTCGGGCTTTCCTAAAAATATTGATATGAATGTAACTTTTCCCGATGGAAGCACCGAAATACAAAGCGTAGTTGACGCTGAAGATATACCAAGTATAGTGAGTTCAGGTTTGATTTTTAACATAGGCTTTGGCTTCGCTTTTTAAAAATAAAAAAAATAGATGATTTTGTGACACTTATATTGAAACGTATACAAAACAATAAACCTTAACTATTATGAAAAAATCACTACTGTTTTTAAGCTTAATCTGTTATTTTAATACCTTTTCTCAGATTCATGAATTATCAGGTACAATTGAAGTTCAATGCCCAAGTACAACAAAAACGGTAGCTTATGATATCATTGCACCATATGATACAAGGTTTGAATTGATCACAGGAGATTGGGTGATTACTGGAAATTCTTGTCAAGGCGGATCAAATGGAGAATCATCTGGGATTCTTGTTTCAGAAGAAGTTCTAGCAATTTGGGTAGATGAGAATGGAAATACTGATTCTCATAGTATTGGAGGGACAGGTACAGTAGATCCAGATAATCTTGGACTATTTAAAACTAATACTGTAAGAAAAGGAACGATAATAAGGTTATATCTTACCTTAACAATTGACTATGGCTTTTTTGCAAATGGTAATTATACGCTTAAATATATTTTACCGAGACTTACTTATGAATCCGATGACGAACCAAACGATGATTATACCCAAGCTATTGAAACTGTTGAATCAACTTTTTATGAAGGGCATGGAGGTACTTATGCACCATTTTACAATGAAGGAATAGATTGGTATAACGATTGGTATAAATTAACGGCACCAAGAAATGGAACATTAACTATTACTGTATATTCAGATAATTTATATGATGATTTTAATGATACGAATTTGGAAATACTTAATTCACGGATTGATGGATATACTGAAGACAATTCCACAAGTTTTTTGATAGGCGGAGGCGTTGCGTCAGGTAATGGCACATTTATAACAACTAATAATTGTGTTAAAGTAGGAGATATTATATACTTGAAGTTTAATGGCGATAGTAATAGCTATCGTTTTAATTGGTCAATAGATGAACCAATAGGATATATTGATACTGAACCTAATAATACTTTTGTTCAAGCGATTAGTATAATTGAGAATGAAACCAAAACAGGCAATATCGGCTTTGGGTTAAGTTTTGATTCAAATAATTTGCTTACCGAAGATCTTGAAGATTGGTACACGTTTACAACTGATAAACAAGGGCAACTCAATTTTAATTTTAGTACATCGGACAATACTGGTTCGACAAAAATAGAGGATGTTTATTATAAAAATTATGATAATATTCTAATAGCTATAGCAATGCAGGGGGGTGCTGGTGTATATTTTGTAGAATGTAATCCAGAAGGGACGTATTATATAAAGGTTAAAACCCCATCAACTCAAAGCAACTTATCATCATGTGAAGATTGTTGTGCCACTTATTCTTTAAGTTGGAGTATTACAGAAGAACCTACCTATCAAAACGATAATGAACCAAATAATACATTGATTACTGCACAATATGTAGATGCCAACACAGATCATGACGGGAGGTTGTATTATGATTTTTTTGGAGATTTTGTTAATAATGATAAAGATAATATTGATTATTATGAATTACACACTTCTTATAATGGCTCACTAGATATTTCTTTTACTGAGCCTCTCCAAAACGCATCAGCCCATATGGTTTATATAGATAATGGTCAAGAAGTTCTTATAGGGAATATATCATATGACAGTAATAACAACATAACTTCAATTGGCTACCCTTGTGCTGCTGAAGGAGAAATATACTATTTAATAATAAGTTCTAGCTCATGTCTGAGTTATCAATTTTCTTATACCAATACTTTAAGTGTGAATACAGAAAATGAGCCTAATAATGATATCAGTAACGCTGAACTACTTGGAGAGTTTGATAATATGCAGGGTCAAGTGGGTTATGGACAGGGTTCATTTATAGATAATTATGATTATTTTAAATTAAATATAACTGAGTCAGCACCTTTGACCTATAGTTTCAATACAGATGGTGTACAGATATCGTTATTTGAAAATGATATACCCATTGTTGACTTAGAAAATAATAGTACAGAGATTAGTTATAATAATATAGATGCTTCTAATACTTATTATTTGCAAATATTCCCTAATAGTTCCTGCGGTAATTATGGGCTATTGGGTTGGCAACAAGCTTTTACTGCTATAAATGATAGTGAACCTAATAATGACTCAACAGAAGCATTGGTAATAAATTTTAACCAAACTTATCAAGGGAGATTAACATACTTAAGCACAAGTACAGATAGTGAAGATTTCTATAAGTTTAATTTAGTAGAAAGTGATATGATAGATATTACATTCAACGCCTTTGAAGGTCTAGAAGATACAGCTAAGTTCACTATATTAAATGAATCATTAACTCAGGTGTATGAGTTTTTGCATAGTAAATCAGGTTCAAAAAGCACTTTAAATTTTGTAGCAAATTTAACAGCCGGAAATTATTTTATAAAAATTTCCGGCACTTCTGAAACTGGCTCTTATAATTTTGAGTTAAACCCTCAAAATGTACTTTCTACTACAGATTTTGAACTAAAAAAAAATATTTTAGTTTATCCAAACCCATCAAATTCAATCATTACTATTCAAAATAATTCTGGACAAACCATACAAAGTATTAGTATGTATAATATGGTAGGAACTAAAGTAAAAGTTTTTAAAAACCCAGAAAGCAGAATAAATATTTCGAATTTAACATCAGGCATCTACTTTTTACAACTAAAAACAGATATAGGTGTGGCAAATAAAAAGTTAATTGTGAATAAATAAATTATTAACCCTTTAATCCATAATTATTATGAACATTTCAAAAAAAAATCAACCCAAAAAACAAAACAGTATGAGTAAATTTTTAAAAAACACCTTATTAATCCTTTTTGTAGGTATTTTATTTTCATGTTCTAGTGAAGATGATGGCGAAGCAACTATAGATAAAGCAAGTATTATTGGTACTTGGAAACAAATTTCTGAAACAGAAAATGGTGTAGATATTACAGAATCATGTGATCTTTTTTACATTTTCACAATTGATCAGGTTACAGTTAAATATTATGATGATGATAATTGCACACAACAATTTTCAGATGTAGCTTCTTATACTCTTGATGGAAATATACTTTCATTCGTTCAAGGCTCAGATACATTTTCAGTTGAAGTTTTAGAATTAAGCGCAACTACTTTAAAGATAAAAGAAGTAGATGAAGAAGGAAGTGGTGCTCAAACCAATATCTACATTGAAACCTATGTAAAACAGTAATTAAAAAAGCCATTATAAGAACATAAATATCTTATTTTTACCTAAATGAAATTAATATGCTATTTAAGAATTTATCCTTTTTTGATATTATTTATATTTTCAGGCTTTTCAATTAATGCTCAATATTTTCCTAAAAAGCAAATTAACAAGCAAATTGAAAAACAAACTTCAGATTTTGGTATTATGAAAATTGAAGAAAATCCATTAAAAAAGGTTAATTTAAAATCATATATTTTAAGAAAATCAGTAGGGAATTATTTTTCTGACAAAAATTCTAAGTTGGCTAAAAAAGGAGCTTTATTTGCTTTAACGAAGCCTAAAGGCAAACAAACGTCTGTAGCCATTAATGGAGGGTTGATATTATCGTTTAGTAAAACAATTATTAATGTTAAAGATTCTTTAATAAAATATATTAGATCTTCAGCTGCACCATATATTCAATTTGATAAAAATACATTAATTGACAAAGAGCAATCTAATTTATTAATGGGAATTAATTATACAAATAATTTAATTGATTATAATAAATTTAAAAATAAATATGGAGAAAGAAAGAGAAAATTTAATGCTCCTCTAAAAATTTTAGGGTCTTATAGAAAAGACTATGAAAATAATTTAGAAGCATTTCAAAGTAGTTTAATTTTTTTACCTAGAATGATTAAAATAAATGATAAACAAGAATTAACTAGAGTAAATTGGTTTGGAAATAGGAGTGTAATTGATTTTGACGTGAACCTAGGATTGGAGTATGACTATAGATTTAATTCAAATATTAAAACCTTAGAAGGTAATTTATTGAGAACTTATGCTTTAACAAAAATTCAACTTAAAGCGTCAAAAAGATTTATTGCTACATTAGATTGGCATTATAGATATATTTTAGCGAATTCTACATCTTTAGTAAACTCTGACTTTTCTTTATTAACATTCAAAATAGACTATAAACCAAAATTTGCCACTGATAAAAATATATTCGAGAGTATTGAACCAACTATTGGTATAGTTTATGAAAATGGCGAAAATCCAGTTAACGGCTTTAACGACCAATCGTATTGGGCGTTAGTGCTATCATTAAAAATTTAATATTAACAAAAACCCCTACAATTATGCATCAAAATTTAAGAACAACATTTTTATTAACAGAACAACTTTTAGGAGTAGTGAGTAAACAGAAAGATCATGATAGTTATTTAAGAGAAATGCAAATGCTAATACCAAAAGAACAGTATAATACATTTTTTGTAATTTATGGAAAATTTACGGGTAGTATAGATGATGATGGTTTGTTTGAACCAAAAACTTGTGATTTATTTTTACAGAATTATTCAGGTCAAGTTACCTTAGGTTTAGTAAAAATAGAAAAAGACATAGATGTTATTTTTGATGATGTTTTAAATGAACCGGTATATCTTTTAAAAATACACCTTAAGGCTCTACATGCTCAAACTCAGTTTGATCAACCTCAAGATATTAATATTAAGAACGCCCCCTCATTAAAGAATTATACTGGGGATAAAGCAGGAACCGGTGAATGGACTACGGCTTTAGCAGGGCAAAAATTAGACCCAAAGTATTTAATGAGAGTTTTAGTATATTACGATGATTTAGATACTGACCATTTTAACCCAAATATAGATGTTAATGAAGTTAAATTTATTAATAGTTCTAAATTTAAAAGAGAGGGAGATCAGTTATTGGTAAAAAAGTATAAACTTTATGATGGTAATAATAATGGAAAAATATTTGACCCGTTAGGAAATATAATTAGAGAAGATTCAGGAATAATTGAAACAGAGATATGTGAACCGTCATATGTACAATTTAAATTGCAAAAATAATTTTAAGGCTGTATTGCTAAGTTTGTTACTTATCAATACAGTTTTACTTAATGCTCAAAAAAAAAGAAAAGAAAACAAGTATGATAATGTTATAAAAGAAATTAGAACTTTTAATTTTTCAAAATCAAATGATGTAATAAGCAAACTGCCTATTGATAATAAAATTAAAGAAGAGTTTAGACTTTATAATTCAATATTAAAAGAGTATGCAGTATATAAAGATTCATCGGAAGTAGAATTTAAGAAAGTTGTAGTTAGTGATTCTGACTATCACAAAACTTTAGCGCTATTAAATGAAGGGCTGCACACATTACTTTACAAATATGACGAAGAATCTAAAGCCCTAAAGGCTTTAAATAAAGCACTTGAAATGGCATTGGTTTTAAAAAACAAACCTTTAGTTTGTGAGATTACTAGAACCATTCTTTTATACTATAAACGTTTATTTAGTATTAAAGAAAACACTTATAAGTATTATTTAGAAATTTACAAAAACAATGTATATGATATATTAGAAAATCAGATTTATACAGTTGTTAGTATAAATTTAAGTTTGTATCGTAAAGATTATAACTTAAGTTCAAGTGAACTTAAAGAACTAGAAATTGTTGTAAAAGAAATTCCTCATGATTATTATAAAGTAAAAGCTCTTTTAACCTTATCTATTTATTATGAGAATTATATAAAAGACTATAAAAAAGCAAGTGAAGGTTTTTTTGATGCATATCAAATTTCATCAAAATATAATAGTGGTATATATATAGAACAAGCTTATGCATCTCAGATTAACTCTGGTATTTGTTTACGTAGGTCGCAAAAGTATTTAGAATCAATAAAATTATTAAATGATATAGTTGAAACACATAAAGGAAAATCAATAGATTGGGTAAAAAACTTTAAACACATATCCTTATCTAAGGCTTATGAAGCTCTAGGACAATATGACAAAGCTCATGCCCATTTAGATTCAAGTAGAGTTACAAGAAATAGATTTAATCAAAAAGAAAGTAACATAGTAGCTTCAAAACTTCAAATAGAACATGAAGTAAAAAATAAAGATCGAAAAATTGATACCTTATCATATAAAAATAAAACATTAACAACAAAGCTGATGACATTAACTCCTTTCATATTAATTTTTGCATTGGCTGCTCTTATTTTCTTTTATTTTTATAAAAGATATAAAAGCCGAAGTAAGGTATTAGAAGCAGAGCAATCAGAAACGCTACAAAAATTGGATGAGCTTAAAAAAATTGTTATTAAAAATCATATCATTTTAAAAGATAAAACCAAAGTCTATATTGCTGATTTAATGTATATAAAATCTGACGACCATTATTTGAATATTTTTTTAAGTGATAGCAAAAACCATTTTGTACGAGGTAAATTAAATGCTATTACTGAAGAATTACCGCCCAATTTTATTCGTTGTCATCGGTCGTATATTGTCAATAGAAATTTCATCAAACAAATAAATAGTGACACTATTATACTTATTGATAAAACGCAAATACCTTTATCTCGCTCTTATAAAGATAAATTTTGATAGTTTTGTTTTGAAATAAACAGAATATGTTAAATCCATTTGACGATACCTATTTTATGAAACGTGCTTTACAAGAAGCAGAAACGGCTTTTGCAAAAGATGAAGTACCTATTGGTGCTGTTATAGTCATTAACGATCAGATCATAGCCAGAGCACATAATTTAACAGAAACCTTAAACGATGTTACTGCGCATGCAGAAATGCAGGCATTTACGGCCGCTGCAGATTTTTTAGGAGGTAAATATTTAAAAGATTGTACCTTATATGTTACACTAGAGCCTTGCCAAATGTGTGCAGGGGCCAGTTATTGGACACAAATTGGCAAAATAGTTTTCGGGACTAGAGATGAACAACGTGGTTTTAAACATTATAACACACAACTGCACCCTAAAACAAAAGTTGTTAGCGGCGTATTAGAAGAAGAATGTAGCGAAATAATTACACGTTTTTTTGTTCAAAAACGGAATTTGAATTGACATGTCATTGCGAGGGAGGTACGACCGTGGCAATCTTTTTATCGGCTGCAAACTGTTATAAAAAATAACCCTTCGACTCCGTTCAGGGTGACATTTCATCTATAATTTAGATTTATCATCAATCTTAAACGGATTCTTACTTTTAGGATCAATAACATACTTTTTATATTTTCCGTTTTTGTATCGGTAAAAAATAAATAAAGGCATTAAGATAAATGACAAGAAGAAGATGTCAAGGCCGAAAATGGTTTTATGAATTGGATTCCCTATATATTGAAAGTATAAACCGACGATCATGGCAACTATAAAAATAAGAAACAAGATTTTTAATACGGTTTTCATTTACAAATACATTTGTTAGGCGAAACTACAAAATTTATATCTTTAAAGCTTAAAAAAATCAAATTCTATAAAAATGAAAATTTCACTTTTTTTAACGATTTTATGCCTTTTTGGGTGTAATTCGACTCAAAAACACGAAAAAATGGCCAAAAATACAAAAAAAGTAGTCATTGCTCACCGAGGAGCTTCAGGATATTTACCCGAACATACGCTAGCTTCAAAAGCAATGGCTTATGCTATGCATCCTGATTTTTTAGAGCAAGATTTAGTATTATCAAAAGATGACGTGCCTATTGTAATTCATGATATTCATGTAGAAACGGTAACAGATGTTGCTGCAAAATTCCCTGATAGAAAACGAGAAGATGGGCGTTTTTATGTAATCGATTTTACTTATGAAGAACTAATGCAACTAAATGTTACGGAACGGTTTGACACCAAAACTGGTGAAGCGGTTTTTAAGGATAGATATCCCTTATGGAAATCAAAATTCAAATTGCATTCTTTACAAGAAGAAATAGAAATGATTCAAGGCCTTAATAAGAGTACGGGTAATAACATCGGAATTTATCCTGAAATAAAAGACCCTAAATTTCATAATAAGGAAGGTAAGGATATTTCGAGCATCGTATTGAAAATTTTGTCAGATTATGGTTATAACACCAAAAATGACAACTGTATATTACAGTGTTTTGATGCAGTAGAATTAAAACGTATCCGCTTACGTTTAAAATCTGAATTGTTTTTAGTACAACTGATAGAATTTGAAGAAGATGAAAAACATTTAGAAGAATATGCAACTTATGCAGACGGACTCGGACCGTGGTATAAACGTATTCTTAAAGAAAAAGACGAACAAGGTAATTGGCAATCTACAAACTTAGTAAAAGAAGCACATGATTTAGGGTTGATCGTGCACGCTTATACTTTTAGAGCAGATGATTTAGGCGAATTTACTTCTTTTGATGAGTTGTTAGATGTTGGTTTTAACACCTTAGAATTAGATGGCGTTTTTACAGATTTTCCTGATAAAGCAGTTCATTTCTTAAAGTAGTAAATTTGAAACGCCATTGTGAGTGAAACGAAGCAATCTTTTAAATTTGAGTTTCAATTAAAGATACTGCGCAATGACAGGTTAATTAACTCGTCACTTCAATCAGCTTTTTACGGTAAGCTGTTAACATTTTTGATTTTGAGATAAATCCAAAATACTTTCCATCTTTTAAAACAGGTAAATTCCAAGCAAAACTATCTTCAAATTTTTTTATAATGGTTTGCATGGTATCAGTTTCATAAAAAATAACTTCTGGGGCTTCAGTCATATAATTTCGTACAGAAGTGGTTTTACATATTTTTTTATGGAACATAACTTGCCTGATATTATCTAATAACACAATCCCCAAAAAATTAGCATCTTCATCCACAACAGGAAATATATTTCGTTGTGATTTTACTACAGCATTTTTCAGCATTTTACCTAATTGAATATCAGGAGCAACAGGAATAAAATCTCGTTCAATAATTTTATCAAGGTTCATTAAAAGCAAGGCATTTTTGTCTTTATCATGTGTTAGTAATTCTCCTCGTTTGGCGAGCGCCATCGTATAGATAGAATGAGAAATAAAATATCTTGTTATAGCAAATGAAATAGCTGCAACTAACATTAATGGCACGAACAGTTCATAACCTCCGGTAATTTCGGCTATTAAAAATATGGCGGTTAATGGAGCATGTAATACACCTGCCATCAAACCTGTCATTCCGATCAAGGTAAAATTAGATTCAGAAACATGAAACCCTAAACCAATATTATTGATAACTTTTGCAAAAGCATTACCCAGAGCACTCCCCATAACTAATGTTGGGATAAATACACCACCCACACCACCGGCGCCAAAAGTAGTAGTCATGGCAACCGCTTTAAAAATGGCAATACCAATCAATAATGCAATAATTACCCATATATTATTTAAATCTAAATTAAAAGGAGTATTACCAATTGCGGCAAGATGATCATCTTTTAATAAATTATTTATAAGTCCGTAACCCTCACCATATAAAGGAGGAATAAGGTAAAGTATGGCACCAATAGTAAGACCACCAATCAATAACCTTTTAAATCTGCTTTCAAAACCTTTAAAAAAATTAGTGATGGTAAAAAATACCTTAGAAAAATATACAGAAGCGAATCCTGTGGCAATACCTAGTAGAACATAAAAGAAAATATCTTTTATTTCAAATTTATCTACCAATTCAAATCTTAATAACACATCAGTTCCCATAAAAAAATAGGAGGTGACCACAGCAGATACTGATGCTAGTAATAGTGGGACTAAAGAGGCAAAAGCTAAATCTAAACTAAAAACTTCAACGGCAAAAATGATAGCAGCGATAGGCGCTTTAAACATTGAAGCCATGGCTCCCGCAGTGCCACAACCTATTAATAACATACGAGTTTTAGCATTCATATGAAATAGCTGAGCCGTGTTAGAAGCCAAAGCACTACCAGCACTTACTGCAGGCCCTTGTAAACCTACAGAACCACCAAAAGCAACAGTTAAAGGTGCTGTAATCAACGAAGCAAATATGTTATATCTCGGAATAATTCCGTTGAGTTTTGAGATGGCATGAAGTGTTGTTGATATACCATGTCCGATATGTTTTTTTAACCAGGTTTTTTTAATAATAAAAACCAATAATAAACCTATAATTGGAAAAATAAAATAAAGGGAGTTTTGATAATTCTTAATGATATTAGTCCCTAATACTAATTGAATATAATGGGTAAAGTTTTTGAGTAAAACGGTACCTAAACCGGCTAAGAAACCTACCAATATACTAAGTATATAGACAAAAGTTCTTTCAGAAATATGTTTATACCGCCAAATTAAAATTTTGGCAAATAAACTTTTAGGTTTTGGCATTTTATAAAGATAGATAATATATGTCATTGCAAGGCTTTTTTTCAAAGCCGTGGCAATCTCTTAATCAGAAGTTGACTCCCCTGAAATTTATATTGACTGGATTCCTGCCTATGCAGGAATGACAAATTATTTTAAATTCAGTTTTAAACTTAACTCTTCTAATTGTATTTTATCAATGGGTGCCGGTGCGTCTATCATCACGTCTCTACCCGAATTGTTTTTAGGGAAGGCAATAAAATCACGAATGGTTTCTTGTCCGCCAAGAATGGCTACCAGTCTATCCAATCCAAAAGCAATTCCACCATGTGGAGGTGCACCATATTCAAATGCATTCATTAAAAACCCGAATTGCGCTTTTGCTTCTTCGGGCGTAAAGCCTAAATAATCGAACATCAAAGCTTGTGTTTCTTTGTCGTGAATTCTGATAGAACCACCGCCAATTTCATTTCCGTTCAAAACCAGATCGTATGCATTAGCTTTTACATCACCTGGTTTGGTTGCTAATAATTCTAATTGACCTGGTTTTGGTGATGTAAACGGATGATGCATAGCATGGAAGCGTTCAGTACCTTCATCCCATTCTAATAGAGGAAAATCTATCACCCAAAGAGGGGCAAATTCTTTCGGATTTCGCAAACCTAAACGTTCTGCCATTTCCATACGAAGAGCACTTAATTGTGCTCTCACTTTATTCGTCTCACCTGAAAGCACACAGATTAAATCTCCTGCTTTTGCTCCCGTTTTTTCGACCCATTTTGCCAAATCTTCTTGGTCGTAAAATTTATCTACAGATGATTTGAACGTTCCATCATCATTACAGCGTACATATACCATACCTAAGGCTCCAATTTGTGGTCGTCTTATCCAATCAATAAGTTTGTCAATATCTTTACGCGAATAAGAATTCCCACTAGGAATGGCAATACCAACTACCAATTCAGCTGAATTGAAAACGTTAAAATCTTTATGTTGTGCAACTTCATTCAGCTCTCCAAACTCCATACCGAAACGGATATCAGGTTTGTCATTTCCATATTTTTGCATGGCTTCATCAAAGGTCATTCGAGGAAATTTTTCAACTTCAACACCGTTTATTTCTTTTAATAAATGACGCGTCAATCCTTCAAAGGCATTTAAAATATCTTCTTGCTCAACAAATGCCATTTCGCAGTCAATTTGTGTAAATTCTGGCTGACGGTCGGCTCGTAGATCTTCATCTCTAAAACATTTTACAATCTGAAAATATTTATCCATACCACCAATCATCAACAACTGTTTAAATGTTTGCGGTGATTGTGGTAAGGCATAAAACTGTCCTTCATTCATACGGCTAGGTACTACAAAATCACGTGCTCCCTCGGGTGTAGATTTTATTAAATACGGAGTTTCAACCTCAATAAAGTCTTCTGAAGAAAGATATTTTCTAACTTCTTGTGCTACTTTATGGCGAAAGATCAAGTTTTCTTTTACAGGATTACGACGGATATCTAAATATCTGTATTTCATACGTAATTCTTCACCACCATCAGTTTCATCTTCAATAGTAAACGGCGGAAGTAAGGCTTCGTTTAATATTTGTAATTCAGATACTAGTATTTCAACATCACCTGTCGGGATATTTGGATTTTTAGAAGCACGCTCAATCACTGTTCCTTTTACTTGAATAACAAACTCTCTACCTAATGTTTTGGCTTGGTTTATTAAAGCTGTTGAGCTGCGTTCTTCATCAAAGATCAATTGTGTAATACCATATCTATCACGTAGATCTACCCAGATCATAAATCCCTTATCACGTACTTTTTGTACCCATCCTGCAAGGGTAACCTCCTTATTAATATGTGCAGCTCTTAATTCACCACAAGAATGACTTCTATACATTTTCTATAAATTAAGGTGCAAATTTAGTGAATAAAGTATCGATGTAAAAGATAGTTTATATATTTGTTTATATACATTCTATAATGAGTAAACTATTTATTGTTCCTACACCAATAGGCAATTTAGATGACATAACTTTTCGTGCTATTAAAGTCTTAAAAGAGGTTGATCTGATCTTGGCGGAAGACACAAGAACATCAGGAAAATTATTAAAATATTTTGATATTGGCACACAAATGCATAGCCATCATATGCACAATGAACATAAAATGGTTGAACGTATAATTGATCGATTGCTTTCCGGGGAAACCATTGCCATCATTTCTGATGCCGGAACACCTGCCATTTCTGATCCGGGATTTTTATTGACCAGAGCCTGTATTCAAAACAATATTGAAGTGGAATGTTTGCCGGGTGCAACAGCATTTGTTCCTGCTTTGGTAAACTCCGGCTTGCCAAATGATAAATTTGTTTTTGAGGGTTTTTTACCTGTGAAGAAGGGACGACAAACGCGTTTAAAATTACTTTCTGAAGAAGAAAGAACAATGATCTTTTACGAATCTCCACATAAACTAATCAAAACATTGATTCAGTTAGCCGAATATTTTGGAGAAGAACGTCAAGTTTCGGTATCACGTGAATTGACCAAACTATATGAGGAAACCATAAGAGGTACTATAAAGGAAGTATTGACTCATTTTGAAAACAAGGCACCAAAAGGAGAATTTGTTTTGGTTATTAGTGGTAAAAAGCATTTATAAATGCGATAATTTTTTTCGTTAAAAATTAGAACTGAAATTAAGAATAGAATTATGACGGTTGTAATTCCTAATACTACAGCTTTTATGGTCTTATAAAACCATTTTCCAAATTTTATATTTTTTATAAAAGTTATATCCATTTTATTAGTGTTTTAAAATAAAAGCTTTTCTCCTCAAATATTCATTTAGCAAATAAAATTTTATTCATTGGCTTTTTTAGGACATGGTTTTCTAACTCTAGAAATATTATTATTGTTATTTTAAATAACAATTTAATATATAAAACGTTAATATATAAAACAATATATAGTATATTTGTTTTTTTAAATAACAATTATGAAAGAATTATTTGCTATACAGGAGCAATTTTTAGATGATTTATCTGGAAAGGAGCGTTATTTATTGTCAGAAATCGATTGGTCTAATCGGTTAATCGGAATTAAAGGTGCTAGAGGTTCTGGTAAGACAACGCTATTGGTTCAGTATATAAAGTTTAAGTTGCCCAAAGAAGCAGAACCATTATATGCATCTTTAGATGATTTATATTTTTTGGATAATACGTTGATTTCTTTAGCTAAGGAATTTGTATTGCAAGGCGGTACACATCTTTTTTTAGATGAAGTTCATAAATATCCGCAATGGTCAAGGGAATTAAAACTGATTTATGACCAGTTCCCAAAGTTGAAAACCGTGTTCACATCATCTTCTATGCTTGAAATTTATAGAGGAGAATCAGATTTAAGTAGAAGAGCAGTTACCTATCACTTAAAAGAGTTATCATTTCGTGAATTTGTTCTTTTTGATAAAGGAATTGAACTTCCACAAGTTAGTTTAGAAGATTTATTAAAAAATCATAAAGAAATTGCACGTCAAGTAAAAAAAGAATTACCAACTCCTATAAAAGACTTTAAAAATTATTTAAAGTATGGTGCTTATCCCTATTTTATAGAAAATACGGAGAGTTATATTCAAAAATTAACACAAACCATCAATCTTATTTTGGAAGTTGACTTAAGTGCAACCGAAAATATGACTTATGAAAACAGTTATAAAATAAGAAAATTATTAGTTGCTATTGCTCAGAGTGTTCCTTTTACACCCAATATTACAAAGTTGAGTGAACGTTTAGGTATGAATAGAAGCTTTTTATTGAATGCGATAAAAATTCTGAATAGAGCAGACTTAATCATGGAATTATACCAACCCACAAAAGGTGTTGGAGCTTTGACAAAACCTCAAAAGTTGTATTTAAACAATACTAATTTGATTTTTGCTTTAGGGAAACAGAATGCAAATGAAGGCACATTACGTGAAACCTTTTTTGCCAATCAAATGAAGCATCTACATGAAATACATTTGGCAGATAAAGGCGATTTTATTGTCAATAGAAAATACACCTTTGAAATTGGTGGTAAAGGGAAAAATAGTAAACAGATTAGCGGAGTTAAAAATAGCTTTGTAGTAAGGGATGATATGGAAGTAGGAAGCCTTAATATCATTCCACTTTATTTATTTGGATTGTTGTATTAATGTATTTTGAAAATAAAATGCCTAAATGAGAGTTTGTTGTTGTTGTGAATGGGAAGAAATAGAGCTGGCGGTATTCTATGTTCAATAGCAGTAAGAAGTAAATAAGATTATATTTCAATTTTAATACTTAATAAAATCAATTTATCTCCTAATCAAACTAAAATGACCACGTCTATTTCTTATAACTCCGTTTTTATTTATAAGCTGTGCAGAGAACCAATAATCGGTAGAGGGTAATAATTTTCCTTTGTAACGTCCGTCCCAACCTTCTCCAGCAGTATCTATTTTAGCTAAGACTTTCCCGAATCGGTTATAAATATAAATGAAAGAAATATCATAAGAATTATCATTGAACCCTTTAATTTGCCACGTATCATTAAATCCATCGTTATTTGGGGTAAAAAATTTCGAGAAACCTAAAATAGCAACTTCAATTTCTATGATTCCACAATTGTTTTGTTCCCTAATGTATAGTATATGTATACCTGGTGATACATTTTCAAATAAAGGTTCTATTTGATAAGATCCGTTAATATCATCTAATGCAAATTCATAATCTCCAATACCTAGATTTTGATCGTTAATGCTTATAATATTATTTTCTGAATCATCTGTAATCATCAAATCACTTAAATTAATCTGAGCAATATCCGATTCTGAAACAGTAATGGTTTGAGGAAAAGATTCACAATTGAAATTTGAGGTAGCAACAATGGTGTAGATACCTTTTGATGAAATTGAAATAGAGGCTTCATTACTAATAATTTGATTATTTTCATCAGTCCATTCATAGCTATAATTACCTAGCGCATTAAATGGGTTTAAGATTAAAGAACCAAAGTTCAAGCATAATGTTGCCGTCGGAGTAACTTCAAATTCAGGACGAGGATATACGGTTAAAAGCAAGTGAGCGCCAAGACCAAAACAATCTCCATTATCACTACTCTCTACCCTTACAAAAAGAGTTTGTGAAAAAGGGATTTCATTCGTATAGTTTTGTGATGAAAGAATTTCATTTTGTTCTAATAGAGCATCTGTTGCATTTTTATAATATTGAACAATTAGATTTTGACCTGATGGAAATTGAGCAAGAATATCATTTGTTGCTTGTGTAAGGTCAAATATTCGATAACCATCGATGATGTCATCATCATCACAAGCATCTAATTCTTTTATAAAATTAGCAGGAAAAGAGGTTGTCGAGATTTGAATATTGACAGTAGAAATACTATAACAACCGCTGTTATTTTCTACTCTAGCGTATATTGTATTAGAGATTGAATTATTAAAAGGAGAAGGATCTATTCTGTTTATATCCATGTTAGCATCTGAAAAGGAAAGATAATATGCTACTTCTAAATTAGTATTTCCAAACGTAATAAATTCACTAACTTCATTTAAATTAAAATCAGTAAATCCATCAGGATTTCCATCTTCGTCACAATTTTTAAAAGTTATAACAGGCTCAATTAAAGGAATTTCATTTATTGTTGCAACAACCTCTGTTCGCAGACCTTCTAGGCATCCATTTTCTGATGCCAGCACATAGAATGAAGTTGATGATGTAAGAATTGAACTGACAAAAGTATCACCTGAATGTATAGGTATTCCTCCAGAGTCTGAACTAAACCACAATACAGTACCTGATGTTGAGGTTGCCAATAATGTAACTGAACCTACTCCACATCGACTAGCCGGAGTAGTTGAACTAATTTCAGGAATAAATATATCTGTACTTGCTGAAATATTTAATATTGGGTCACCAGGAGTTCCACCATATTCAACAATATAACCTTTAGGCTGAAAATTACCTGATTGTGAGCCGGTATTACTCAAATCGTTCCAAGATCCGACAATTCCAACATTTGGAGCTGTTATATGAGCATAATCTTCATCTCCTAATTGATTAGGTTCTCCGGTATTCCAAAAAGCAAAATTTGGGGTAGAGCCATTGGCTAGCCCATTCCAAAAAACAGTACCAGTTTCAGGTCCGGTCTCCCATTTCCAAACACCCTCAGACGCAGCATCACTACCACCTATCCATCCGGCTCCAGTTGCTTGTTCACCTGATAGCTGTGCTTCATCCGTTGAAGTAATTGTTGCCAAATAACCCTGTAAACCAAAATAGGTCCTTGTTTCAGCAGCTACTTTTGCATCTGTCCATGTGATACCAATATCGGCTACAAATTCATAATAATGCCCTGTTGATGGTAAAAAATTTGCATTGCCAATAGTAAATGAGAAAGATTTGTTACCCGATACAAAAAGAGAATTACTTGTAAAAACCACATCTTTAACGGCAGCAATAAGGTTAGTATATTTTATAAAACCTGATCCTGAAGATTGTAAGGTTAATTTTCCTTCTGAAGCATTCCAAAATGTTGTAATAGTTGGATGTGCTAATGAATTCGTTAGCTTTAACAGGTCTTCACCAGTGATATAGCCGCTTGATATTTGAATAAAAAAAGTTTCAATTTCATTATCATCAGGATCAATTATATCAAAATCTGTAACAATGGCAAGTTCAGACAATGGACAATAGGCTTGATTCCCAATTGCCATAATTGTAGGAGGGATATTATTTTGAGTCCAGCTTAAGTAAGAAGTCAGAAATAATACTATCCAAAATGGAAATATATTATATTTTTTTAAACACATTTATTTACCATGTTTCCCTTTATTCCAACCATGTTTTTCTAGGTACTGTTCTCCACTTTCAACGGCTCCATCCTCAATTGAAGTTCCCATAGAATCATTCCAACGATTTAAATATCCGAAAAGGGAAATTACACCTAACATTTCTACAATTTCACCTTCTGTCCAATGTTCGTACAAGCGAGATTTTATAGTTTCATCAACGGCATTTGGAATTTGAGAAGCGGCCAAGGAAAAATCTAGGGCAGCTCGTTCAGCTTCATTAAATGCAGCATGGGTTCTATATTCCCAAATATTATCTAATTGTTCTTGCTCAGCACCATAACGTTCAGCGGCTCGAATGGCATGTGCCTGACAATAACGACAACCGGCAGCATTACTGCTAACCCAGGCAATCATTCTTTTTAAGGCAGAAGTAACACGCCCTTCATTTTCCATTACGGCTTTATTTAAATTGATAAAAGCTTTGCTTATAGCAGGTCTGTGCTGCATAGTAAGAACTGAATTTGGACAGAAACCAAGTGTTTCATTAAAAAACTCTGCCAGTTGTTTTGTTTCCTGACTATGATCTGGCGAAAGTGGTGTCACTAAAGGCATATTTTATAATTAAAATGGATACCAAATATATAAATTTTATTAACTTTAATTTTTTATAAAACTAAATTTTATGCAACTAATTCTAAGGTCTTTTGAACTTAAGTTAAAACATACATTTACAATTTCGAGAGAATCGTATGATTCGCAACCTACATTGATCGTTGAGTTAAAAGATGGTGAATTTTCTGGTTATGGTGAGGCAACGTCAAATCCGTATTACAAAATAACCGTACAGAAAATGACAACCGATTTAGAAGCTTTACAACCTTTAATTGAAGCGACTTCAGATGAAACTCCTGAAGTGTTTTGGAGTAGAATGTATCCACATTTAAAAGAGAATATGTTTGCTTTATGTGCCTTAGATTTGGCATATAATGATCTATATGCCCGTAAAAAAGATAAAAAATTATACGAATTATGGAATTTTGATATCAATAATAATCCGCTGTCAGACTATACCATTGGTATTGCTTCCATTGAGAAGATGATCGTAAAGATGAAAGAACGACCTTGGCCTATTTATAAGATCAAACTAGGAACAAAAGAAGATATAAAGATCATTACAGAATTACGTAAACATACTGATGCTATTTTTAGAGTAGATGCCAATTGTGGATGGAGTGTTGATGAAACTGTAAACAATGCTGTTGAATTGCAAAAATTGGGAGTTGAATTTATTGAGCAACCATTAAAAGCGGATGACTGGAATGGACATAAAGAAGTGTTTTTAAAATCGGTCTTACCTATTATAGCCGATGAAAGTTGCCAAGTTGAAGCCGATGTACTAAAATGTTATAAGCATTTTCATGGAGTGAATGTGAAATTAGTAAAATGTGGAGGTGTAACTTCCGCAAAAAGAATGTTAATGCAAGCCAAAAGATTAGGCATGAAAACGATGGTAGGTTGTATGACAGAATCATCTGTAGGTATTTCAGCCATTGCTCATTTATTACCATTATTAGATTATGTTGATATGGATGGTGCGATATTATTAGCCGAAGATATTGCCACAGGTATAACTCTTAAAAATGGTGTTGTTCAATATAGTGAGTTAAATGGTACGGGAGTGACTTTAATTTAATACGAATTAGAAAATGAAAATTGAGTTTTTATATAAAGGATATTGTCATTCCTGCGAAGGCATGAATCTAGGCCCAAATATAATATGGATTCCTGCCTTCGCAGGAATGACATTTCGATTTTATCTATTGCGAAGAGCTTCCTTAAACATATTTACCAAATGACAGTTGACAGTTTCCCGGATAGAACAATCACCATTAAAGATGATGAGTATTTATATTTTGGAGGGACTTCCTATTTAGGAATGGCAACACTTCCTGAGTTTCAAAGTTTAATTTTTAAGAATATTAAAAAATGGGGAACATTTTATGGAAGTTCACGCAACGCCAATGTAAAATTATCGGTTTATGATAAAGTTGAACAATTATTTTCAGAACAAATTGGTTCAGAAGCCTCTCTAACAGTTTCATCGGGAACTTTGGCGGGAAGGTTAGTTATGGATTTTTTGGCAACTCAAATTCAGACATTTTTTCATTATCCCAAAACGCATCCTGCTGTACTGGCTAAAGACAGTCTACCGTTATTTGTTGATAATAAATTACACCCTAAATTGTTAGATAATTCAGTGGAAGAAATAGCCATTACTGTAGATGCGATATTGTCGTTAGAGGTAACTCCGACATCTTTCGATTTTATAAATGATATTTCTTCAAAAAAGAAAATAACCCTAGTAGTTGACGAATCACATAGTTTGGGTATTGTTGGAAAAAAAGGCGAAGGTATTTTTAGTTCTATATCTACTAAGATATTGCATAGAAAAATTATGATTTCTTCTTTAGGAAAAGCTTTGGGATTGTCAGGAGGTATTATAGCTTCTGATAAAGAATTTATTAATGCATTAAAAAAGGAACCTGTTTTTATATCTTCCTCAGGAGCCAATCCTGCTTATTTAGAAACCTATTTACAATCACAAGATTTATATAAAATTCAACGACAAAAACTACAACTTAATTTAGAATTTCTAAAAGTAGCGCTACACCTCACTAAAGAAATTAAATTTACTGATAAATATCCTGTTATTTATTGTTATAATGATGCTATTTTTGACAAGTTATTAGAAAATAATATTATTATAACAAGGTTTAAATATCCTACTTATAAAAAAATGATGAATAGGATAGTGATTACCGCGAATCATACTAAAAATGATTTAGAAAAATTAGTACAAAAATTAAACACAAATTATGATAAATAAAACAAAAGCAACCTGGAAAGGTAATATGCAATTTGAGTCAACCAATGAAGGTGGAAATTTAATGATTGATGCTGACAAAGAAGTTGGTGGTAATGGCGAAGGCTTTAGACCAAAAGCATTGATGTTATCTGCTTTAGCTGGTTGCTCAGGATTGGATGTAGTTTCATTATTAAAAAAGATGAGAGCAGAGGTAAGAGATTTTACGATTGATATTGAAGCAAACCTTACTGATGAACATCCTAAATATTATAATAAAGTAAAAATGACATTTAATTTTTATGGAAAGGAGTTTAAAAAAGATAAAATTGAAAAAGC
>Ga0209633_10000978_pt1 | contig 31123 bp, 27 predicted proteins | sample Cruoilmetagenom1_FD_187290 | JGI IMG/M metagenome (GOLD analysis project Ga0209633, IMG submission 187290) | Oil polluted marine microbial communities from Coal Oil Point, Santa Barbara, California, USA - Sample 1 (SPAdes) (version 2) | ecosystem: Environmental > Aquatic > Marine > Oil seeps ... | reverse complement strand
TAATTTCAAGGGGCTCTAATTAAAACCTATCGTACTCGGAGTAATCCGGCACTATTTTAGTATACACTTTTTATATATCGTCGGATTATAGTTGTGATATATCCTTTTACTTTTACTCTCCACAGACTGTACCTTCAAATATATTTTTGTAGAAGAGGAGTTTTATATTAGTCGGGGACTCTCTCGTGTTAATTAAATCTCCCTAAGTCGACTCTATAGAAATCCCAGTTATCCAACTCTTTGAACTTGTGTATGAAATCCAAGTTCTTCAACCGATGTTTTATTTTTTCATCCTTGACTACAATGAACCTTGTATTTCCCCTCTGCAAATGCTGTAAGATTTCCTTATCTTCCATTATCAGAAAAATCGATGGAATTCTATTGGCTATATTTTCTGCTGTTTCTTCAACAAAATCTCTATCCAAACGTATCTGAGCAAATTTTCTTGCCGAAAGTTTTATTTTCAAAAAGTCCCAATACGCTAACTCAAGCATAGCTGTGGTTGTTGAATCGGCATTCTCTGATTCCAGCAAACTGTTAAGGTAATAACCTACCTTAATTGCGGACTTATCAGTTTTGCTGACAAAATTAGATGCCAGGGCAAAGTTTGCGAACAATATACATGCAATAAGTGTGACAGCTGAGACCCGGCGTAAGCTTATATTTGTGAAGTATCCGCTCTCATTAAATAGAGCATATATCCCCAATGCGGAATATGGGATAAACAGCATAATGAAAGGCAGCGCATATCTCCCCGGTGCCGCGCTTGCGGGGACGGAAAAGAGATTAAAAATACTGAACATAACAAGGCCGATTACTCCTATTGCGAATGGGAAGAGCTTAGTAGTCTTCATAGTTCTTGCACCTAGCCAATAAAGGCCAATAGGCAGAAATATCCAGATTAAGTTTCCCCAGGTTGCAACCAGTCGTGGATAGTAGTATAGCTTCTGTAACAATCCCACTTCATATCCTTCATAATATAATTTTGTGCCGACAGTGTGATCGCCAATAAAATGTAAAAATTCACCTGTAGTAATCATTTCAGCTACAAGATATATGAAAATAAATAGATTGTTTCCGATGAAAAAGCCAATCAATATAAATATGTGTTTGTACTTCTTTTGCTTGTATATTTCCCAAATGAAGTAGCAAGCAGCTAAATTAACCATATTGACAAGAATCCAGCTTTGAAAATGAAAGCCCGTCGAAAAGGCGAATAAAAGTGTGCTAATGACAATATATCGATTAGAGTTCGTATTTGTCCATTTGAGAAAGTAAAATAAGCCTCCGGTGAAGGGGGCTAAATAATATATATCCAGCATCGGAGTACCGCTAAGCCATAAAAACCAAGGGTTGAAAATGAGGAAGAGTCCGGCAATTAGAGTCACTGAATAAAGATTATATAAATATTGGACAATCTTTAAGAAATACACTAGTAAAAAGCAAGAAAAGATAAAGACTGTAATCCTAGGTGTCCATATTACATTATCCCATATCATTAAAGATAATCCGTTAAGATATAGTTCAAATGGCATCCACGTGCCTGTATAGAGCACTGTAGGGAGGTCACCCACTAGCGCCCAGCGTGCAGCTGTTATTCCGCGAAGGTACTCATCTGCAGATACAGCGACAAAGCCCAAATGATAGAAATAAAGCTGCAAGACTATCTTAATACTTAATAGAATTACAATTATCTGGACTAGTTTGTTTTTCAGTATTTGACGAATCATATTAGTTGTCTATTCGGCTAAAGATACAGACTCGACATTGCTAATTTCTATTTATTTACTGGTAAATGTGAATCCGCGTTTTCTGAGTGATTAGTATATTCCCTATTCTTTGATAAATGACCTATTGTTCAATAGAGAAAATCATTTGATGAACATGTGATGTATTAATACGAATATATTATAATCATATAAAAAGTATAAACCCTGTATTGCTAAGTGGTAAGAGCATGATGTTAGTTATCTTTAGGATCTAAGATTTGTCAATTAAAACCGGAGTCGCTACACGGAAGTATTTTAAGCTATGTACTCCTCGACTCTATTTAATTTTACAGAGATACTTTTTTCACTCAGAGTTTAGGCTTAAGTCCCCGGGTTATTTTAAATTCATTGAATGTTATACTATGCACTCCCAAATAGGGGTGCTAAGTCCTATAGTGGTCTGATCACTTTCGCTAACCGGCTTTCCTATGTATAATCCTCTCTCGCTATGAAGATAATTGAGCTTAGAAAAAACGATTCTGAAAAGCACCTTAGAGGCTTAAGGACGAGTATATCTGTGAGCGACCCCAAGCTTGAATCGGTTGTTCGAGCAATAGTCGATGACGTAAGGCGCGGAGGCGACAGGGCGTTATTTAAATACTCAAAAAAGTTTGATAGGGTTGAGCTTACAAAGAGAAGTATAAGGGTTACAGCAAAAGAGATAGAGAAAGCACACGAACAAGTTTCTAAGAAATTAATATCTGATCTCAACTCGGCTGCCAGAAGAATAAGAGAATTCCACAAACATAAAATGCCCGATAGTCATTTGTACAGGGATAGTCACGGAAACGAGCTCGGATGGCTTATCAGGCCCATCGAAAAAGCGGGTCTTTACGTACCGGGGGGCAAGGCCGCGTACCCTTCGACGGTCTTGATGACAGCGATACCGGCAAAAGTGGCTGGTGTGGAGGAGCTTTCACTTGTGACACCTACGCCCGGAGGGAATATAAGCCCTGCCGTATTGGTTGCGGCTAAGATCGCCGGAGTGGATTCTATATATAAAGTAGGCGGGGCGCAGGCGGTGGCGGCGCTCGCATATGGGACTGAATCGGTACCGAAGGTGGATAAGATAGTCGGGCCCGGAAACATTTACGTAGCGATTGCGAAGAAGCTCGTATTCGGTGAAGTGGATATAGATATGATTGCGGGGCCAAGCGAGGTGCTGATAATCTCTGACGGAAGCTCGCCAGCTGCGTGGGCTGCTGCGGACTTATTGGCGCAGGCCGAGCATGATGAGATGGCTGTGCCTATACTCGTCACGGATTCTCAGAAATACGCAAAGGAAGTTAAAAAAGAGGTCTCGGCTCAGCTAAAAGCGCTTAAAAGAAAGGACATAGCGGCGGAATCGGTGAAAAAACAGGGAAGGATATTTGTTGTTAAATCGATCGATATGGCGGCTCAGATTGCAAACATGCTAGCTCCAGAGCACCTTGAGCTGTGCGTGAAGAAGCCAAAAACACTCCTTAAAAAGATAAAGCACGCAGGCGCAATCTTTTTAGGCTCCATGTCTACCGAAGCGTTCGGGGACTATATCGCCGGGCCGAGTCACGTGCTCCCCACAGGAGGCGCTGCCAGGTTCTCATCTCCCCTGAGTGTTTATGATTTTCTTAGAATGCCGAGCGTAATTTCAATCTCAAAACGAGGGTTCCAGGAACTAAACAGCGCGGTTATGAACCTAGCATACAGTGAAGAGCTTGAAGCGCACGCTCTATCGGTGAAAGTCCGTACCGAATCTTAAACACGTACTGTTTCATTTCATTTCTCTGGATTATAGGACATAATCAAATCAAGATATTATAATAAACAGCCATGGATAAGGATAAAAGCGCAACAGCTGCGGGCATTGTGGAAAGAAGGGTTAAGCGGAATATCAAAGAGATAGAAGCCTACAGTGTCCCGCATATTGATTGCAGTATAAAACTTGACGGCAATGAAAGCCCGTTTCAGCTTCCAGCTGATATTAGGGAGAAGTTAGGGGAATCTTTAATCGGTATAGATATACACCGCTATCCCGACCCTGAGGCAAGAGTGCTTAGAGAGAAGATAGCCCGGGCAAGCGGTATTCCGACAGACGGGGTTCTTTTGGGCAACGGATCTGACGAGCTTATAGGGATGCTCATACTGGCTTGTACAGGCTCGACAGAGAGAGTGCTTTATCCGACGCCCACGTTTTCGATGTACGGTCTTAGCGCAACCGCAATGGGCGCAGAAGTCATAGAAGTGCCGCTAGATCAGAATTTCGATATTGATCTTGAGAGTACTCTTAGCATAATAGAGAATTCAGACCCCGATCTGATATTTCTTGCCTCCCCCAATAACCCGACCGGGAATGCGTATTCGGAGGACAGGATTAAAAGCATAATTGAAAATGCCCAAGGGATTGTCGTAGTGGACGAGGCGTATTCTGATTTCAGCGGCTATACGTTTATGCCCTTACTTGAGAAGAACGAGAACCTAGTGATCATGAGGACGCTTTCAAAAGTTGGGTTTGCGGGTCTCAGGCTCGGGATGCTCTATGCAAAACCGGAGCTCGTGCGCGAGCTTAATAAGGTGCGCTACCCATATAATATTAATTCCTTAAGCCAGGCGGCGGCTGAGCTTGTACTTGAGAATCACGAATTCGTATCCGAGAACATACAGCTTGTTGTGAAGGAAAGGGAAAGAGTTTTCGGCGAGCTTAAATCAATTTCCGGTATCGACCCATTTTCAAGCGACGCCAACTTTATACTTTTCAGGGTAGAAGACGCAGACCGCGTGTTTAGTGAGCTTGTGAATAGAGACATATTAATAAGAAATTTCAATAAGCCCGGGAGACTGCAGAACTGCATGCGCGTTACGATCGGGACGCCTGAAGAGAATAACTCTTTTACTGATGCCCTAAGAGATATTCTTACCCCTTAGTCTTTCAAGTGCTGCGAAGCCAACCCAAAAAATCAAACAAGCGACAGGAAAAACGTCTCCTATTTTAGTATAGAGAGTTTTTTCTCCATCCATAATACCCACATCGCCAATTAGATTAGTCTGAACGAAAGTGTCTGTTTTGGATACCACTCTCCCCACGGGGTCTATGATCGCGCTGATGCCTGTGTTAGTCGAGCGAAGAAGGTACTTTCTGGTCTCGACCGCTCTGGGGATAGATACGACTAAATGCTGGTAAGGCGCCGTAGTTTTACCAAACCACGCGTCGTTTGTGATGTTAACTATAAGATTTGCGCCTTTGTCCACGAACTGCCTGCTGAAAGAGGGGATTATATCCTCGTAGCAGATTATGGGGGCGATCTTTATATTCTTTTCTTTGATCTCAAACAGCTCAAGCTCACTGCCCGGCGTAAAATCACCCGAGGCGGGACTAAAATTTTTGAGAGAGGGTATGTACTTTGAGAACGGCAGGTACTCTCCGAAAAGAAGAAGTTTTACTTTATGGTAGCGCCCAAGAATAAGGCTGTCGGAGTTTGTTAGAAAAGCGGTATTGTATTTTATTAGATTTTCGTCCGTCAGGATTTCAGCGTCGGGGTCTTTAGGGGTAAAGGACATGCCGCCTACTATAAAGTATTTCCCCTCTATATTTGGGACGCCTGTCTCGTCTCTTACCAAAAGGTAATCGGAGTCGTTAGAAAACCAGGCTTGGATCGCGGTCTCAGGCCATATGATAAGATCAACGGATAGAAGATCCTGAGACATCTCTTTATGCCGGGCTGTTACTATTTCCTCAAGGCTCTCTGTTTTTTGAAGAAAGTCGAAGTTGGCCTGTACCATCCCTACTTTTATCTTTTGAGCCTGAGCTATCTCACGGTCAACTTGGCTAATTCTGAATTGCCCGTATAGAAGCGCTCCGGCAATAAGGGCAATCGATAGCGCTATCTCTGCCGTTGGCACTTTAGTATGGCCGATTAAGCTCTTTATGGTTTTCATGAGGGCTAAATTTACGATAACGATGATAAAGCTAAGCCCGTATATGCCGCAGAGGTCGAAGATCTGTATCACGCCTATATAATCGGATAGCGCGTTTGATATACCATAGGGGAAGAGGAAGGGAAAAAAGTACTCTACAGATGTCCAAACGGACGCTATGAGAATAATTGATAATAGCCCGGGTTTTTTAAAGAAGCCTAGCCTTGAGCTTATATAGGAGAATATCCCGTAGGAAAGCCCTGCGTACGCGCTTAAGAACGCAATGAAAACAAAGCTTATAATAGTGTGAAAGCCGCCGAACCTGCTGAGTGTGCCTACGAGCCAGTAAGTGCCGATAAAGTTTGCGATTAGTCCGGCAAAGAGACCTAGTTTGAATGAGTCGCCAGCTGATTTATTTTCAATCGCCCAAAATAGAGGTACCAGTAGAACAAAGGTTAGTATCCCGGCATGTGGGATCATGAAAGCGAGTGGGAATAAAACGCCTGTGAGGGCGCTTAGCGCCAAATCTTGTTTTTTTGTCTTGGACATTGAGCGTAAAAGATACCTAAGACCCAGTGTATGTGAAGGATCGGATCGACAATTTAAGCTTTTTTCTTTCTCGGCATTTTCTTTCCGGCCGAGCTGCTCTGTGTCTCTCCACCTTGGGTTTCTCCCGAGGCGTAAAGCGAATATAGCTTAATCGCACCCACAATAATAAGCCCTACTGCTGTGACCTGCGCGACGGACAAATGCGGGATGGGGCTCGGCGTAGTGCTCCTCACAAATTCTATAAAGAACCTCTCGAACCCTGCTATGATTAAATAAATCGAGAAGAGCCATCCTGCGGCCCTCGGCAGGGTTCTGATTCTCCATATGAATAGGAATGCTATGAACATTATGATTATTTCATAGAGCTGTGTCGGGTGTACGGGTATGTCTGTCGGGGGAAGCCCCTTGGGGAATGCCATGGCCCAGGGGAGATTGGACGGGACCCCGTAATCATCGCCTACGAGCAGGCAGCCGATTCTTCCGATGGCATAAGCCAGGGCAAGAGCAGGGGAGGCCAGGTCTCCAATTACCCACATACTTATCTTGTTTCTGTACGCCATTGCCCAGACGAGTACGAGCGCGCCGATGAACCCGCCGTAAAATGTGAGTCCCCCTCTAGAGAGAAGGTGGGTAAGGGGGTCGCTTAAAATTTCGGACAGAGGTACGTTCTCAAATATATAAAGGATTTTTGCCCCTACGATGCCCCCGATCATAGTGGCTAGAAACATATTGCTTATGAGCTTATCATCGAGCTTCTTTCTTTTGGCCTCGGACATTATTAGCCAGTAGCCAACGATGAAGCATATTGCTATCATGAGACCGAAAGATGATATAGTGAAATTGCCTACGCTTATTATTTCGGGATACATTTATTTGTCCTTTTGATCATTAGATGGAGAAGTAGCTCGATCGATCTCCTTTTTGAGCCGGGCGTTCTTCGTTACGAAGTATATCAGGAGTACAAAAAGTAGTACCGATAGTACGAGCTGTATGATAAATCCGCTGAATAATGTTTGCATATTGCTTCCTTTTTCCCTTAATAATTTGTACGCTGGTTTGTATAAGTCAAGAATTTTATGGTTTAAATTGCTATAAGGCCCGGCAATAACTTAATTAAACTTTAACACAGTATACTTGAAGAACTATTGAAAAGAGTGTAAATTCCTTACACTGTATGCTATCCTCACCGGTCTTGGTCCTAAATCGGTACTTTGTCCCCATCACCATTACGAGTGTTAAAAGGGCTTTCCTTATGCTTTACAGCGGCGTCGCGAAAGCGGTAGGGAATGATTACGAGACATTTGATTTTGATTCCTGGGCTGATATTTCCATACTAAGAGAGTACCAGGACGTAATCAGGACCGTAAACACCACGATAAGGACTCCAAGAGTGATCCTGCTCGTTAGATACGAGGGTTTTGTCAGAAAAGAAGCCAAGTTTAACCGTATAAATATTTTCAGACGGGACGGGGGGATGTGTCAGTACTGCCGGGACAAGTTCTCAAGAGCGGAGCTTACGATAGACCATGTGGTGCCTCGTTCTCAGGGTGGTAAGAGTGTCTGGGACAACGTGGTGTGCTGCTGTATCGACTGTAATAGAAGGAAGGGTGGTAGGACCCCGTTACAGGCCAGGATGAAACTTAACCGTAAACCCAAGAAGCCTCTTTGGGACCCGTTCTCAAACATCTATATTAGAGCAGTCAGGTATAAGGAGTGGGAGCCGTTTCTTAATTTTGTTGATATTTCCTACTGGAACGTAGAGCTTGAAGAGTAACCCAAAAGTTTTATTTTAAACTGCTTATTATTTTCACTGGTTTTTTCTGTTCCTATTAGCTAGATTTATTCCCAATATCACTTGATTAACAAATCAACTTACATTTTCGGAGGGTATATGGTTTACAGGATATTCTTTATTGCCTTAACTGTCTTTATATCATTCTCGGGAATTGCCTATTCTCAGATTAAGCTCCCTGATGTTACAGGGCCGATAGTGCAGAAGCTGCCGGTGCATATTGCAGAGCTCTCGAGTGTGGGCCCGTCCGCCGAAGCGGCGCAGGAGTTTGCAAGGGTGCTCGGAAACGATCTTGAAAACGCGGCGCTTTTCGATGTGAGCTTGGGAACTCAAATTGCAGGTGATATTAACAGTATCGGATTTCAGTCTTATTTCGACTCCGGAGCGGATTATCTGGTCGCCGGGCAGTATCAGGCAAGCGGAGGCCGCATAAAATTTGCGGTGAGGCTCTTTAACGTTAAGGAAGAGCGCGCAATACTCGGGAGATCGTACGAGGCAACGCCCGGCAAGGTGAGGGAAGCTGCCCACCGATTTGCCGACCTCGTAATGAAGCAGATAACGGGTAAACAAGGATTCTTTACATCAAAGATTGCTTATGTTCAGGGGGGGAGAAGTAAGAGGAACCTCTTTATTTCAGACTACGACGGCTTTAATATTAGACAGCTCACGAGACACAGCTCGCTCATGATGTCTCCTCATTGCTCGCCCTCGGGGGATAAGATAGTGTTTAACTCCGATAAAGTGTGGGACCAGGATCTCTATGTGATTACCCTGGGCTCAGGTGTTAAGGAAACTAGGCTCACTAAGGCGTTTAAGCTCGAGCAGAGCGCGGCGTGGTCCCCAAGCGGAAGACAGCTTGCGTTCAGCGCGAACGGAGACATATACGTGTCCGGAGCAAACGGCAAAGGAGCAGTGAACCTTACCAGAAGTAATGCTATCGACGTCTCACCTACTTGGTCTCCTGACGGAGGCATGATTGCTTTTGTATCGGACCGCTCAGGATCGCCGCAGATATATGTAATGTCGGCAAGCGGTAGCGGAGTGAGAAAGATAACCTCAGGCGGGTACAGCACAGATCCCGATTGGTCTCCAAGCAGGGAAGTGAACCGTATCGCATTCGTTAAGGTAGAAGGCGGGGCGAACATATACACGATAAGCCCAGACGGTTCGGGTCAGGAAAGACTAACCTCGGCCTCGGGTAGAAACGAGAACCCCGCATGGTCGCCCGACGGCCATTATATCGCATTCAGCTCTTCCAGATCGGGTGGTAAAGACCTTTATATAATGTATTTAAACGGTCAAAACCAGCGTAAGCTCGGCAAGAGCGGCGGTAAGTCGTTCCCGACCTGGTGTAAATAACTTCGCCCGGAAGGGGGGGTAATTGTTTAGTCTAGTGCATAAACCCGGTGAGCTATAATGAGACTCTTTATAGCGGCGCTATTGCCCGAAGAGATCAGGCTCAGTGTGGGTGAGTATATAGACGGTCTTAAACCAAATGTTGATGGTGTAAAGTGGGAGAAGTACAATAAACTGCACGTTACGCTAAAATTCCTCGGAGAAACCGGGGACTCCACCGCAGCTCAAGTCTCTGATAAATTAGAGAATCTCTGTAAAAAATATTCTCCCTTTCATATGAATATCACAAGGTTTGGGGGGTTCCCTAATTTAGAAAAGCCACGTGTTCTGTTTGTAGGTCTTTCACCGAATGAAGGGTTATCTTCACTTAAGAGTGATATAGAGAGTGAGCTTGAAACGCTCGGGTTCAAAATGGAGAACCGGAGGTTCGTTCCCCACATTACCGTGGGGCGGGTAAAGAATAGATTCGTTATTAAAAGCCCGATTGCCATTGCCGAGAAAACAGCTTTCGAAATATCTGAGATAGGACTAATAAAAAGTGAGCTAAATAATAAAGGGTCTGTATATACGCCTTTAAAAATGTTCCATCTTACAGATTGAGGAAACAGTATGGAGAGAAGCTCAATGAAGATTGCGGCGATCGCTTTTATTTGGCTTATACTAGCTCTTATAGCGGGGGCATCGGGGAATTTAACTTCACTAAACCCACCTTTGCCGCAAATTATTCTATTCGGTCTGGTTATTATCATGCTGCTTGGCTTTTGGATTTCACCAAAGTTCAGGGGTTGGTGTCTTCATGTAGATATTAAAGTATTTCTTCTTTTTAATCTTGTAAGATTCGTAGGGGCCTATTTTCTAATACTTTACGCTCAGGGAAGGCTTCCTTATGATTTCGCTGTATTGGGTGGATGGGGCGATATTGTTATAGCGGCCCTGGCCGTGGTGCTTATTCTATTTATCCCGGCGAGGGGAAAAGCCGGCTGGTTTTTATATTTTTTATGGAACCTCCTCGGGCTCCTGGATATTCTCTTTGTTGTGGCCACTGCAGGGAGGCTTGCTATGGCTGACCCTAGTTCGATGAGCGAGCTTCTTAACTTACCCTTGAGCCTGCTTCCGACATTTATAGTGCCGATCATCATATACCTCCATATTATCTTATTTGTGAGACTCCATAAGAGTATGAAGATGGGCTATAGTGTCATTTAGCTACAGTAGTATACAGGTTTGCTGCTTATTATAACGAAGCCATTAGACAAATGAGAATGTGATAATTGGGCTATTCATGTGACAGAATAGCCCAATTATTGTTTTTATTACGAACCCTTTTTTTTCTGCTTACTATATTCTGTTATTGCTTTCTTCGCTTCTTCCGTGGTCATTACATCGCTGGCTATAAAACGGAAGTTAACCAAGGCAGCCTGGTACCCGTCTCCTGACGGAACCTTTGCGGCAGCTGTCGCGTCCTTTACGACAGCAACCTCAAAACCCTGCTCGACAAGCTCTCTCATATGCGACTCGGTGCAAAGATTAGCTGACATACCGCCGAGTAAGATTTTATTTATATTACGCTTCCTTAATTGAAGAACCAGGTCATTAGTTTCAGGCCCGTAGACTTTGTGAGGACTCGTAACGACTGTCACACCGTCGTTTATATATGGCTTATAAATCTCCAGCCAGTCTGCGCCGGAGCCTTCAAATCCCTTTAATGAGAGTTGGCCCGTACGGTCAAACATATTGATGTTGTGCATCAGTGTTTCGAGTGCGCCCTCAAATTCCCAACCCTTATCTGTCGGAAAATAATAGTGGGGTGAGATGAATACCGGGATGTTATTCTTTTTGGCGACTTTAAAAAGGGTTTCTATGTTTTCAACAGTGTTATTCTCGGTGACGCTTTCACCGACTACGCCCCACGTTACACCTTTTGGACTCAAAAAATCGTTCTGAGGGTCGGTTATTACGATAGCAGTACGATCATCTATTTCAATTCCCGGATCGGGCAGCTGAGCAAATGACATTGACCCGGACACTATAAACAATGTTAATCCAATAAAAAGTGTTCCAAATGTATATTTTAAATGTCTCAAAGTACTTACCTCCGTATATTTTTTATCTACTCTTTTGTAGATTAATCCAGACAAATTACGCGACGTGAAAATAAAAGATATTTAAGTTAATCCGGCATTATAATCACCCCCTTGTTTTTTATTGTTTTTTATTGCCGATTCTGTAAACTGCCAATTGGTTATAGTTTTGCAGTTATTTGAATCGTATTTATGTAGTAAGTCTGAGATTAGAATTTCTTGACCTCCTATAAACCAATTATTCTAACTAACGTTAGGTAGGCTAATGTGGTAAAAAATTTTCCCTCTATTTGAACATACTTTCAATCCATTCGGCCACAGAAGTAAGCCTTTTCTCGTCTCTGAATGTACAAGCTGATATAGTTGATCCCTCAATAGCAGCAAATATATTTTTTGCTCTTATGTCAGGTGACCCTTTAAAATTAAGCACTTTTGACTTTTTCCCTTCCTCCAGTACTTTGGCCAGCCACTGCTCGTGGTCGGAAAACAATCCTTTTACTTCCTCCTGTACTCGGATGGGAAGACTTGCAAAATCAGCGGCCAGCATCGAACAAAAACAGATCCTTTTGGTTTTTCTAAAATCATCAAAAAATAACATCAAGTATAATTCCAGTTTTTTCCTGGAATTATCGGTCTGGGCGTCGATCTCGGAAAATGCCGAATTGAATTTTTCCCTCTGTCTAATTACCAGTGAATGAGCTAGATCAGCTTTTGAAGGGAAATGATAATATATGCTCGCCGGTTTTATTCCGATCTCTTTTGAAAGATCGCGAACACTAAAGGCATTATACCCCCTTTCTTGGATTAAAGATTGGGACAATTCAAGTATTGCTTGTGAAGTGTTGCCTTCCTGATTAACCTTTTTCATTTACTATATCCTACCTAACGCCAGGTAGGCTGTCAAGTGTTCGTTTTTTGACAGTAGTAAAACAATTGTATTCGATGAAGCAAGAAAAATTTGATGACCGCAAAATGACGCAATACAGATTGAGGCTGGTCGATAAAGTTGATAATATTGAACTATTTAGTACAATATTATTATGCAAGAGTTATCGGAAAAAGGGAATATTACAAGGGCTCGCATTGTAGAGACTGCTAGGGAGCTATTTCATAAAAACGGCGTCAGGGCTACGAGCGTAGACCAAATACTTGAAGCCTCGGGTACGGGCAAAAGCCAGTTCTATCACTATTTCAGAAGTAAAGAGGATATTGTCCGTGAGGTGCTAAGGTTCTATAAAGAAGTCATGCTGAGTGGCCAGGGGCCTATAAGGATTGAAATCGACAGCTGGGAAGGTCTGGAAAACTTCTTTAACGATCACTTGAAGGGCATCAGGATGTTTAATTACGAGAGGGCCTGTCCGATAGGCTCCATTGGCAACGAGCTTGCAGCGGAAAACGAGGATGTCAGACAGGATGTAAATGCGGTCCTGGATATTTCTATACAAAAGATAACAGAATTTTTCGAGGGTTTAAAAAAAGCTGGAAAGCTGAAAAAATCGGCCGATCCGAAGTCCCTGGCAAACTTCTCCTTAGCTTCTTTGCAGGGGGCGCTGTTACTGTCAAAGTTTAATAAAGATCCCAAACCCGCAGAAAATACGGTCAAACACGCACTTACATATTTAAAGTCCTTTTCTAAGTAATTCCTCTACCAAAAACATTTTACTTGACATAGATGTACTGATTAGTACAATATAAATGTACCAGGCAGTCCAAAATCGAACCATAAGTAATAGGAGGAGTAACAATGCTTAAAATCTATGCGTTTCCGCTCTCACTGCCCAGCAATAAAGTGAGATATGTAGCAAATTATATGGGGCTCGATTATGAGTACGTGCTCGTAAACTTGATGGCGGGTGAGCACATGAAGGAAGAACATCTAAAACTGCATCCTGCGGGTAAAGTGCCTGTTATTGACGATGAAGGGACTGTGCTTTTTGAGAGCGGGTCTATTATCAAGTATCTGGCACAAAAGCACGGCTCGCCATTATATCCTGACGGTCTCAAAGAAAGGGCAGACGTGGACACGTGGACTGATTTTGTGACTATACACGTAAATAACGGTGTGAACCGAGTATTCTTTAACAGAGTGCTTGCCCCGGTCGTTGGTGTTGAAGTAGATGATAGATCGGTCACGGACGGTCTTAGCTTTTTAGACAGATTCCTACCTGTAGTAGAGAAACAATTATCTGAATCTCAATACCTTGCGGGAGATAATCTCACGCTTGCTGATTTTAATCTATTGTCGGTACTTGACCCTGCAGAGGCTGCGCAAATAGATTTATCTCCGTATCCGAATATTACTAAATGGCGTAGCCGCTTACAAAATGAGGAGTTTTATACAAGGTGTCACAAGAGCTATGCCGATGCACTTCAATCTGCAGCATAAACGTTTATAATTGACGGGATGATCTCTTAATAAATTTACGGAGGCCGCCCTTGGTCGAAACAGATGAATTTGGTGGGTTCAGTAAGGACACGTTTAAATTCCTTAAGGACCTTGAAAACAACAATAAGAAAGAGTGGTTTGAAGAGCACCGGGAAACTTATGAAGAGAAGGTCCTTCAGCCTTCACTTTCATTTATCGTCGAAATGGGCGAGAGGCTCAGCTCTATTGCCCCTGACATTGTGGCTATTCCTAAAACCGATAAGTCGATTTTCCGTATTTATAAAGACATCCGTTTCTCAAAGGATAAAACCCCGTATAAGACCCATATAGGGATTTTCTTCTGGGAAGGAAAGAGAAAAAAGCTCGAGAACCCAGGGTTTTATCTCCAGCTCAATAAGAATTCGATCTTCGTAGCCGGGGGACTCTATATATTCCCTAAAGACCTGCTCAAATCCTACCGTGACGCGGTGGTCGATCCGAAGAAAGGATCTGAATTAAGAAGGATCATAAAAAAGATAACCAGGAACGGGCTTTATAGGGTCGGAGACACTCACTATAAAAAGGTGCCGCGAGGCTATGACCCCAAGCACCCGAACGCTGAGCTTCTTCTGTATAACGGGATACATGCGTTCTGCGAGGTTCCTTTGCCGAAGGTAATATACTCCTCTGACTTCCGGGAATACTGCTATAAAATATTTAAGGATTACTCGCCCCTTCACGCCTGGGTCAGGAGTTATATGAAGTAGTCTTTAGCACCGTTATTTCTCTTCTCTGAATCATAAAGCCTGCGTGCTCTTTCGAGGTGTATGATGTCGAGTTCGGCATTGGGCTCAGCTATCTCTTAATTCAGCTGAAAGCTGCTCCAGCAGCTCATCACAGTTTTGCTCGATCTGCCGGATTTGAGCAGTTTCAATTCCGTCGTAGTGGATGCCTCCTACAACGAGAATTTCACCATCCAGTAGTCTCCTTAGCTTTTCGAGAGCCCGGCGGACGATTATGTCCTCTCTATGGTGCTGGAGAGTAAATTGATGAATTTCCCCGGTGTCACCTGTTTTTTCTGTGCACGCCACAGAGCCGATGTGGGGCACGCCCCCCGTGATGTACAGCACCCAGTCGCGGCCCAGTTTCTCCAGACGGTAGCTGATGTAGGATTTGTCTTCGGCATTCCCTGTGTGTATTTCTATCATTAGGCCCGGTTCCTTAAGCCTTGTGGTTATTGGTGATTATACCCGAATCCGACTATACATAGGGAGGGAAATGGACAGCGCCTGAAGGCACATGCTATTGTCCGCTTGGGGCGGTCTTGGGGTTCATGATGTTGGGGTCATCATCGATGGCGAATTTATCTGCTGAGCTCAGATCGTGATCGAACTCCCCCTCGTTATCGGTTTCAAATCCGGCGTCATGGATCATCTGATAAACCTTGTCCACTTTGTCGCCACGGGTCACAAGGTAGCCTTCCACAAACAGAGAGTTTGCCGGATAGAGCGCAAGTGACTGGAGGCCGCGGAGATGGCCTTCTCGTCCCCCGCCCATACGTAGCTCGGCTTTTGGGTTGATGAACCTAAAAGCGCATAGAATACGGAGGCAGCGCTCGGGCGTGAGCTGATTAAAATCGTAGAGGGGATTGCCCTTGATCGGGATAAGGAAGTTTACCGGGATCGAGGGGACTTTCATCTCCTTTAGCGCATAGGCCACATCCACGATGTCGTCGTTTGTTTCTCCCATGCCGACGATGATACCGCTGCAGGTATCGAGACCTGCCTTACTTGCGGCCATAATCGTATTTTTCCTGTCCTCGTATGTATGAGTGCTCACGATACTTGGCGTGTGACGCTCGCTTGTGTTCAGGTTGTGATTCAGGCGGTTAAGGCCCGCTTCTTTTAATTCTTTTATCTGCTCTTCGTTAACAATCCCAGCGGATAGGCATGTCTTGATACCCACTTCATCATTAATCCGTCTTATCACGTGCGCGAGCTTTTCGGTTGCTCTTTCCGAGGGCCCACGTCCGCTTGCTACCATACAGTAACGGTATGCTCCCCGGGCTTTGGCCTCATAAGCTTCTTTTAAGATATCCTCTTCGGATTTCATGGGATATTTGTTTATCTTTGCGTCGGTGACCTTGGACTGTCCGCAGTATCCGCAATCCTCGGGGCATAGGCCGTTTTGGATGTTGTTTATTTGATGGATCATGACCTTTTTGCCGAAGTAAGTCATTCGTACTTTACCGGCTGCAGCCGCAAGATGGAGCAGGTCCACGTCCGGGTCTTCTAGGATTGCCAAAGCGACCTCACGGTCTATCTCCTGACCGTCAAGTGCGGATTGTGCCAATTTGTCATAATCAATGAACATTATCTAGTTATCTCCTTGATGTACCCGGCGACTTGTAAGGGCTTACTGCGTGAGTGATTGAATTAGGGATATTATATATGAAGCGCGGCGCTCATTAAAGCGGGCAGCATTTACCCGTACACGCAGACAATACGGGTTACTTTTACTTATGCCTATTCTAAAGTATTTCTTCCTTGAATCCAGAGCTGCCTTTTTCTCAACTAAATTGTTGAAAAAAAATATCTAAAACCTGTTATTCTAGATATGGGACTCATATTTCGAGCTTATATAAGCGGAGGTTTACTTTAATGATAGATTTTTACACTGCTTCTACACCTAACGGGAGGAAGGTTTCCATAATGCTTGAAGAGGTGGAGCTTCCTTACAATCTTAAACACTTGAGCCTCAGTAAACAGGAGCAAAAAGACGATTTGTACCTTATGATAAATCCAAACGGCAGAATCCCGACTATTGTGGATCATGATAACGACGGGTTTTCGGTTTTTGAGTCGGGAGCGATACTCATTTATCTCGCAGAGAAGACGGGAAAGTTCTTGCCTACGGATGTTAAAGGGCGCTCGACCGTGATTCAGTGGCTGATGTTTCAAATGGCGGGGATCGGACCGATGCAGGGACAGGCCAACGTTTTTCACCGCTATGCTCCGGAGAGGATCGAATACGCCGTCAGCCGTTATCAACGCGAAACCAGAAGGCTCTACGAAGTGCTGGATAAACGCTTAAGTGACAACGAATATTTGGCCGGAGATTTCTACTCGATTGCAGATATTGCTACCTACCCGTGGATAACACTTCACAACTGGGCGGGGGTAGAGCTTGAGGGGCTGAATAACCTTAGAAAATGGATGACCAAAATCCGGCGCCGCCCTGCAGTACAGCGGGGCATGGACGTACCAAAATCGAAAAAGTTCGATGAGAAGAAGGCTGCCGAGAGGGGGTCTAAGCTTCTTGTATGATTCTTAACTAAACGAAAAAATATTTCTAGCTTTCACAACAATTTGATATATAGAGAGGGAGATTTTGAAGAATAAAAAAGTAGACGTAGCAGTAATAGGCGCCGGCTCAGCGGGGCTCGTAGCATTTCGAAAAGCTAAAGAACAAGGTAAAGAAGCTGTCATCATCGAGGGCGGACTCCACGGTACTACATGCGCCAGGGTAGGGTGTATGCCAAGTAAGCTGCTAATATCCGCAGCTGATGCGGCGCACACTATTAGAGAAGCCCCCGTATTCGGAGTTTATCCAAACGGCGAGCCTGCAATTGACGGCGCCGCCGTAATGAAAAGGGTAAGGAGCGAGAGGGATCGGTTCGTAGGTTTTGTGCTCGATTCGGTCGAAGCCATCGACGCCGGGGACAAGATTGACGGATATGCAAGATTTATCGACGACCATACCCTTCAGGTTGACGACCATACTACTGTGGAAGCAGGCTCTATTGTAATTGCTACAGGCTCTACCCCGACTGTGCTCCCTATGTTCGAAGGACTCGAGGACAGACTCATAGTAAATGACAACGTTTTCTACTGGGAAGATTTACCCGAATCAGTGGTAGTGTTCGGCGCAGGTATTATCGGGCTTGAGCTCGGCCAAGCGCTTCACCGCCTGGGAGTAAGGGTCAAGATACTCAGTAAATTTGGACTCGTCGGCCCGCTGAACCATCCACAGATCATAGAATATGCCGATAGGACATTTAATGAGGAGTTCTATCTGGACACAGATGCGGAAATCATCGACATATCTCTTAACGACGGCCAGGTTCAGGTTAAATTCAAAGATTTGGAAAGTAAGGAGCAAACAGAGCATTTTGAATATCTACTCGCGGCTACCGGTAGGACTCCAAACGTTTCTAATCTCGGGCTTAAGAATACGTCTCTTGAGCTTGATGAGAGAGGTATACCGCTGTTCGACCGTTACACGATGCAGTGCGGAGAAACCTCAATATTTATCGGGGGCGACGTGAATAACGACTTGCCGCTTCTTCACGAAGCCGCGGATGAGGGACGCATAGCGGGGGAGAACGCAGCAACTTATCCTGAAATCCATGCCGGGCACAGAACTGTACCACTGACTATAGTATTTACCGAGCCTCAGATCGCACTCACCGGAAAGAGCTATAACGAGCTTAAACAGACACCAAACTGCTGTTTCGTAACTGGCAAGGTTTCGTTTGAGAACCAAGGCAGGAGCCGAGTGATGCATAAGAATAAGGGAATCCTCCACATCTATGCGGAGTACGGAACGGGAAATTTTCTGGGAGCCGAGATGTTCGGACCCGCTGCGGAGCATATTGGACACATCCTGGCGTGGGCCAATCAGAAAAGGATGTGTATCCCCGAGATGCTCGAAATGCCTTACTACCACCCCGTCATTGAGGAAGGGCTCAGGACCGCTCTTCGTGATGCCAATGAAAAGCTGCACATCGGCCCGGGACTCGAAGAATCGAGCATAGAGTGTGGTCCCGGGATTTAATTGCCCTAATACATTAAGGGCAAGTTAGTGTCGGGAGCGGGCTGTATTTTGTCGTTAAACTACCCATAGTATCGTACATGTCCGTATGATACAGACCGAAATAGCCGTTTCCGGCTGTTGTACTGCTTGAGCACCCGGCCTGGCATCCGCCCATGGGACAGGCGTCTACGAAAGCGAAAAGAAAAGTTCCTATGTTCTGATTGCACGTCCAGCTGATTACATCATCTATAAATAGGGGAGCGACCGCAAGGTGGGTAGATTCTCCCATAGACCCCGGGCACCCAGTGTTGTAGCCTGTCTCGCCGATGTAAGTATTGTCGGCGCCGCAGAACATCTGAGCGTTGTCCTCGAACAGGCTCTTAACCTGCGTCCAGCACATCGAGGCCGCCATTTTATCAGTGTGGCCCGACTCGTCAGGCCACATCGGCGGCACGCTCGCCACGAAATCGCAGTACGGGTGGGCCGCGATATAGTCCACACCCTCAGGCGGAGCCCCGTTATCACAGAATGTCTGTTCGTGCCCAACCTCGAGTGAGACTATCATCGGTATATTGGGCAGATTATCCGTCGAGTTATTAATTGCGTTCTTCAGCACCTTGGCCGCATTTACAACCTGATCTTTAGTAAGCGTCGGGTCTGAAGAGCTCAGCACCTCGTTTCCAACCTGTATCCCTATCACTGTGCCGTCTGAAATAAAGTCCGCATTGGGAGTTATGTAGGCACCAGCCGCTTCACAGAACATATCGGCAGCCCAAGGGGTGGTGGTGAAGCATGCTCCATTTAAGATGCTGTTTGCGTGCCCCGTACCGCATAGTGCCGGAGACCCACCGAACGTACAGCCGGATGTAGCGTCCACGCACGTGTTACCTGTTCCGCAGTCTGAATCTGTAACGCACATCATGCTAGCATTATTCGAGCACTGTCTTGCTGCGAGTGCGGCTACGGAATCGTTAAAAAGTCCCAGTATTACCTCAACACCTTTATTCTTGGCGGCTGTTAGTATGTAGTAATTCGGCTGATAGATCGTAATGGTATCGACGCTGAGTGTGCTCTTAATCGTATCCAGATCATTGTTGTAACATGTCTGGCATGAGGCCGGGCAATTGTCCAGTGTTTTACCCGTACCTGGACAAGTAAAAGAAAGCTGTGGGCTGCAAGCAACCGGGAAGTCAGTTGACCAGTTGTTTGTGCTGCAGCGGGCTTCGGGGTCGTAGTCTATCCCGATATCGGTAAAGTTAAGCGTAGGTTTCATGGTCGGTGCCGGAGTTGGGGTAGGGGTACCGTCATCACCGTCCAATATTCCATCCCCGTTATCTGCGCCTCCGCCGGACATCATATTATTGTTCTCGTCACAAGATGCCGCTGTTAGTATTATTAACAGACTGATTGAAAAGATGTAAAAACATTTCAGTACCGAACGATGCGTCATTTTGAGTTTTTCCCCTTTAAGATTTAATTTGATTCGTAATACCTAAGCAAGTTTCATAATATTATAACCCCATTTTGGTGGTAATCGGCTCTGGTATGATTTAAATTTACTCAATAGCTTTAAGTAGGAAGAACTCTCTACAAACTCGAAATAAAGGAGGACGGATTAATGAGACTAAAAGGTAAAACGGCATTAATTACAGGGGGAGGAGATGGTATAGGCAAAGCTACGGCGCTACTGTTTTCAGAGTCGGGGGCCGATGTCGGGATCATGGGAAGAACAAAATCAAGGCTCGACGAAACCGCGGCTGAAGCAAAAGGGCCCGGGAAGATTACCGCATATCAGGGTGACGTATCGAACGAGGAGGACGTAAAGAGAGTGGTTGATGACTTTTACGAAAAGCACGGCAGGATAGATATACTTTTTAATAACGCCGGGATATTTAAGGGCGGGACAGTTGTAACAACACCAATGGAAGTCTGGGAGCAGACGATTGATATAAACCTTAAGGGCGTATTTTTAATGAGTAGGTACGTTGTCCCGATCATGGCAAAGCACGGGGGTGGGGCGATAGTTAACAACTCCTCAGTTCTCGGGATGGTCGGAATGGAGGACTGTGTCGCTTATAACGCCTCCAAAGGGGCCGTGCGCCAGATTACAAGGAGCATGGCGCTTGATCATGCAAAAGACAATATAAGGGTAAACTCCGTCTGCCCGGGCTACATCAAGACCAAGATGGACCCTGAGTTTATGGGTAACCCTCCTGACGCTGAAGAGCAGCTCGATAAAATAGCCGCGGATATGATCCCGCTTGTAAGGCGCGCGGAGGCGGTTGAAGTGGGGCACGCGGTGCTATACCTCTCTAGCGATGAGGCCCGCTATGTTACAGGCTCAGACCTCGTTATAGACGGCGGCTGGACTACTCTATAGATTGAAAGCACTTCAGATTGAAAACTCTTTTGGCCTTGAATATTTATCCTATGAGGATTAGGATAGTTTAAGCAAGTTACCTAAATAAAAGATATTTGGCTTAAAGGTGGAGAACATGCTAAACGGAGTGATGCTCCTATGGTTTATCCTAACCGCTATCTCAGTCATATTCGTCGCGGTTGATATACGTCATACTCCTGAATCAAAGGTGCTGAAGTGGGGGTTTATACTTCTCACTGCTTATACGGGACCATTCGGGGCTTTCTTGTACGCGCTCGGCTGCAGAGAGCCGCTACCCGGGGTCCATGAGCGTTATGTGAAGGTGCTCTGGCGGCAGGTGTTGGGATCCACCATGCACTGCGTGGCGGGGGACGGTGTGGGAATTCTCGCGGGTGCCGTAATAGGAAGCGCCCTGTCACTATCTATGTTAGCCGATATCGGCTTAGAGTACGTTCTTGGTTTCGGTTTTGGCTGGACTATATTCCAGGCCCTATTCATGAAAAACACCGCCGGGGGCACTTATGGAAAGGCCTTATACAATACCTTCATCCCCGAGCTAGTATCTATGAACTGCCTAATGGCCGCAATGGTACCCGTTTCAAGTATCGCCAAATCTTTTGTTCCGGGAAGCGAAAGCCCTCTCAGCCCCGCGTTTTGGTTTATTATGTCGATGGCTCTCCTGTGCGGGTTTATTGCCGCCTTTCCGATGAATTGGTGGCTCGTCTCAAACCACTTAAAGCACGGTATGATGACGGTAAGACCCAAAGATATGGCGGAAGATGATGTAGCTAAAGGTATGGGAGATATGGATATGGGCGGTATGGATATGGAAAAGCCAAGCTCTTTTGAGATCGCAAAGGTCACGGCGCTCAGTTTTGTAATACTTGCGGTAGGAATCGGGATTGCTCTAATATTTACATAACGGCTTGCTAAAAGAATAGAGATGCCTGATAAATGCGGATTATTTTGAAAGCTCAAATTAATATGAATCTCTTTGGGCAATATGAACGTATCTCTATCTAAACGGGATATGTAGACCATATCCCGGTCAATCTAAAACAGGAGGAATCATATGGAGCTTAACGAGAAACAGCTTAAAATGTGTGAAGAGAGTAAGTGGGATTTTTCGGATTTAAAGGCGTTAATACTAAATTGCACTCTCAAGAGGTCCCCCGAGAAATCACACACAGAAGGACTTATAACAATCTCCAAAACCATCATGGAGAAAAACGGTATTTCGGTCGAACTCTTGAGGCCGATTGATTACGACATCGCAACAGGGGTATATCCTGATATGACTGAGCACGGATGGGATAAGGACGATTGGCCTGAAATCTACGAGAAGGTAAAGGCCTGCAATATCCTAATTCTCGGCTCGGCGATATGGCTTGGAGAGAAGACCTCTATATGTACTCAGGTTATAGAAAGATTATATGCAAACTCGCACTTATTAAATGATCGTGGACAATATGCAGACTACGGCAAAGTAGGCGGGTGCCTGATAACAGGGAACGAAGACGGAGCTAAGCACTGCTCGATGAATATACTGTATTCGCTCCAGCACCTGGGGTATACGATACCGCCTCAGGCGGACGCAGCATGGCTGGGTGAAGCGGGTCCCGGACCCTCATACCTTGACCCGGGCTCTGGCGGTCCGGAGAACGACTTCACTAACCGTAACACTACGTTTATGACCTGGAACCTTATGCACGTAGCCAGGATTCTTAAGGACGCGGGCGGTATACCTGCGCACGGTAACCAGCGCTCTGAGTGGGACGCGGGGTGCAGGTTTGACTATGCGAACCCGGAGCATAGGTAAGCATTACACCTGCGCAGCTAAGTTTGCAGTACCGGGAAGCTTATGAGGAGTAACAATTATCTCCTGTATGCTACAGGATAGCTTTATGAGTTATAATTGTGTTCGCAGTAATTCTCAAACCATTTCGAGGTTATATTGGTTAAGATGCGAAAGTTATATTTAAGCTTTCTTGTTTTGTTAGTCAGCGTTTCAATTAGCTGTGTAAGCCATCAGGCTTCTTCTGAGCCCTCGGTCGAGGATGCTCCTACCATACTTATTAGTGAAGACTATAAACGAGTGAACCTGCCCGATTGCACTACGAGCGCCATTCAGACCGGGCAAGGAAGTTTATGCGGAGAGATTGTTTCTCCAAGCTCGGGAAAGAAGGTAAACGCGTACCTCGGCATTCCATTTGCCGAGTCAACAGCAGGAGATAACCGCTGGCGCGCTCCTGTACCCGTTAAGTCATGGAAGGGAGATTTAAAAGCAACACAGTTCGGGCCGTCCTGCCCTCAAAGCTCCCCTATTGCGCCTCAATCTGAGGACTGTCTTACAGTTAACGTATGGACTCCGTCTGTGATTTCGAAAGAACCAAGGGCGGTGATGGTGTTTATATACGGGGGGGCATTTGTTTACGGATCAAGCGCAGACGCTCTTTACAACGGAGCCTACACGGCAGCCCATGGGGATGTGGTAGTAGTCAGTTTCAACTACCGCCTCGGCGCGCTCGGCTTTCTGGCAGGCCTTAAGGATAAAGCCACGGGGGAGGAGATTAACGGAAACTACGGATTCCTGGATCAGGTACTGGCTCTAAAATGGGTACAGGAAAACATAAGCGCTTTCGGGGGAGACCCATCGAAAGTCACAGTTTATAGCGAGAGTGCGGGTGCTATGAGCACCGGTCTTCATCTGGTTTCGTCGCCTGCATCAGAGGGCCTGTTCAGAGCGGCTATTATGGAGAGTAACCCGCTTGGAATCCCGTATAGGACGCTAAAAGAGTCAAACGCCATCTCAAAAAGATTCGCTCATGATCTCGGATGTGCTGAGGACGACGTTGCATGTATGAGAAGTAAACTCCCCGAGGTCGTGCTGGACACTCAGGTGCAGAAGAACCTGGCGTGGCCTTTAGTCTTTCATGGTATAACGGATCTGCTCATATGGGCCCCTGTAATTGACGGAGAGGTTATCACGGAGCAGCCGATTACCGCTATATCACAAAGAAAGCTTAATACTCCCATAATAATAGGTACAAATAAGAACGAAGGGATATTATTCATTGAGATATCAAAGGCAGCTGTAGGAAAGAAGTCATTCTCGGCTTTGGATTATCGGCTGATGCTTGATTTTATGATACGTGATCATGCTCTCCGTAAGAAGATATACGAAAAATACCCCAATGTTGACGGAGATAATACAAAAGTTATATCAAAGGTAATAACGGATTATCTATTCATATGTCCGTCCCAATATACCGCAAAACATTCTTCACCAAGTACTTGGTCATACGCATTTGAGCACGTCTCGTCTTTTAATAATTGGCCGAAAACACCAGCTTGTGCAAGCGTCGTCTGCCACGGGGACGAGCTTCCATATATATTCCATACAACCAGCGCAAGGGGTTATGAATTTACCTCTGAAGAAGCCAAGCTATCCGATTTAATGATTGATTACTGGACCAGCTTTGCCAAAGATTTAAATCCGGAGTCTGATATTGTGAAATGGCCCCCTTTCGGTAAGGATTCACTGAATCTGGTATTTCTCACCCCTGTCGATCAAATGAAAACTGAATCGGAGATTGTAGAGGCTAATTGCCCTCTGTGGGATGAGATTGGGTATGACCTTCACGATTCATTCTGGGGGATTTTCTAGAAATACTTTTCTTACCTGTATATTCCGGTTCTACTTAATCTATATTCGTTTCAGTGAATCGCTGTGGAATTACAGCTAATGAATACTCCTCAAAAAATTCTAATATTTTTACTGCTAACAATTCCATTTACATTGACAGTTTCCGCTCAGACTGGTGATGACAGCCTGTCCGATGGCAGGGATCTAAACTCAACCGCACAAATCGATACGTTAAAGTATATGACGGGAGGGTGGGGTGGTGTTAGGGATAAATTAATTGAACTAGGCATTACTCCCACAGCTAGGTACTACTCGTCAGTACTTGGAAACCCGGCAGGGGGAAAAAGGAAAGGGGTTCGGTACGCAGGGCTTTTGAACGCGTTTTTAAATTTCGATCTTGAGAAACTGCTAAATATCGGCGGTACCAGGTTTGTGGTCTCGGGCTCGTGGGCCTCGGGCAAGAGCCTTACAAATAAGGATATAGGCAACTTTTTTAGCGTATCCAGCATATTCAGCGGCCAATCTTTGAGACTCTATCAGATGTTTTTAAGGACCGATCTATATGAGGGCAAGGTTAACTTTGCACTCGGACGTATGGCTGTAGGAGATAAATTTGCTACCTCAAGCGTATTGTACAATTACGTTAGTTTAGCTTTTGATGAAAACCCGATAAGTCTTTTGATAAATATCCCCGGCTTCTTCAGTAACCCGCAGGCCTCCTGGGGCGCCTGGGTCAGGGATGCTCCCGCGGATGAAATCTATTTTATGGCAGGTGTTTATAATTCCAATCCCAAGCTTGTCAGAGACAGTGCGCACGGCTTGGATTTTTCCTTTCGGGACGGTGCAATGTTTATCGGTGAGATCGGTTATCTCCATAACCAAAAGAACGGCTCGGATAAAAAGCCCGGAAAATATAAATTCGGCGCTTATTACGATTCTGGGACCTTTCCTCGATTTACAGATGAGGTTGATGAAAGTGAGACGAGTGAGGAAGGAAATTACGGATTTTATGTTATTGGCGAGCAGATGGTGTATCAGGAACGCCCGGTATCGGATCAGGGGCTGACATCATGGGCCGCTCTGACATTTGCGCCTGAAGATAGAATTAACACGTTCCCGCTATTCTTATCCGGAGGATTGGTATATCAGGGGCTTATTAAATCCAGAGAACGCGATAAAACAGCTATTGCAGCTGCATACGGCAGGGTTAGCGATGATCTTCAGGGTAAGGATTTTGAGATTTTACTTGAGGCGACGCATATTATTGAGATTAAAGAATGGATCAAGATACAACCTGATATTCAGTACATCGTGCATCCCGGAGGCTCTGGAGAGATACCCAATGCCCTGGTTATAGGTTTTCAGTTAGCTGTGGATATATAAAAGAGGGGCGGAGAAACACAGTGTGCTCCTCCGCCGGAATTTCTTAGTTGATTTAATTATTTTCTGGCTGGAAGATCGTTTTAAGGAAAGCCTGGAATTTCTCCCATGAATCCTTGTCCGCCTGCTCGTTATAGACCAGAGGCAACTCGAACTTTTTGCCTAACTCGTCCGCTCCGGGGCTGGTAAAGCTATGCTGCACTTCGGGGTAAATCACTATGTCGTAGTCAGCATTTGCATTCTCCATGGCCTTTTTAAAAGCTTGAAGCTGCTCATCGGGGACAAATGGGTCGGCGCCTCCGTGAAATACTACGACCTTAGCTTTAACATCCGTATTTTCAGGTCCTGAAGCCGGCAAAAGTCCATGAAAGCTGGCCACACCGTCAAGATCCACGCCTCTAAGAGCCATATTGAGCACTACAGCTCCACCGAAGCAGTATCCTATTGCGGCTACGTGCTCGGGATTTACTGAGCTCTGTTCCTTAAGGAGCGTTAGCGCCGCTTGGAACCTCTTCTCGGCTTCATCCAAGTTCGAAAGCACTCCTGTTGCGAGCTCGCCCGCTTTATCGGGATGATCGGCTTTTGTGCCGTCTCCGTACATATCCACTGCAAGCGCAGTGTAACCTAGCGCTGCCAGTTTGTCGGCCCTTGATCTTGCATAGTCATTATGACCCCACCATTCGTGCACTACGAGAATGCCGGGTCTTTTACCTTCAATGCTATTGTCGTATGCGAGATAACCCTTAAGCGTGGTGCCGTTTGATTTATACTCGACATCCTTACCTACGACCTCTGCGAATGCGCTTGTTGAAACGAACATGAACGCAGCTAATAGAAATAAACTTAAAACTCTCATATATCTCTCCTCTATATATGGTATTTTGTGTGTATTACGTTTAAGGTGAATTTGTACTTAATCTGTATATGGTCCGCCAAGAACTATTAAAGCATAACACATTTAAGATTTTAGATGATAAAAATTACAACTTGGATTCGGGAATGAGCAGGAAACAAATACTCACATTCATCGCAATGGGTATCGGGGTTGGTGTTATAGCCGTTGATATTGCATCAATTAATGTTGCCCTTCCCGCTGTGGAAAAAGACTTTTTAACCACAATCGGCGTCGTGGAGTGGGTTGTCAACGGCTACGCGCTATCTTTCGGCGTTCTGATGGTGACGTGCGGGAGACTGGCCGATACGTTCGGTCGGCGGAAGATCTTCTATATGGGAGTCGTTGTGTTTGGGCTTGCATCTCTTATAGGGGGATTGGCATGGAGCCCTGAGATATTGATAGGAGCAAGAGTTGTTCAAGGAGTTGGTGCTGCGCTTCTCTGGCCCGCTATCCTTGGGATCGTATACTCCTCCGTGAATGACGAGCAAAAGGGGTTTGCTGTAGGGTTAATTTTGGGCGCGGCAGGTGTGGGTAACGCCGCGGGACCGTTGATAGGGGGCGGTATAACAGAGCTTCTATCCTGGCGCTGGGTACTCTTTGTAAATGTACCGCTTGCTCTGACAGCAGGCGTGCTTACATATTTTAATGTCGATGAGCAGCTTCCGGAAAAGGGAGAAAAGAAGGTCGATTATTTGGGTATCTTCACAATATCGATATCCTTAGTCGCCCTCATGTACGCTTTAAATCAGTCTCCTGCTTGGGGCTGGGGGTCTTATAAAACTATTTCACTCCTTATAGTCTTCATAGTGTTCTTACTAATATTTATTCCGATTGAGCGGAGGAAAAATGAGGCTTTAATACCAAAAGACGTAATGCAGAATTTTCCGTTTATGATAAACGCAACGATTATGTTCACGGTTATCCCTGCGTTCTTCGGGATGCTTCTCTATATCCCCCAGTATCTTGAGAAATTCAAGGGCTACTCCCCGCTTGGTGCAGGTGCGGCGCTTGTGCCGATGCTCTTGATGTTCGCAATATTTGCACCTATATCGGGCATAATTTTTAACAGAATTGGAGCCAAGCTGTCAATAGCAATAGGAATGATACTTACTGTTGTTGGCACAATCTGGATGGCTCTGATCGGATTTGGTGACAGTTACGTCTATTCAGTACCTGCTCTAGTGATAGCAGGAATAGGTCTTGGGTTTGCCGTACCCTCTATAACCACGGCAGCCGTAGGTGCTGTGAGGGAATCGAGGACCAGCTTGGCCGGAGGTATCGTGTACATGTTTCAGCTTGTCGGAGGGGCCTTGGGGCTTGCTGTCATAACTACTATTTTTACCGATGTGGCAAGAAAAGATATTACCTTGAGCTTACAGACGGTAGGGATGAGTATCTCCGAAGGCAACAAATCCGATATCCTTGGATTTGTGCTCGGAAGCTCCGGTAAAGAAAAATTGATTAGCGATTTCGGACAGGTGCAATTCGGAGAGCTTCTGCCGCATATACACCACGCCTACGTAACCGGTCTTAAAACGGGTCTCTTCTTTGCCGCCATACTTGCTTTTGGAGGAGCGGTATTAGCGATATTGTTCGTTAGTTCTAAAAAGTCTCAATCCGTCTAGCGATAAAATAAATATCCAATTATATCAGAAGCTTGCTAAGGTTACTGTTAACCTTATAAATGTGAATCAGGAAGAAAAACTGATTGTAGAGAATAGGAGTATAGGTTAATATATTAAAGGTAGGTTTATTTTAATCTCACTCATTAGTTTGTTCGGCCGGTTTTAATTTATACCAGATGTTATATTCATGAATTCTAATAAGAAATTAAGAAAAATTGCAATATGGTTAGGCGCTGCACTTACGATTATTATCATTATCGGTGCTGTGTGTCTATATCTTTTTACACAGTATGTAAACCCCGAGCTTATCAAAAGTAAGATTTTAGCTGCCTTATCTGAAAGAACCGGCGGAATAGGTGAAATCGAAGATATTAGCCTAAAGTTTTTAATCCATCCGCATGTTGTCATAACCGGCGGGAAGTTGTCTATACCTGATAAGCTGGAAGCAAGTTTTGAAACCCTGATTGTATATCCGAAAATCTTTCCTTTACTAAACGCTGATGTGGACCCTTCGTACGTTGAGATTGTAAATCCATCTATCAAATACATTTTACAAGAAAACCCCGAAGAGCTTGATAATCCTGATTCAGAGCCTATGAATGTGGGCGACACTAAAGCTAAGATTATACAGGTGCTCAATTATCTTGATAAACACGAGAAGGGCAGCAAGTTTGAAATTAAAAATGGTGAGCTTAAGCTTGTAAAGAATGACGATGATTACCTATACTTGAGCGGACTTAACGCCAACATTGATTACCCAAACGACAAGTTAAATCTTTACATTTCAGGCAACTCCAGTTTATCCGAACGTATAGTTTTTAACGGCTGGATTAATACTGCTAACTATGATACACAGGGCTCGATAAGGCTTATAAAGTTCTATCCCCATAAGCTCATTAGCTTGCTAAAGCCTGATGAAAACTTATTTAAGGATTCAAAGGTCGATTTAACTCTGGGGTTTGATATTAAAGAGCTTCAGGTATTTGATCTGAAACTTAAAAGCCCGACTCATATGCTGACACTTGCCAAGGGAGGGGAAGAGCTAAAGATATCCGGTAAGGACCTTGAAGTGGATATATATGCAGATCAAACGACTACTCGTGTTAGCTTGAATAAAGCTAATCTGCTAAATCCGGGGCTGAAGGCAAAGGGCAGTTTTAGCAGTGACAAAACGAAAGGCGAAATGACATTAAATATTGAGGGTAAAGATGTCGTAGTGGAGCCATCCAGAAAGGGCGTACTTCTTACTGCAGGAGATAACCATATTGTCGATACCATATTTAAAATAGTGAAAGGTGGGACAGTACCCGAGATTACGCTCTCGGCGAAGGGCAGCTCCATTAAAGACTTATTCCATAAAGGTAATTATGTCGTAAAGGGTAAATTGGAGGACGGAAAAATCTTTATACCGGGGGCAGAGCTTGACCTCACAGACGTGAGCGGTGATGCGCTTATATCCGAGGGTCTTCTCAAAGGGACAAACTTAAATGCAAAGATGGGAAACTCAAGCGGCACCGGAGGATCACTGGTAGTTGGTACTGAAGGGCCGGTCGGACCTTTGAACCTAGACATAAATGCAGATGCGGATTTAAACGACATAACGCCTTTACTAAAAAGGTTTGTCAACGATGAAGGTTTTCAGAAAGAGCTTTCCATAATTACAAATATTAATGGCAGAGCCCAGGGAAAGATGGTAGTTGGGGATGAGAAAAAATCCCCTAAGGTTAGTTTCTCAGCTACCTCCTATGATTTGACGGCTGATTACGGCAGGGTGCCGTACGCGGTAAAAGTAGACGGAGGAAAGTTTGACTACACTGATAAATCTATAGAAGTCGGCGATATGAATGTATCGGTCGGCACTTTCTCATCAAACGCTGTTTCTGGCTCTTTCAAATGGCAGGATATACGCTTGTTGACATTAAATTCAGAGGCGATGAGCGTTGATCTGAAGGAGTTTTATCCGTGGTTGTCATCACATGAACAGATGGGAAAGCACCTGGGGCATATCGAGTCCTTAAGCGGCTCGCTTCATATGTCGCCGTTTAGCTTCTCGGGTCCTGTCCTGGAGCCCCAGGAGTGGAAGATAGAATCGTCCGGGGAGATGAAAAATTTAGGTGTAAATCTGAAGGGGCTGGACGAGACTGTTACGACAGAGAACTCAAGTTTTAAGGTTACGCCGGATAAGATTTCTTTTTCCGAGACAAAGCTTAACACACAAAGCTCTTCAGTTAACATCGATTTAAATATGTGGGACTACTTAACCCGTGATTTCGGACTTGAGCTAAATTTCAGCGGGAACGTTGATGCGGATACTTCAAATGTAGTATCTCAGATGGTAAAAGTACCAAAACAGATAAGCGTGTTGGGAGATGTCTCGATTTCTGACTCAAGCGTTACCATAGAGTCGGGTAAAAACAGTAGTGCGGATGATACCGCCGCACATGCTACAGATACACAGGCTCCGAGCAAAGAATATAGACTCGATATAAACGTAAACGCGGATTCATTTGAATGGGCCGAGCCAGAAGTCGAGAAGACAGAGCCTGAAACAGTTGCATCAAATGAACCCGATAAACCGC
>Ga0209633_10000977_pt1 | contig 31153 bp, 24 predicted proteins | sample Cruoilmetagenom1_FD_187290 | JGI IMG/M metagenome (GOLD analysis project Ga0209633, IMG submission 187290) | Oil polluted marine microbial communities from Coal Oil Point, Santa Barbara, California, USA - Sample 1 (SPAdes) (version 2) | ecosystem: Environmental > Aquatic > Marine > Oil seeps ... | reverse complement strand
AGATTGAAGTCCCATATTTTGAGCACTTACTTTTTCTGTTTTTATCCTTGGAGACTTAGCTCTTTGTGCTTGCATTTCTTCAGATTCTTGTGGAAAATATTTGAAACAAAACGATACAATTTCGTTTCTTATCTCTGCAATTAGTGAAACAAACAAATGGAATGATTCAGCTTTATATTCAACCAAAGGATCTTTCTGACCGTAAGCACGTAATCCTATTCCTTCTTTCAAATCATCCATTTCACGTAAATGATTTTTCCATTTTTCATCGATAACACTTAAAACCGCATATCTTTCTAACTTGGCCATTAACTCAGCACCAATCATTTCTTCTTTTCGATCGTAAAATTCGTTGGCTGCTTTTAGAATGTCTTCTTTTAAGCCAACTTTTCCTTTTAGCTCAAAAGTTTCCGGTTCAATTTTTACTTCTATTAGCAAATGTTGAAGAATGTCTTCTTGCATTCCTTTAATATTTACATCATCATAATGTTTATCCAAGGTTTCGTCAATAAACTCATCAACCATTTCAAATACTTCTGTTTTAAGTCTTTCACCTTCTAAGGCTCTTTGTCTTCTTGTGTAAATAACTTCTCTTTGCTGAGTCATAACATCATCGTACTCAAGTAATCTTTTCCGAATGGCAAAGTTATTTTCTTCAACTTTTTTCTGAGCTCTCTCAACCGACTTTGTTATCATTGAATGTGTTAAAGCTTCGCCTTCTTCAAATCCAATTTTACTCATAACGCTAGTTACTTTATCGCCACTAAACAATCTCATCAAATCATCTTCTAGAGAAATATAAAACTTTGTAGTTCCAGGATCACCTTGTCTTCCGGCACGCCCTCTTAACTGTCTATCAATTCGTCTTGATTCATGACGCTCGGTTCCAAGAATAAAAAGTCCGCCTCCGTCTATAACACCTTCACCAAGCTTAATATCAGTACCACGACCAGCCATGTTTGTTGCTATTGTAATTGCTCCAGGCTGTCCTGCAAACGCAACAATTTCTGCTTCGCTTTTATGTTGCTTTGCATTAAGAACATTGTGAGCAATACCCTGTCTTTTCAACATTCTACTTATTGTTTCAGAAAGTTCAACGCTGGTTGTTCCAACAAGAACAGGTCTTCTCTCAGCTTGTAATTCTTTTACCGACTCTATAACCGCATTTAATTTTTCTCTTTTGGTTCTGTAAATCAAATCGTCATCATCAGCTCTAGTAATTGGTTTGTTTGTGGGAATAACTACAACTTCCAATTTATAAATTTCAAAAAACTCACCTTCCTCTGTTTCGGCAGTACCTGTCATGCCGGAAAGTTTTTTATAAAGTCTAAAATAATTCTGAAGTGTAATGGTAGCAAGGGTTTGCGTATCTCGTTCAACCTTAACATTTTCTTTAGCTTCAATTGCTTGGTGTAGTCCATCAGAGTATCTTCTGCCTGGAAGCACACGTCCAGTAAACTCATCGACAATAGCAATTTTTCCCTCTTCTGTAATTACATATTCATCATCTTTTTCAAATAAACTGTACGCTTTTAAGAGTTGGTTTATTGTATGAATCCTATCCATCTTTTCACTGTACTCTTTGTACAGTTCATCTTTTTTCTTAAGAGCTTCTTCTTTAGAAAGAGAAGTGTCGCTTTCAATATCATTTAGTCCAGTTGCTAAATCAGGAAGCACAAAATAATCTTTCCCTTCATTTGTGCCAATAGCAAGTTCTTCGGTTCCTTTTTCAGTTATATTAATTGAGTTGTTTTTTTCATCGATAGCAAAATATAATTCATTGTCAATTTCAGGCATACGTTTTTCTTTTTCCCTTAAATATTCCAACTCAGTAGTATTCATAAGTTTTTTATTTTCAGGTTCAGTAAACATTTTTGTAAGTCTTTTATTCTTTGGAAAACCTCTTTGTGCTCTTAGCAATCCAATTCCGGCAATTTCTTTGTCCCCACCTTCTTTAAGAATTTTTTCTGATTCTTGAACTATTGCAGCAACCAAACTTGATTGTTTTCTGAAAAGTCTTTCAACCTTTGGGTTCATTTCATCAAATTTTTGTTCTCCAGAACCAACAGGACCAGAAATTATAAGTGGTGTTCTAGCTTCATCAATTAGAACAGAATCAACCTCATCAACAATGGCATAATTATGCAAACGTTGAACTCGGTGTTCTTTTGCAACAGCCATGTTATCTCTTAAATAATCAAAGCCAAATTCATTGTTTGTTCCATAAGTAATATCACATTTATAGATTTCCATTCTTTTTTCTGTATCCATTGTATTAAGAATACAACCAACAGTTAAGCCATGAAATTTATAAACTTCTCCCATCCATTCACTATCACGTCTTGCAAGATAATCATTGACTGTAATTAGGTGAACGCCTCTTCCAGTTAAAGCATTTAAGTAAACCGGCATAGTAGCCACAAGCGTTTTACCTTCTCCAGTTGCCATCTCGGCAATTTTACCTTGATGCATAACAACACCACCGAGCAACTGAACATCATACGGAACCATGTCCCATGTTATTTTTGAATCGGCAGCGGTCCAACTTGTTCCGACAAGCTTTACACAAGTAGCTTTAACAACCGCAAAAGCTTCGGGTAAAATTTCGTCTAGAACTTCATCATATTTTTCATCTAACTCATCATTTAATGAATCTAATTTGTCATGTTCTTCGTCCAAATCACCTTCAAAATCATCAGCCTTAACTTTTTCTTTAAGATCGCTTATTTGAGTTCTTAGTTCTTCTGTTTCAGATTCAATTTTAGCTTTAAATTCTATGGTTTTATTTTTTAACTCTTCTTCAGAAAGATCCTTTATTTTTTCAAATTCATCTTTTATTTCATCTACGATTGGCCATAGATCTTTTAAAATTTTAGTGTTTCTGTCTCCAAAAACCTTTTTAATTATACCTTTTAACATTCAATTTGCTCCATTTTTTCAGAACCCTAAAATTACTTAAAGCAATGAGTAAAAGCAATGGATTGAATTTTCTCAATGCTATCTGTTTTGTTATTCACGAATATTTTTATTGGGAATCCAGAGAACTAAGAACTGGATTCCCATTCAAGCCGAGAATGACTTCTATTAATTTTACAACAACAATTTTGTTAGTTCTTAATCTATATTAAAATGAAATTATTATCTTTAAACTTGTTATAATTTATACGATAATTCTTATACAAAATCAGCAGTAGTTGAAAGTTAATATGATAGAAATTACCAACTCAATATCCCTTAATGAAAACGAATTAGAGTTTTCATTTGTTAGAGCTTCTGGTCCAGGAGGACAAAATGTAAATAAAGTCTCAACTGTTGCTCAGTTAAGGTTTGATCTACAAAGCAATAGAAGCATTCCAGATGAAATAAAGAAACGTTTACAAAAGCTAGCAGGAAAAAAACTAAATAGTGATGGAACAATAATTATAGATGCTCGCAGGTTTAGGAGTCAAGAAAGAAATAAACAAGATGCTATTGATCGTCTAATTGCATTGATAAAAAAATCTGTTGAGAGACCGAAACCAAGAAAAAAAACTAAACCAACAAAAGCTGCAAAGCTAAAACGACTTGACAATAAACGAAAAAAGGGTGATTTAAAGAAAAACAGAACAGTTATGAAAAGAGATTCTTTTGACTAATTTAAGTTTTAGGTCAACATGAGTTGATTTATTTAGACATAATACTGTCATGCTAAATTTATTTTACAATTAAGAAATATTTATATGTCATTTCGAAATGAGCTTGGTTTAAGCGATTGAGAAATCTATTTAATCAAAAAGATATCTCAATCACAAAGAACGTTCATTTCGATATGACAGCTTAATAATAGAAATTTATTTTACCCAAATAACGGAGAAAAATTTGAACGAAACACATTTTGAATTATTCAAACAAAAAATGACGGACGAAAAACTTCCAAATGTTGTGCTTGATACTTTTGAATTTTATTACAATCAACTGATTGAAGGAGAAAGCGGAATGCTCTCCGAAGATTCTATTGAAGCTATTGATGAACTTACTCAATATGACAATCTGGTAAACCCAAAGAATGTAAGTGAATCTTTAAATAAAACTGTGGTAATTAAACTAAATGGTGGACTTGGAACTGGAATGGGACTTAGTTCGGCTAAATCTTTGTTAAAAGTTAAAGATGGATTTTCTTTTTTGGATATTATTTCTAAACAAGCTGTCGCGTCTGAAATCCCTTTGGTTTTAATGAATAGTTATAACACCGAAAGCGATTCTTTGGCTGTTCTTAGTAAATACCCACAGCTTACAAACAAATTACCTTTGGATTTTCTTCAAGCAAAAATTCCTAAAATAAATGTTAATGATTTTCAACCAGCTGAATATTCTGAGAATGCAAACCTTGAATGGTGTCCACCCGGACATGGTGAAATATATACAGCACTTGTAACAAGTGGAATGTTAACTAAGCTTTTAGACCAAAATATTGGGTATGCATTTATTTCAAATTCTGATAATCTTGGAGCGGTATTGGACGAAAAAATTCTTGGTTATTTTGCTGAAAATAATTTTCCATTTCTAATGGAAGTTGCATCAAGAACAGCAGCTGATAAAAAGGGTGGACATCTTGCAAAACATCCTGATGGTCAATTGTTGCTGAGGGAATCTGCTCAATGTCCAGAACAAGATTTAGACGAGTTTCAAAATATTAGCAAGCATAAATATTTTAACACAAACAATATTTGGGTAAATCTTAAATCTCTTAAAGAATTATTGGAAGAGAAAAACAACATTCTCGGTTTACCTATGATTGTAAACAAAAAAACTGTTAACCCAAAAGATTCTGCTTCCACTCAAGTATATCAACTTGAAACTGCAATGGGTTCTGCAATTTCTGTGTTTAAAGGAGCAACTGCTCTTGCTGTTCCACGTACAAGATTTGCTCCGGTTAAAACTACGGAAGATCTTCTTGCTGTTCGTTCTGACAATTATATTCTGACTGATGATTTTAAAGTGATTCTAAATCCAGACAGAAAACTTCAACCGCTTGTTGTTCATTTAGATTCTAAATATTACAAACTTGTTGATGATATGACAGAAAGATTTCCCGAAGCTCCATCTCTAATTAATTGTGAAGAGCTTGATATTAAAGGGGATTACAAGTTTGGCAAAAATGTAAGACTGATTGGCAAAGTTAGTTTAAACAATACAACAGAAGAGCAAATTATGATTGATAGAGACATAATTAATAAAGAATAAAATATTTTGCGTCACGGTTTTCCATCACATTTTGCAGAAATTTTTAATAAAAAATTAACTAATCATTTAAATTGTTATTAGTATTTTTTTATACATGTTATTACTACATATTGTAATAAGTTTAAAAATGATAACTTAACGTTAAACCAAGTGGAACAACAACGCGTGAATCCCATTTTGGTAAATCGTAAAGACCCGTTGCAGTATAATATTTTTCCATACGTTTGCTTACATATTCATATTTACTTCCTATAAATCCAGCAACATTACGCATATAGCGATATTTGACAAATGATACTCCTACTCCAAAATTAATTAGGAAGTTCTCTGTAATTAAGTGTACATAATTGAAACCTGCAAGAATACCTTTTGAATATGCTTTATCACCAATAAGCATATCGCCACTTATCCCATGATTAAAATATAAATCCAACACTAGTTCTAGTTTGTTTTTCGATGTGATTATTCTAATGTAGGAAAACCCAAAACTTCCTAAATATCTTTTTTGGAACATAGTTCCAATATTAGTGTTCAAATAAATATAATCTTTTTCAAAAGTTAATATCTTTTTATTTATACCTATCATTAAATAAGTTTCACCTATGCCACCAAAATAAGAATCACCAAAAGAATTAGTATAATAGACACTTGCTTGCCCAAGCCAACTAAAAAAACCAGGGTAACTAAAAACAAACGATGTGCCTTCTTCTCCGTTAGTATTAGAAGCATGTGGCAAGTAAGGTGCTGCCCATGGGATTATACTTTTAGGAAATGATTGAGGTAATACAATTAAATAATTACTAAAAAGAAATACTAAAAGTAATAATACCTTTTTAACACTGGTCATACTACTGCCCAACATAAAAATATATCTGTTCTTTAATTTCTTCATTTTCTTCCTTTGTAATATGCTGTTTAAAAAGTTTTACCTCTTCTTCATACGATAATAAAAAATGTAATGTTTTAACACATTCCAAACGCTCTATTTCTGATTTACTATTTAAACTTTGTTTAACTTTATCAAGATATTTACTTCGGTTTTTGTCTTTCATAAGTCTCACAGCACGTAGAAAATTTAGTTTGCTTTCTTCTTCCTTTTCATTGTACAGTTTTTCAACAATATCATTATTATTACTAACCATTTCCTTTAATGTTAACTCAGCTCCAAAGTTGTCATAATGCTTATTTCGTGTATATTCTGTAAATATTGTATTAAATACTTTTGTATCAGCTAAACTTGACAAACTATAAGTTAAAGATTCAGAAATATCTGGATTTACCGAGACATTATTAATAAACAATTTCAGCAAAACATCTCTTGCTTCATCTCCACCAGAATAACCGAGAGTATAAATTACATTTTTAATTTTGTCTAAATCATTGATGTTTTGATTTACTATTTCTATTAATAGATTTACATAATATTGTTTTTCTGTTTTTGAAATAACCTCTGAACGTAAGAACTTTTTTAAAGAATGTGAAGCACCATTTATTACTGCATGATTATTACTTGTAAGTAATTCACTTAGTTGTTTTTTGTTTAACAAATAGTCTTTACTAATACAACCATGTGATGCTGCGTATGAACGCAAAATATTTGGGGAGTCTTTTTCTTTTGATAAAAGAAAAAGTATTTCATTAAATCGTTCACTTTCTGTGTCATCTCGTTCAACATATTCCGCAAAGAAATCAATTACTACTATTTTAAAGTTGGAAGGATTTGATTTTATTGCAAGTTCGGTTAGTAAATTATCACGAAATGGTTTTTCTTCTAGGCGTATTTTGTTTGGACCAACAAGATTATAAGCTACAAAGTTGGCATCTTCCCCTTCAGAAATATCTGCCAAAGCCAAAGGAAGCTCCTTATCATCCATAGAATTAAAATATTCAGAAGTTGTTTCATGGTATTCTTGCTCGTCTGTAATTCCTTTTGTTAAATCATTATATTCTTGTTTGTAGTCCTTTGTTTCTTGGGAATAGAGAAATCCATTTAATAATAGTAAAATAACAAAAAGGGAACTGAGTTTTGTTCTAATCATAACTTCTCCTATAATATTGTGAATGATTGATATCGACTTTTAAAAAGTCAATATTAAGATAAAAACATCTTATAAAAAAAACAAAGTGTTTTTAATTTAAATATTTAGGATGGTATTATTAAAGAATTGTAAAGTTAAGGAAACTCTAACCTAAAACTTCAACAAACTTATCGGTAAGTTCTGTGATTGTAGAAGATGTTTTGGCATAATATATTTTCCCAAAACTCTTGTACTCTAACTGAATTTCATCAGTTAGTTTGTCTGTAATTATTATAACTGGGACATTTTTATGTGTGTCATTTTTTCTTAATGAAGAAACAAGTTGAACTCCGTTCATTAATGACATATTATGGTTTGCAATAACAATAGAAGGGGTTTTCTCTAACAACAAACTTAAAGCGTCAAGTCCATTATCTGTAAACACTACATTAAAGTTTGGTAATTTTTCTTTAAGTGCTTCACTTATAGAATCTTGCTTTTCAATGTTTTCTTCTACTATTAAAATTGTTTCTTCAGCCTTTGGTAAGGTAAAATGGAATTCACTACCTTCATTTGGTTTTGAATAAAACCAAACTTTGCCATCATGTTTTTCAACTATTTCTTTAACCAAGGTTAATCCAAGTCCGCTCCCTTTTTCGCCTGCAGTTCCGGCTTTAGAAAACTTTGTGTCTATGTTAAACATTTTAGCCTGGTCATTTTCAGAAATCCCAACTCCTTCATCCTTAACAACAACTTCTGCAACACCACCTTTAAATGTGCCAACGCTTACTGTAATTTTTTTACCAGCCGGAGTAAACTTTAGTGCATTGCTTAACAAATTTGTAATTACTTGTGTAATCAATCTTTCATCTGCTATTACAAATTGATTTTCTTGACCCTCAAATTTTACATCAATATTTTTACGAATTGAAACTCCGGTTAAAACCGCAATACAACTAGTGGCTATGTTGGTTATATCTAATCTCTTCGGAACAAATTTCATTGTTCCATTTTGTAGATTTGTCCAATCCAATAAATGGTTTACCATTTCAAGTTGAATTTTTGAAGCATCATGAATGTACTCAATAAACTCTATTCTCTCTTCTACAGGCAAATCCGGTTCGTTTAATAATATTTCAGTAAACCCTAACAAACTTGTAAATGGAGAACGAAGGTCGTGTGAAATAATTGAAATGAGTTTATCTTTGGCTTTGTTAAGTCTTACTTTTTCTGTTACAATTTTGTTAAGTTCAATTTCTTTCTGCTTAACCTCCGTTATATCAAAGGCAAAAGAACTTACTTTTCTGAAACCATCATTACTAGTTTTTACCGAAGCGATCTCTTTAATCCAAAGATCTTCTTCATCTTTAGTTTTAATTTTATATACAAACTCTACTTTTTTATCATTCTCTTCTAACAAATATTGATTAAGCAAATTGTAAAATTCTTCTCCGTTTGCTTCTGTATTTTCAGTTTCGAAATTGTCTTCAGATTTATTTTCAATTAGAGAAAAATGCTTAAATGGTAGTTCATTAATTTCGTCTGAAGTTAAATTTGTTTTCTCTAAAAATGAATTTGAGCAATAATAATCGCCATTACTTGACCAAGAAAAATGGAAGTAACTACTAGAACTTAAAAGTTCATCTAATATTTCATTTTCTATTTTATTATTACTGGCTATCATTTACAATGGTTTATCGGTTTAATTTCTTAATTGTTTTGCCATTACTAATTACTTTTAAATAATTTTGTGCTTTCAATACTTATTCTCGAAAATTATTTTAAATAAATAATTGTCTTTTTTATTAAAATTTTACTTAATGTGATTTTGAACACAAAGGTAAGTGTATGGTCGGTTTAGAGACAAACAAGCTATTATTGTTGCTTGATGGTAGTGTTTCTAGAAAATAGTATCTGATAGGTTTTTGGTTAAAATTCTAGCTGATATTTTTGGATTTCAAGATTCCGGTATTTCATCCATAATCGATGAAAACCGGAATGACATTAAATGTTAAAAATCTTTTTTTACTCTTCTTCAGAAGAAAGTCTTGTAGAAATTCCCATCAACTCCATTTTTCTGTATAATGATGAAAGTCCAATATTTAATGCGTTGGCGGCTTCTTCTTTGCTGTTATCATATTTTTTAATTATTTGTAAAATATGAGTCCGTTCAAAACTTAATGTTGCTTCTTTTAGAGGTTCAGGATATTCTTGAACTGTTTTTGTTCCTCTAACATTTTCTGACAAATTACTAACTGTTATTTTATCTTCTTGACAAAAAATAACTGCTCGCTCAACAATATTTTCTAATTCTCTAACATTTCCTTTCCAAGCGTAATCAACTAACTTTTTCATTGCTTCGTTATTAACACCTAAAATTGGTTTTCCCATTTCGTTACAATACTTTTCTACAAAATGATTTACTAAAAGTGGAACATCTTCTTTTCTCTCATTTAACGATGGAAGTTTTATTTCTACAACATTCAACCTATAGAAAAGATCCTCTCTAAAAGAACCTTCATTTATTTTTTCCATAATATTTTGATTTGTTGCGGCAATAATTCTTACATTAGTTTTTATCGACTTAACTCCTCCAACAGGCAAAAATTCTTTGTCCTCAATTGCTCTTAAGAGTTTAACTTGTAAGTTTAAAGGCAAGTCACCAATTTCATCCAAAAATAAAGTGCCACCATCCGCAACTTTAAAAAGACCATCTTTATCATTTATTGCTCCTGTAAAAGAGCCTTTTCTATGCCCAAACAATTCACTCTCAATTAAATTTTCTGATATTGCCCCGCAATTAATTGGTAAAAATATTTTGTCTTTTCTGCTACTATGATAATGAAGAGCTTTTGCAATTAACTCCTTACCAGTTCCACTTTTACCAAGAACAAGTACATTACTATTTGTTGAGGCAACCTGAGTAATTATATTAAATATTTCTTGCATTGGTTTACTTTTGCCAATTATATTATAAAAATCACCTGTTGATGAAACTCTTTGGCGTAAATACTTGTTCTCACTAGAAAGTTTTTTATAATCTAAAAGTCGCTTTACTCGTATAAGTAAATCATCAAACTCTATGGGTTTAATTAAATAGTCAAATGCTCCATTTCTTAATGCAGTTATTGCAGTATCTACAGAAGCATATGCTGTCATAATTATAAAAAAAGTATCTGGAGAAATACCGGCACTCTTTTCAAGTATTTCAATTCCACCTAACTGAGGCATTTTTAAATCTGAAATAACAAGATCGTATTGATTCTCTTCAATTTTTTTTAACGCTTCTTCTCCGTTTGAAGCTGTCTCTGATGTAAATCCCTCTTCCGACAAAAACATTTGAAGCGATTCTCTAATTGCACTTTCATCATCGACTATTAATATTTTAGTTTCCATTAATATCTTTCCGCTTTTAATTTTATTTTATAAATAGGAACTTCTATTGTAAACTTGCTGCCTTCTCTTACTGTACTTTCAATAGAAATATCTCCGTTAAACTTTTTTATGATTCCGTAACTAACCGATAAACCTAACCCTGTACCTTTACCAACTTCTTTTGTTGTGTAAAATGGTTCAAAGATTTTTGGAATTGTTTCTTCAGGAATTCCACATCCATTATCACTAATTTCAACAATAATATTTTCAACATTACCACTTGTCTTTACTGCTATTGTTCCTTCGCCTTCAATTGCATCTAAAGAATTAATGAGGATATTAATAAATACTTGAAGCAGTTGATCAGGAACAATTTTAGCTGAGGGTAAATTTGCTTCAAAATCCGTATCAAAATTTACATTTTTAACTCGCTTGTCATACTTTACAATTCCAAGTGCCGTTTTAACCACGTCAGAAATTTGTGTAAAAAGTTCATCGTGACTTGGCGGTCTTGAAAGATCGACTAGCTCTCTAACTATTTTAGAAATTCTATCAATATTACTTTTTATACTACTTAATTTATCACTTGCAAACTCATCATTATAACGTCTTTGTAAAATTTGAACTAATGATGAAATTGAAGTTAATGGATTTCCAATTTCGTGAGCAACTCCTGCAGCTAATTGACCAATAACGGCAAGCTTTTCAGACTGATCGACTTGTTGTTGAAGTTTTCTAACTTCTGTAACATCAGTAATAACAACTGTTCGTCCGGTATATTGGTTATCCTTACCAGGCAATTTTGAAACATGTAGTTGAACAGGAATTATTTTTCCACTTTTTGTTCTTCGTTCGGTGTTAACAATTTTTGAGGAACCTTTTTTATCTACTTCAGAAATTATATTATAAAGTTCATCTCTGTATTTATCTCCTTGCGGTAAAAGGAAGGATGATTTTTTACCAAGTATTTCTTTCTTTGAATAACCAAAAATTCGTTCAGCACCTTTATTCCAAGCAATGAACTCTTCGTTTATTCCAACTGCCATAATTGCAGAATCAGAATAATGTAAAATATTTTCCAAATATTGCTGATTAAGCGCGAACCGTTTATCAATTAATTCTTTTTCTTTAACAAGTTCCTTCGTATCATCTTTAATGCAATACCACAAATAATCTGAATACAATAAATTTATTTTAGAATCTACTAAGTAGAAAAGATTTGAGAATTTTTCATCCTTGTTTTGTTCTTCTATAATATTTAGAATTGCATTTTTACAGCTACTAAAAAATTTAGTTACTTCTTCTTTTTGGACATCGTTAATTAAAAAAGTTGAGTTTAATTTTAATAGTTCATTTTCGGTAGGATTCTCAGAACCACTTTTTAGAAAATCATTAAAGGAGTCTAAAATTATTTTTAGTACTATTTTAATTTTTTCTTCAGAAAATTCATTACGATCGGAAGAATATTTATTTCTTCCACGTTCAATGATATCAGTATAATTATTACCTATAAGCTCTAATATATAATTTTTCATTTTTGAAAAAATGCCTTTGCCACATCTAACAGTAATGAAGGTTTGTTTACTAGAGCAACTTGAAATACTTTCCCTAATGTTCTTTTATCCATAGGAACATTTGTAACGGATTTTGCAATACTGTTAAATTTATCGTCAGTAAAGTGGAAAATACCATTTTTAAGGTTATCAAATATTTTATGACGTTTTCCCAATCTATTGTCCCAATCCTTTTCATAACTATAAATATGCGAAAGATTATTTTGCTTTATCGCTTCTCCAGCAACTCGTCCGGCAATACTTCCACCTATCATCCCCGTTGCAATTCCTCCACCAGAAAGCGGATTAACTTGTCTTGCAGCATCCCCAACAAGCATTAAGCCATCTGTTACAATTTTTTCTAAAGTTATTGTACAAGGAATACCTCCAGCAACCCTTGTTAATACTGGAGCATTTGGATAATGTTTTTCCATAAAATCATTTAAGTAAGCTAAAGCAGATTTCTTTTTGCCAATCAATCCACTAACACCAAGACCAATATTTGCTAAGTTATTACCTTTAGGAAAAACCCAAAAGTAACCCTCTGGAGCAACTTCTTTTCCAAAATAAAAATACAATGTATGTTGATCAACCGGAATGTTAGACGCTGTAACCTGAACTCCGCTTTCCATATCTCTAAAGTCTGTATATGTTTTTATTCCTCCCCATCTACCAACTCTGGATTCAACTCCATCTGCTCCAATAACAATTTTTGATTTAATTTCTTTTTTTTCTCCAGCAAGTTCAACTTTAACACCGCTAACTTTTCCATCATCAAAAAGCAAATCATACACATATGCTCTAGTTAAAATTTCAGCACCAGCTTTAGCTGCTGATTCAGCCAAAGCATAATCAAAAATCTTTCTTTCTAATACATAACCTTTTCCTTGAAGTGGAATATTAACTTCTGTTTCATCAGGAGCAATAAAGCTGAAATTATTAATCTCTGTTGAAATCCATCTTTTGTCTATATCTATAAATTCTGAAATTCCTTCTTCACTTACTGCTTCACCACATCTTACAGGGTAACCTATATCTCTATCTTTTTCTAACATTAATACAGAGACGCCCTGTTCAGCCGCAAATCTTGCAGCCATTGAACCGGCAGGTCCTCCACCAACAACAATTATATCATAATGATTTTTCATTTATTTTGAACCTCAACACCGTTTCTATTAAATTTTAGAACTTCTATTGGACACGACCAAACACATTTTTTACAGTTTGTGCATAGCTCTTCTATTATAGAAATTTTAACTTCTTTTAATTCTATTGCATCTTCAGGACAAATTCCGACACAGCATCCACAAAAATCACACTTGTCTGGTAATATTTCTATCATTAACAAAGCAACAACCTTTCTTAGTTTTGAGAAAAAGAAAAATAAACAAAGACATTCTCTTATGAAAGAATAATAATACTTTAGTCTTTAAAACATCTTTAATTTTACGATAATAAAGGACAGTATATAGCATTGTCTATAAATGTCAATAACATCTATGCGAATTTGGAACCCAAACAAAAAATATTAAATAAAAAGCCAATAATAGAAGACTCTTCTCGTATTGATGAGGAGAATAACTATTTCAAAACTATTTTTGACAAGAACGAAAATGGAATTTGTTTAGTTGATTCTAAAGGAATAATCAAAGAAGTAAATTATAATTATTCTAAAATGTTTGGCTATTCAATTTCTGAACTAAAAGGAAAACATTTCAGAATTATTACCACCCCTGATTCCAGAGAGCAAATTGAAAAAAATCACAAAAAAATCTTTAACGGTACTAGTGATTTAATTACTGAAGAAAAGGTTAAACGCAAAAACGGAACTTATTTTTATATTCAAACCACCAACACAAGAGTAAATGATGAAAACGGAAATGGAATAAGAATAACAACGGCGATTGATATTTCTTCAAGGTTAAGAACTGAGTTAGTCCAATCAGTATTACTAAAAATTTCTAAGCTTTCTAGTTCAACAACAACAGAGGTTGAATTATTCAAAACAGTATTCAAATCAATAGCTCAATTGATGCCAGTAAATAATTTTGCCGTTTGTATTAAAGATAAGATAAATCAAAAACTTAATTTTCCATTTATTTTAAATGAATTTAAAATGAACGAAGAGTTATTTCTAGAAAAAGAATTTAATTATTTGGAATCTTCAGGTAATTCAATTTTATTAAATTCATATAAAATTAACTCTCTTATTGATAATAAATATCTTCCAGAATATAAAAATAGACCTCACTCAATTGTTGGAGTTCCCTTAAAAATAAAAGAAGAACTCATTGGCTCATTAATAATAAAAGATTTTAATGGAGCTATATACACAGATGAAAACAAGGATATTTTGGAATTAGTGGCTTCGTATGTTGTTAGTGTAATTGAAAGAAAAAAGTATGAAGAACAACTAATAGTTGAACGCAACAAAGCAGAAGAATCGTCTAGATTAAAGTCTGAATTTCTTGCTCAAATTTCACATGAGATTAGAACTCCTTTAAATTCTATCCTAAGCTTTTCGGCATTAATCAAAGATGAACTCAAAGATGTAATAAGTGAAGAACTTGCTGAAACATTTGATTTTATTGAACGAGGTGGAGTTAGACTGACTAGAACTATTGAACTATTATTAAATCTATCACTTACAAAAAATCAACAATATAAAATTGATCTTACTGAAGTTGATATTGTTACAGATATTTTAAATCCCATTATAGAAGGACTAAGGCCAAATGCTATTAAGCGAGAGTTGGAACTTTCCTTAAAAAAGTCTGACAAATCTTTAAGACTTGTTTGTGATAGTTATTCTGTTAATCAACTATTTACGAACCTAATTGATAATGCAATTAAATACACAGAAAAAGGAACAGTTCTAGTTAAACCATTTTTAAACGAATTTGGTAATCTTCAAATTGATGTTGTTGATACGGGAATAGGTATTGCAAATGAGTATATACCAAAAATGTTTGAGGCATTTTCCCAAGAAGAGCAAGGCTACACTAGATCTTATGAAGGTTTGGGACTTGGTCTTTCTTTAGTTAAAAATTATGCCGACCTAAATCACGCAGAGCTTAAAGTTAAAAGTAAAAAAAATGTGGGTACTACTTTTTCTGTGATTTTTAATTTATAATAACTTAACTCTCCAACATTTTTTGTCAAACCAGGGGCCATTTCAATTACATTATCATTATCTTAAAAAATGATTTTAAAAATAATAATTAGTACCTTACTTCTTGCTTCAACCAGTTACACAATTGGGCAAACGGACAATACAAAATATCCTTGGCCTGTTGCTCCTTTAAATTCTAGCCAAAGTATAAATGGCACTTTTGGAGAATTTAGAAATACTCTTTCTTCTGATCACTTCCATAATGCAGTTGATATTGGCGAACCAGACGGAAATCCTGTTTACCCATCAATAAATGGAATTGTTTATAACAAAGTAGATAATGGTTACAATTCTTACATAAACGTAAAATCAATTGTGAACGGAAAGAAGAAGCACATGACTTACTATCACGTTGTGCCTTCTCCTTCTCTGTTCGTTGGTCAACAAGTAACAGCAGGATTAACAGCTATAGGAACAATATATGTTGGCGCTGGTCATGTACACTTAATTGAAAGAGAGCTAACAGAACAATCTTCCGGAAGTTTGGGAATTGCCATTAATCCCATAAGACCTGATGGCGGACTTACACCTTATAACGACACTAAGAGTCCAATAATAAATAAAACTAGTTTAAAATTTTATAAAGATAATTCTAATAGCCTATTAGCATCCAATCAATTAAGCGGAAAGGTTGATATTCAAATTCAGGTAAAAGAACAAAATGGTTCTGCATCAGTAAGCACAAATAATGGAACTTATCTTCTAGGTTACAAAATATTATCTACCGATACTACTACCATTATCTTTGAGCCAAAAGACAATGGTGATAAGTATAAATTTTATAGATTGCCAAGCAATAGTTATGTCCACAGAGTTTTTGTTAAAGGTGTTGCCACACTTAGCAATCCTACTTATTGGCTTACAAATGGAGCTGGCGAATCATATATAAATTCAAACCTTACTGTATCTAACAATTATTTGGATACCGACAATTTACTTGCCGGAGACTATTTACTAAAAATATACTCCGAAGATACTCGTGGAAATACAAGCTCTGAATTATTTCCAATTTCAGTTGTTAAGCTTCCTCCAGAATTAAATTTTGTTAAGGATGATCGTAGTTCAAATATTTCTGTTAGTTGGAATAAATACAACCTAAGCAATTTAAAAGGTTATAGACTTTATCTTTCTATTAATTCAATGAACAATTGGCATGTTATTGCTGATGAAAATTTATTGGAAAAAGATAGCACCAACTTTAATTTTGAAGAACAAAATAATGTTTATATTTATATAACTGCCGTTGATTCTCTGGGAAATGAATCGCCACCAAGCGATATTTATACTAGTAATATTAACAATAGCACTACAGATAAAGTTTTAATTGTTGATGGTTTTGATAGGTATTCAGACAATGGAAGTTGGACACAACCACAACATTCCTTTAACAGCTATTACTTTAACGCAATAATCAGCAACCAAACATTATCCATTTCATCTTGCTCTAACGAAGCTATAATTGAAGATAGAATTGATCTTCAATTATATAACTTAGTTGTTTGGTTTACAGGAGATGAAACTCTTGCGGATAACACGCTTATCAATAAAGAACAATTTGAATTAGCAAAATACTTAGAAAGTGGTGGTAAACTTTTTATTACGGGAGATGATATTGGTCAGGATTTAGATACACAACATAGTTACAGTGAATTTTCTGATACTCTTTTTTACCATCAATATATGAAATCAAAATTAATGCATGATGGTAATAATTTGTTGTTTGAGGTTAACGGACAAGAAGGTTCCTACTTTCAAAACTATCATACAGTATTTGGAGAAGTTTACCCGGAAAATTCTCCAGACGATATTGAGCCTATTAACGGAGCAGAATCAATATTAAATTACACCTATGAAAGAGATAGTACTTTTAGAAAAGGTGGAATTGCATATACTGGAACATTTGGAGATAGTACAAATATAGGGCAGTTGGTCTATCTCTCGTTTGCCTTTGAAACTATTGGAGATGAAAATTTAAGAAATGAATTAATGAAGAAAATATTGCAATATTTTGAGATTGTTACAGATGTCGATCCTGAGGACTTGCTTGCACCACAAATATTTTCTTTATCACAAAATTTTCCAAACCCCTTTAATCCAGCAACTACAATTAAATATAGCATTCCAGTAGTGGATGCAAATTTTATAACCACTACAAATGTAACGCTAAGTGTTTATGATATACTCGGACGGGAAATAATAACTTTGGTAAACGAAAAAAAATCAGCTGGTAATTATGAGGCAAAGTTTGATGCTTCAGGACTTAGTAGTGGAATATATTTTTACCAATTAAAATTTAATGGAGTAGTTTCAACAAAAAAAATGATGCTTTTAAAATGAGCTAAATAAAATGATAACAAAAATTAAAAATAATTTTTTAATCTTATTGTATTTAACTATTACTGTTTTAGGACAAAACAATTTTAGCTTCAAAAAGAGCATGGATAACCACAAGCACTTTGAAGAGAGAGAAATAAATATTTCCATTTACAAAAACAGAACTGAACTTTATAAAATAAAAAAAATACTTCCCCCTAATTTTTCCATTCCTGAGGTTGCTCTTTTTGAAAACGGAAACCTAGTTCTAATTCATTCACTTGAGGGTGTTATAGAGTTTTATTCTAAAGGTGTTTTACAAACCGAAAAAGTGTTGCTTGGAAAGTACTTCTATAATGAATCATCTATTTTGTTTAGCTTAGACAAAAACAAAATATCCTTGTTAATTACAGAAGAGCAGAAAAATAAAATAATTTTATTAGATGATTTAGGAATTCTAATATTTGAAAAAGAGACCCTAGATGGTTTTGGAAGCGGAATTGCATACTCAGAAGATGCTGATATTCTTGCTGTTTCTATAAACAAGTGGGAAAAAGACAATCTGGAAAGTAGATCCATCTTTACAAATATTAAAACAAATCTTGAGTTTACTGCTCCTTATAAATTTGAAAAAGGATTTTTTGAAAAAAACTCATCAACATTTTTAGGTCATTCTAACAATAAATTATTTCTTTTCGATTTAGCTTCAAATCAACTTTTATGGACAAAAGAGCCAAAAACAAATTCTGTTTTTTTAGAAAGCAAAATTAAAGACAACAATGTTTTTGTTGTTGAAGCTGAAACTCCAAAACTAATTAACAATTCGTGGATTTATAAAATCGGGAAATTAGTTACCTTGAATTCAAGTGGTAAAAAAATAAATTCACAGACTATTAACAAACCGTTTGAGAGTATTGGCATTGTTGACGAACATAATATTTTATATTTTAATGCGAATGGAGAAAAAACTAAAATCAAATAATTATATCTAAAACATATCACTTTATTTTTAGTCCTTTTATATCATATACAACTTTAGAAACTATTTTGTCATCCTTATAAAGCAGCTCACGCCTTAATAATCCATTATCATAATACTCATAATAATTCCCTTCTCTTTTCCCATCAACATAGGTTCCATATTCTGAAAGTTTTCCATTAGGATAATAGCCGGAGCACATTCCTTCTCTTTTCCCATTTATATAATCAACCTTAAACTTAATTTCTCCGCCAGGATGATAAGAAACTTCAGCACCTTGTTTAATTCCATTTGAGAATTGAACTTTTTTATTAACAGCTCCATTGATATAAAACGTTTTTGATGCTCCATGTAATTTATCTACTAAATATGTTTCTTGACTTATCAAATTTCCAAGAGAATCATACAGTGCAGAAATTCCATTTTCCTTCCCATTAAAATACTGAACTATTTTGCTTAATGTTCCGTAATCGTTGTAGTAATAGCATGTATCATTTAATATCCCACTCTTATAATTCAAGACTTCTTTAAGATATCCACTTTCATAAAAGTATTTATTATTTCCATCCAACTCACCATCTTTAAAATTTATTTGAGACTTTAATGTACCGTCAGAATAATAATCTTTAAATTCTTCCTCTGTGTTTTCATAATTGCCAACTACATCGTACCTTATTCGTTTAATGATCTGACCATTGACATACGTATCAATAACCTTAATTGAATGGTCCGGATAATAAAAATATGAAGTGCCATCAAGCTTATCATTATTATATAGCGCCTCTAATGCAACGTTCCCAAACTTATCATAAACCTTGCTAATTCCCTCTAATTTTCCGTTGGAGTAATTTCGCTCAACCTCTGGCTTACCATTTTCAAAATATATTTTAGAAAGTCCTTCAAGTTTTCCATTCCAATAATTAATTTTTCCCTGAAGGGTTCCACTTTTATAATAGTTAGTTGTAATTCCATGTTGAAGATCATTTACATAATTTGGCTCGGACCAAAGTTCGCCCGTTCTATAAAACCACTTCGACAAACCTTCTCTTTTATCATTCTTATAATTCCAGATCATACTCAAACTTCCATCTTCCAAATACCAATTTGAAAGACCATCAGCTTTTCCATTAATATACTTCCACTCTTTCCATAAACCGCCGCTATAGTAGTATTCTATATATGTGCCCTGCTTTATTCCAGCAACATATTCTGCCTTGGATTCCAATCTATTGTTTGAATAGTAGGTTTTTTTCGTTTCAAATTGCTGTGCATAAAATAATGGCGTAACAATTATTATTAGGAAAAGAATTAATTTATTTTTTAGCATAAGAGTGTGTTAATGACAAAAGGTTATAATAACAATGAGTAATATATTGAATGAAATTAGCTTTGCAATTTTGCTTTAATAAATTCTTCTGATTTAATTCCCAAATGAACTGAATCAACAAAATTATTGTCTATAAAAATTAGTGCTGGTGTTCCCATAATACCGAATGCTCTTGCAGTATCAATATCATTAGAAATATCAACCGATTCAATATTTGCAAAATCAATTTTTAACTTTTTAATAATTGGGGAAAGCAGCTTACAATTATGACAACTTGGAGAATGAAAATATATAAGAGCTTTCTTGTTTTTCAATTTTTCTGATAATTCTTGATCCATTTTTTCAAATGGAATAGCTTTACCTACAGATTTTTTACTTTTAATTACTGAGTATAGTTGAAAGGAAATTATTAGCACCACCACAGCTATTATAACTATCGTTAATATGTCCAAAGCTCTTTCCTATAAGTTAAAAACAATTTTATTAATTTTAGGCGAAAATATAGTTAAATTTTATTCTTTGAAATAGACCAAAAGGGCAACCAATTGTTTACAACTAAATACAAAATAAGTTTCGGAGAGACTGATCCAGGTGGAATTATTTTTTTTGCTGAACTTTTCAAGATTACGCACATTATTTATGAACGATTTTTTGAAAGTTTTGAAACTGAAAAAAATTATTTTTTAGATGATGAATTTATAATTCCTATTGTCCATACTGAAGCAGATTTTATTTTACCAATGAAGTTTGGAGATGAGATAAAATGTACTGTGATGGTTGAAAGTATTGGCAGCACTTCCTTTACTCTCAAATACAATTTTCAAAAAAAGGATATAATTATGGCAACTTCTATAACCACACATATTGTTGTTAAAAGAAATGATTTTATTAAAACAAAAATTCCAAGCGAGTTGGAAGTTAAACTGAAAGAACATTAACTAAAGGCTCTGTAAAATAAGCTATTAAATGGCGAATTAAACGAATATAAATTATGATGTTTTTATCTCACAGATGTCATCTCAGAATGTTTTAATAGGAGATCCATTGTTTAGCTGCCTGGATTCCCAATCAAGTTGGGAATGACAAATTTTTATTATTTTACAGAGACTCTAATATAATTTGAGGCTGGCAAAACTAAACTTTTAGCTCTTCTAAGTGTTTGTATTTTTCAATCTTACCTAAATTATTTCTGTATAACTTATCAATAAAATGTATTGCTCTTGGTTGTTTAAAATTTGCAATATTTTTTTCTAATTGAATTCGTGTACTTTCTTCTAACTCTTTATTTTCCCCGTTTACCTTTATAAGCAAAATATATCCTTCTCCCCATTTTTCGTCATTTACCTTAATTGCTGAACAATCCAAAACATCACTTAATGTTTTTACATAATTTTCAATTTCATTTAGATTTATATTTTCTCCGCCTGAAATTATCATATCATCTTTTCTACCCTTAAGATACAAATAACCTTCTTCATCAAGATAACCCAAATCGTTGCTGTAAAAATTTTGATTGGATAGTTTAGAACCATTTTCATCATCGTAGTTAAAATATGATTTAGCTATACACTTTGAATGAATAACTATTTCGCCTACTTTCATATTTGGCAATATTATTCCTATATTGTCAATTATCTTGATTCTATTGCCTGGCAATGGCTTTCCGGCACAACCGTTCCTTTCAAAAATATTTTTTTCAGTAACCGCTGTAACCATAGCTGCTGTTTCAGTTGAGCCATACACTCCAACAAGAGGAAAACCAATTTTCATTGCCTCGGTTACATCTTCAGTATTTAAAGGTCCACCACCAATAAATATATTTTTTAGTCCTTCCCAAGAACTTACTTTTTCATCAAGAATTTTCTTTAACATTGTGGGAACAATAGAAAAATATGTCGGCTTATATTCAATAAAACTTTTTATTAACTCTTTCCCGGATATTGATTTTGGCAACGCAACTGCATGACCCAAAATAAGAGAACGTATTATCATAGAAAATCCGCCAATATGATAAAATGGTAAAGAGGCTAACCAAACATCATTGTTGTTTACATCTATTAATGATTCCAAAGACTTTACACTTTCAAACAAATTATTAAATGTTAGTTGTACACATTTTGGAATTCCGGTTGAACCTGAAGAATACATCATTAAGGCAATCTTGTTTAGAGAGAAATTTTCTTTTGGTAGATCTAAATAAGATGAAGTGAAATCATTAAATGTTACTGTGTGAATATTTTCAAATTTGAATTTAGTTGTGTCAAGAATATCGTTGATATTTAATAACATCTTACTTTTTGAATGAATAACTAATTTTTCTATTTCATCATTTTTCAACCTAATGTTTAATGGAATAGGCACTGCACCCAATAACCACAATCCATTTATCGAAATTACAAAATCAATAATGTTTTTAGAGACAATAGAAACATGGTCTCCACCATTAATTCCTATTGATTTAAACTTAAAAGCCGCACTAATACTATACGTTAGTAATTGAGAATATAATAATGTTTTCTCGCCATCACGCAATGCTGTTTTCGAAGGATGTTTTTCAGCTTGTTCAACAAGCCAATGTTTCTTATTAGAAATATTTATCATAATATTATTTTATAACTTTCGGGAATGACAATGCTTACCCTTTCCATAAATCATCATAATTAAATTTTAAGAAGTTAGTATTTAGCTTAACCTCTCCATAAGAACTTTTTAATGAATTGTCCACGAAACTATCTCCCAAAACATCTATTCCCAAACCGTGAGAATAATTATGATTAGTCATTCCAGCTAATGATATTAGCATGCTTCGTCCAATTGCTGTTTCAAAAGAAGTAGTTATAATTGGAATAATATTATATTCATTCGCAACATTTATAACTTTTTGTGTGTCAAAAATTCCTAATCTAATTGTAGGTTTAAGAATCAGAAAATCAACCAAACCACTATTTATAAAGTCTTTAGCATCAACTATTGTTTTAATTGATTCATCCGGAGCAATTTTTACTTCTGACTTTTCAGCAAGTTTTATCAGTTCAGACTTATCATTAACTGGTTGCTCAACATATTGCAAATTATATTTTTCAAGTTTGGCTAAATTCTCTTTTGCTTCTTTGTAACTCCAAGCCCCATTTACATCTAATCTTAATTTAACATTCTCTCCAAACTTCAACTTAATCATTTCAAGAATTGCTAAATCATCATCAAAATTATTTCTACCGACTTTTAATTTTATTGTTGAAATTTCATTCTTTAATAATTCATTAATTTTGGATTCAGTTTCTGCTAAACTTACAAAACCTATACTGCCATTTACTTTTATTGATTTCCTAAACTTAGCATCGTCAAAATAGTTTAATTTATTTTGAAACATTAATCCAATTACAACTTGTTCAAGTCCAAACTTTAGTGAGGGAATATCATCAAAAACAGACAATTCAATATTTAATTGTTCGGCATCATTAAAGTTTTTTATCGTATTAATAGAAAATTGTTCTAGTCTCTTTATACAATCAGAAATGTTTTCTTTACTGAATCCAGGGAGTGGAGAAACTTCGCCAAATGCAATGTTTCCATTTTCATCTTCTGCTCTAAGAATAATTATTTCTTTCTTTAAGAAACTTTGAGAGGAGTTAATAAATTTTTGAGCTAATGGAAATGTGAAGGACTTATATTTCAGGTGTACAACTTTCACAAAAGAATGCCAGCTGCAAAGAGAATAGCATATATTGCAGAAAGCTTTGCTGTTAATTCAAGGGTTTTATTTAATTGTTCCCCTTTGTAAGAAAATATCATTTTAATAAGTTTAATAGCCATTGGCAGTGATAAGAACGGAAGAAAAACAAAAGCACTTTCCATAAAAGTAAAATAAACAACAAACAACACTAAATAGGATAAAATCATGAACAGTAAATATTGATATTGTGTAAACTTTTTCCCCATTTTTACTGCTAGAGTATTTTTGCCAACTTGCTTGTCTTCTTCAATGTCTCTGTAATTATTAACAACAAGTATGTTTGTAATTAATGCCCCAACTGGAATTGATGCCCAAAAGACAAGCCAAGAAAACTCAACCGTTTGTACATAATAAGTTCCAACGGTACCAACTATTCCAAAAAACAGAAACACAAATAAATCGCCAAGTCCATTATAAGCCAATGGATACGGACCTGCCGTATATGCTATTCCAGCAAAAATTGAAAGTAAACCAATTAGTAACGTTATGTACGAAGAAATATAAACGAGATAAAGTCCCAAAACAAAAGTGATGGAAAAAACCAAAACAATTGCTGTTTTCATTTCAGATTTTGTTAGTAGGCCCGAGGCTAATGCTCTGGCTGGCCCCTTCCTGCTTTCGTTATCTGCACCTGAAACAAAATCATATAAATCATTTACAAAGTTTGTTCCAATTTGGATTAGTAGGGCACATGTTAATGCAATTACAGTGGCAACAATATTAACCTTTGTATCAAACGAAACTATTGAAGTACCAACAAATACAGGAACAAACGCTGCAGGTAAAGTTTTAGGACGACTTGCAAGAAGCCATGTGTCAAACTTTGAAATTTGTTTTATAGTTTCTGTCATAAATTATTTAATGCTTTTATACAATTTTGTGTTTTTATTTTAATATTTGTTTGTTATTTGCTTTTTGAATTTTGTTATTTCAACCTATGGTACTCTTGGAAATTTTTTAAAGTCTGGCTTTCGTTTTTCATTGTATGCTTTTTTTCCTTCTTGTGCTTCTTCGCTCATATAATAAAGTAGCGTTGCATTGCCCGCTAATTCTTGTAAACCGGTTTGTCCATCTAATTCTGCATTAAACGATGACTTCAATAACCTAAGTGCAAGTGGACTATGCTCAAGCATTTGTTTAGCCCATTCAACACCTTCTTTTTCTAATTCATCAACAGGTACAACTTTGTTCACTAAGCCCATTGCCATTGCTTCATCAGCATTATATTGTTTGCACAAGTACCAAATTTCTCTAGCCTTTTTTTGACCAACAATTCTTGCCAAATAACTTGCACCAAATCCACCATCAAAGCTCCCAACCTTTGGTCCAGTTTGACCAAAAATTGCATTATCCGCAGCAATAGTTAAATCACAAACAACATGAAGAACATGTCCGCCACCAATTGCATAACCAGCAACAAGTGCAACTACTGGTTTAGGAATGCTTCTAATTAATTTTTGTAAATCTAAAACGTTTAATCTTGGAACTCCATCACCACCAACGTAACCTTTGTCTCCACGTATTTTTTGATCTCCACCAGAACAAAAAGCATGTTTTCCATCTTTAGCTGGACCGTAGCCAGTTAACAAAACGACTCCTATTTCAGAATCTTCTCTTGCATCAGAAAAAGCATCGTACATTTCATTTACAGTTTCTGGTCTAAAGGCATTTCTACGTTCAGGTCTGTTGATTGTAATTTTAGCAATTCCATCATATTTTTCATAAATAATATCTTCATATTCTTTGCATTTTTCCCAACTATAACTCATAACCTTCCTTTTTAATTCTTTATATTTTTTAATAAAAACGAACTAAGTAATTTAAGAAATTCTTCCGGTTTTTCTAAATGTACATTGTGACCTGCATCACCAATAATTGTATGATGCGAATTAGGCAAAAGACTATTAGCTTCAATTGCAATTTCAGTAAACTTAGAATCCAAGATTCCACTAATTAATAGAATCTCTGTATTAACATTTTCTAGTTCATTAAAATAGTTATTCATATTCCCTGTTCCAAAACCTAAAAGGCTATTTGTCAAACCGATTACATTATTGGTTCTAATCTTATTTTCTGTTTGCTGTTCTCTTTCTAATAACGACAATTTCTTTTGCGAATCAAAGAGTGGAATGTTCTTCCAAAATTCAACAAATTCTTCAATTGAAAAATTCATAATTTTGTTTGCTAAAACATTATCCGAATTTATTCTTTCAATTCTATTAATTTTTGTCTTAAGTCCAAAAGATGTACTCTCTAAAACTATTGAATTTACTTTTTGGGGAAAGCTTAACAAATATGACATTGCGAGTCTTCCACCCATTGAATAGCCAACTAGTATAGGTTTTTGAATATTAAGTTTAGATAAAATTTTGTCTAAATAATCTACTTGTTTAAGGGTAATATATTTTTCAACTTTATTGGGTGAGCTCGTTTTACCATGACCTAATAAGTCAATAGCAATAGGTTCAAATCTTTCTGGCAATTTATCAAATAGGAATTTCCAATCAAACGAACTCCCGGTAAATCCGTGCAAAAAAACAACAGGTTTTGTTGTCCCACTGTTAGCTTTTCTTTTTACAAAGAATTGTAATTTGTCAATTTCAACCATCATAACAATTAGTAACCGTTCTGAATTTTATAGTTGTTGTTTCGAACAAACAGGAAGTGAGAGATTTTATCCATAAATAGAATTTCTACTCGTAAAAAACAAGCTCATTTTGAGATGACAAACTTTATGGATTAAACTTCTTGTTTTAGTTTTGTCCAATATTCTTTTCTTAATTCAAGAGACTTTTCTGAATCTGTTTTTATTTCTATAACTGAAAACACCTTCTCAGATATTGCCTTTTTTATTGCATTTTGAAATGTCTTCCCGTTTTTTATTAAAGAATAGTCACCACCAAAACCTTTTACAAATTTTGAATAATCTAAATTTAATGGAGTTGTAAAAACTTTTTTAAAATACGTTTTTTCTTCTGCAACAGGAAGCATATTAAAAATACCTCCGCCATTATTGTTTACAAGAATTATTATTAGAGGTATTCCATATTCAACTAGATTTGATAGAGCTGTAAGATTATGATAAAAAGCTAAGTCACCTATCAACAAAAAGGTTTTTTGTTTTGATTGAGCTGCAATACCGGACGCTGTTGAGATAATTCCATCTATCCCACTTGCTCCTCTATTTGTAAAAATTTTTAGCCCTTTATTATTTCTTGAAGCAAAAAAATCAAAATCTCTAATTGGTGTACTGTTTGAAATAAATAAATTTGAATTGTTTGGAACTACCGATAAAAGTTCATTGGTAATTCTTGGTTCTAATCCAAACTTTGTTCTATTGATAACTTTATTTTTTAACTTTTCTGAAACTTCTTCGAGCTTTACTATTTTATTAAGCCAATCAAGATTCTGTTTTTGATTACTTATATGTTTAGAAATTTCTTTTAAGAAAAGAGAAGGGTTTTGTTTAATAACTTTTCCACTTTTTCTTGACGGATCTCTTTTATCACCGAATTCATTAACCAATATCTTTTGGGCTTTTGTATTACCTAAAAATTTCAATCCAGATTGTGAGGTTGGAGTATTGCCAAATTGAATTATTAAATCAGCTTCTAATAGTTTTTGATAAGACTTTACCTTAAACAATGATGAATGATTTACAATTATGTTTTTTGTTTTATTTTTATAAAATCGTAACTCACTTGTTCCATCAACCATTATTGGAAGATTATTCTTTTCTGAAAACTGAACCATTTCTGAATAAAACTTAGAATCATAATTATCCCAGCCAACCATTATTAAAATTTTATCCGAGTTTTGAATCTCTTTTAAGACCCTATTATTATTAGTCTTTAGTAAATTTCTAGTAGCTTTTTCTTTAATTAGAAAATCTGTTGTTTTGAAATTTATTTCCTCTGTAAAAGAGTTTGGCTCTAATGGTTTACTAAATGGGAAATTTAAATGTACAGGACCAGGATTTTTTGACTCACAATTTATAATTGCTTCAACTGCTTTTTTACATAATGATTTTAAACTTCTTTCATTAATTTTGGGAAGTCCAAAATCTACAAAACCTCTAATGTGATTTCTAAAAATGTTCTCTTGGTTGATAGTTTGGTTAGCTCCAGTATTTCTAAGAGAAACTGGTCTATCGGCTGTACAAACAATTAAAGGAACTCTTTGCTGGTACGCTTCAATAATAGCTGGGTAAAGTTCCGCAACAGCAGTGCCGGATGTTGTAACTATAGCTACAGATCTTTTGGTTTGCTTTGCAATACCCAAAGCAAAAAAGCCACTTGAGCGTTCATCAACTATTATAATTTTTTTTATTTTTTTGTTTTCAGCAAATGCTAAACTTAAAGGAGTGTTTCTTGAGCCTGGAGATATACAAACATGTTGAATACCATATAATGAGAGCTGTTCAACAAATAAGGATGACCAAAAAAAATTACGATTGATATACTTTTTCATCAACAAATAGTGATAATATCGGTTTTAGTTTAATTTCAGATTCTTCAAATTCTTGTTGTGGTTCTGAGCCTTCAACTATTCCACACCCGGCATAAGCAAATAATGTTTTTTCTCGTATCAATGAAGAACGAATTGCAACAGCTAATTCTCCATCACCATTAAAATTAAACCAACCAACATTCCCTGAGTATAATCCTCTATCGTGTGATTCTAGTTCAAGAATATTTTTATGTGCAATGTTCCATGGTGTTCCACAAATCGCCGGTGTGGGATTAAGAGTTTTCAGAACATCAAAAAGTGTTAGTCCCTTTTTGAGTCTTGCTTTTATCGGGGTCCAAAGGTGTTGGATGTTTGGAAGTTTCCTTATTATTGGTTGTTCATTAACTAACACTTCATCTGAAATATCAACAAGTAAGTTTTTTATAAATGTAACAACTGCCTTTTGTTCATTCAAGTTTTTTTCACTTTCTAACAAATATTTTTCAAGTTCTAAATCTTCAGTTTCATCAACACCTCTTTTAACAGAACCGGCAAGAGCATCAATTTCAATATTGTTGTTATTAAACTTTACAAATTTTTCAGGAGAAGCTCCAATAAATGTTGATTCATTTTTACAAAATGCAAAATTATAACATTTGGGATATTTAGAGCTAAGCTTACTTACTAATTCAGAAACTTTAGGTTTTTCATTTAAAGTAATTTTTACTTCCCGAGAAAGAACAACTTTTTGTAATTCTCTATCACGAATTTTATCCAAACCCTTCGTAATCATTTTATCCCAATCAATACTAGAGTCTGCGCTTATATTGTCAATTATAGAATTGTTATCAAATTCAATGTTGTTAATTGGATTGGTTATTTCTAGATTTTTAATTTTTGTGTCAAACTCTTCTAATATAGACTCGTGTGATTTGCCATCAATAAAAAAGTTATAAATAAGATAAGATTTACTGTTTTGTTTTAGCAAAGTAATGCTTGGTATAAACCAATCTGAATCACCAAAATCTTTCCACACACTACCTTTTTCGTCGGAAGCAAATTTAATTCCACCCATTACCAATGGAACATTTTTTATTTCTAATTCTTTCCAATTAGAGATAAAATTATTCTGTAATTCTTCTAAATTTGAATTAGTAAACTCTATTCCATTTGTTATTGTTTCCTCTATTTCAAGTAAGGGCAAAAAACCTAAAAATTCTGTTTTTTCAAAGGGTAAATTCCAATAAAAATAATTTAAGTTTTTCTTTTTTTGGTTTTCAATTGAGGGTAAAATCTCTAGAGTTTCTACAACAGCAGCAAAACTGTGTAATTGTGAGTTTTTACTATATCCGTTAGTTGCTAAGGATAGTAAATAACTTGCAAGTATCTTTTTTAATTTTTCTATGTTTAGGTGCAAAATATTTTATTAAAGTAATTTTTGTTTTTCAAACCTATTAATATAAATCTAAATTTAAGAGCTTTCAACAAATATCTTATTATATGTCAGAAAACTTACAAGCTAAAAACATTGAAATAAATAATATTACATATAATTATGTAGTATTAAAAAAACGTGGAATTAAAAACATTAGGTTAAGAATAAATCGCGATGGAATTTTAAAAATTTCAATGCCATGGTATGTTCCCAAAAGAGAAGCAACAAAAATTTTATTTGAAAACGAAAAATGGATAGAGAAAAATTTTGACATTTTAAATTTCAATAAAAACAAGTATTATTATTTAGGAAATGAAATCAAAATAGTTCAAAAAGTAGTCAATGATATTGATGGAAATAATAGCTTCTTAATAGATGATATTTTTTATATTGAGTCAACTGGTGAAACTTTAATTGATGAAACTAAAATATTTAATGATTGGTTAAAAAAACAAGCAGAAATTTATATACTTCCCAAAGTGGAGGAAATTGCCAATAAGTTTGGTTTTCAGTACAATTTAGCAAGAATTAAAGATATGAGGTCAAGGTGGGGAAGTTGTTCTTCAAAAAAAAACTTGTCCTTTAACTTAAAATTGACTTACTTTAAGCCTGAAGTTATTGATTATGTAATAGTTCATGAACTTTGTCACTTAAAAGAGATGAACCATTCAAAGAATTTTTGGATGCTTGTTGAAAGCATTCTACCTAATTATAAAATGTACCGCAAGGAACTAAAAAAAACTATCTTATAACTAACGAACGGGGGTTCATATGTCAAAAAAAAGCAAATCAGAATTAGTTTCTGATCTTCAAAGCCTAGTGGCTAAATCTAACGATACATTAAAAAGAGTTCACTCTGCTCAATTGAGTGCTCAGAAATTAACGTCTCCACAGTTTGGAGTGTTAGATGTATTACAAAAAAATGGTTCAGTGCCATTAAAGAAAATTGGTGATGAATTATTAGTTACTGGTGCTAACATAACATGTGTTGTTGATAATCTTGAAAAACAAGCTTTGGTTAAAAGAGTACCATCTAAAACTGACCGAAGAGTGATTAATGCGGAGCTCACAACTAAAGGAAAACAAAAATTAACTAAAATTTATCCAGAACATATAAAAAGTATGAATGAATTTTCTAAAAGATTTACTGATAATGAAGTAAAACAACTTACAGGTCTTTTAGAGAAACTAGTAGGATAAAATTAATTTAGAGTTTTTGGAAAACTATTCCAATCCACTCGTTAATTTGTTTTTGATCAAAGGCAGTTAATCCAATTTGGGTAAACTGCCTTTTTATTTCTTCTTCATCGCTAGTTAAAATTCCAGATAAAATTATTTTTCCGCCTTTATTACATTTATTTAGCAATTCAGATTTAATATCAAGTAAAACATTTTTATTTATATTAGCTATTACCAAATCGAAACTGTCTTCAGCAATTTCCTCAATTGTATTTTGCTGAACTGTCACATTATCTGTGTTATTTCTTTCAAGATTTTCTTTCCCATTAACATAGCACCATTCGTCATTATCAATTGCCAAAACATTTTTAGCACCAAGCATTGAAGAAGCTATTGA
>Ga0209633_10000976_pt1 | contig 31181 bp, 26 predicted proteins | sample Cruoilmetagenom1_FD_187290 | JGI IMG/M metagenome (GOLD analysis project Ga0209633, IMG submission 187290) | Oil polluted marine microbial communities from Coal Oil Point, Santa Barbara, California, USA - Sample 1 (SPAdes) (version 2) | ecosystem: Environmental > Aquatic > Marine > Oil seeps ... | reverse complement strand
AGCCACAAAATCCATGGACCACGTCTGATCTATATTGGAGACAACAGGTCTCATCTCTCGGCATGCTGCAGATACCCTTCGCCTAGGACGTTTACTCCTTAGATTAAGTCCACTTTCACAATATATCCGGTACACCTTCTTATGATTAACATGCCAGCCCTCACGCTTAAGTAGTACATGGATGCGTTTATAACCGTATCGTACCCTCGTCTCGGCAATCTCATGGATGCGCTGCCTAATAGCTCTATCATCCCTCACCGAGAGGTATTAATAAGTAGACCTGCCAATCTCTACTACCCGGCATGCTCTTCTCATCCCCACTTGATAAGCCTCATCCAGGTACTCAGCTAAGCTCCTCTTGCGGGCTGGCTTCAGAGCTTTTTTGTTATAACATCCTGAAGCATCTGCTTGTCCAGGCTCAGGTCAGCCACTAGCTTCTTTAGCTGTCTGTTCTCCTCCTCAAGCTGCTTCAGACGCCTCAGCTCACTCACTCCTAGACCACCATACTTCTTCTTCCAGTTGTAGAATGTGGGCTCTGCTACTCCTATCTTACGGCATACCTCGGATACCTTTGTGCCACTCTCCGCCTGTCTTAATGCAAACGCTATTTGCTGTTCGGTGAACCTAGACTTCCTCATGGCAAAATACCTCCTGTTATATAGGGTTATTTTGCTAGATTCCTCTACTTTTAACTGGTCCAGTTCGCAGGGGGAAGTCAAGCTTTATATTCTTTTTCAACATACTACTTATTATTAACTACCTAATGAAATTGTAACAGTATTTTAGTTTCTAGAATATGTAATTGTAAAATTCACATATGAGAAGCAAACAAACTATAGAGCTTATTAGATAAGAATTATAGGTTTTAGTAGTAGGAATTAGTAGATATATGTTGATAGATTGTCTCGGCAAATATTCTGTAACCATTCTTATTTGCATGACCGCCAAAATTTCTTGGATATAGTTGCTCATTTCCAGAGGCATTTCTTAGAGGATCTAATAAATCGATGTAGTCAATAGAGTGTTGATTAAAATACTTTTTTACTATTTCGCTCACAAGTCTTTCATTATTAATTAGCAAATCTATCTTTGCTGAGTTTGCCAACTCATTATTATTCATTATGAAATTGGAAAAGACGCTTTCCTTTGTAGGTATTAGTAATACCAAAAACTTTACACCATTTTCTCTGGATATTTCATTCATTCTATTAAAAAGTTCTAGAGTCAAACGTAGACCCTCAGCAACTTCAGAATCATTCAGATCAAGACCTTCCAGCCTTTTATCTGGAGTAAATCCAGTAGTTATTCCACTCTCTTTATTACTAAACATTATTATCTCTTCACCCATATTAACCCTTCTCCTCTGCCTTAAATAATCACCAATAAAAGAGGAGCTTATTATTCTATATATAACACTGTGCCCAGCTAAAAAATTACTTACACTAAATCTATACTTATCTATTTCTAACACATCTTCACTGTTAAATTGGAATTCGGGGTTCCTCAAATCTTTCCAAATCGGCACAGAATAAACATTTGTAATTGCATTTTTAAGATCATTGCCAAGATATAAACCGACAATAATAATTTTTGGATTTAAGCTTAGAGCTTTATCCTCCATAAGATATAAATATTCCGCCGGGCCGTAACCTCCAAGTGAGATGTTGTAAACCTGCTTACCACTAAGGTTCTGAAGTATTGAGGGCCAGGAGTTGCTTGCCATCGCGCTTATTCCATAAGTATGAGAGTCTCCTATGGCAACTATATCCACAGACTGTGGAACGGATTTATTTCTAAATCCCCAAGAGTCATGTGCTCCGGAATTGGGCTCTATTTTATATCTGAGTACTTCATCGGGAACTGTCTTGGGCTTTAGAAAATCAATAGGGTCGAAAAAAAGCCTTGAGAGACCTTCAGCTACAAAAAATGCAATTATGATTGAAAGAAAGAGGAGGAGTAAGTTTTTAAGGCCCTTATTCATACCTGAGTGCCTCGATAGGGTCTAACATAGATGCCTTTCGTGCCGGATAAATCCCAAAAAATATTCCAATGATCGCAGCAACGCTGAACGCTAAAAGTGTAGCGCTAAAAGAAATCACCACCGGCCAGCTCGTAAAATAGGAAGCTATTTTGGATCCGATTATACCAATTAACACGCCAATAGTCCCACCGGCAAGGGAGAGCAATACTGATTCGATTAAAAACTGTATGAGAATATCGCGCTGCTTGGCGCCTACGGCCATTCGTATGCCTATCTCTCTTGTCCTTTCACCTACAGAAACAAGCATAATGTTCATAATCCCAATGCCGCCGACAACGAGAGATATGGATGCCACACTGGCAAGAAGAATCGTCATAATCTTTGAGATTGCAAAAATGCGGTTTATGATGCTCAACTGGCTCTTTATGTAAAAATTATCTTCCTCATCCGGCTCATAATGATGGCGCTCTCTTAACAGACTGATTATTTGTGATTCCGCAATTGGAATGTCTCCTGAGTATCTGACGGAAACAGAAATACTCTCAACACGATCTATAGCTTTTATGTATCTCTGGAACGTTGAGAATGGAATCAATACAATATCGTCCTGATCTCTTCCACCCGAAGTCTGACCTAGGGAACTCATAATGCCGATAACAGTGAATGTATTCTTATTAATCCTGACTGTCTGCCCCACAGGGTTTACAGAGCCGAATAGATTAGATGCAACTGTTTTACCTAGCACACAAACCCTAGCCCTGTCGGACACATCCTGATTTTTAAAAAAGTTGCCGCTGTCTGTATACCAGTCGTTAATACTTACAAAATCAGGACCCACCCCAATAACGAGCGTGAACCAGTCCTTATTACCGTATATTATCTGCTGACCTAAATCTATCAACGGAGATACGCTTGTCACAATGTCCAGCTGTTTTATAGCTTCAGCGTCTTGAGGAGTAAGAACATAGACTTTGTTTTGAGATCCTACGCCTCTTTTGCCTGTCCTAACAAGAAAAGAGTTTCCACCAAGACTTGTCAGCTGATCTTCAATCATTTTCTCAGCGCCCTTAGTTACCGCGACAAGGCTGATTACAGCCGCAACTCCTATGATAATGCCTAACGTTGTCAGTATTGAGCGGATTTTATTTGATGCTATGGCACTGTACGCGACTCTAAATGCTGATAAGGAATTCATATTCTTTGTTTTAATCTGATATTGTTACAGCTAAAATTCATATCCGAAGAAATCTATATCTCTGGCATACCTTTGTGAAACTAAATTTTTCGTTTCTTCAGTATAATAGGAACGGTAATCTTTATGTTTAGAGATATTTTTATGAGGCAGTCTAACATTATCTAAACCAAGAGCTTTAAAAACAGTAGCGGTATCTTCATCTATATTTTCAAATCTGCCGATAAAATCCACAATTATTGAGCCATTGCTGTCAGTTATATAATCCAACTGATTATAGAGTATACTTATTTTACCATCTATATCGTCAATTGTATCGATACAATTATGGAGAAATTCCTCAAATGAAGTCGAGTTAGAGAGAACATATTGTCTAAAACGATTGTATTTGCTGAAAGTTCTTATTCTCTTATACCAGTTCTTCCTCATTCTCTGATACCAGCTCTGCTTTCCTTTTTCTTCTATCATAGTGTACCAAGACACTAGCCTATCCCAAGGATTTCTGACAAAAGCAACTTTATAGTAATCTGACCACTTTGCACCTAATTGTTCTTTTGCCAATAAAGCATGGTCATGTCCTCCCATAAAACTCTTAAGGTCAGGAATATTTTCTTTTAAAACAGTAACAAAACTAGTTCCTGCTGTTTTTTGGATATGAACAAATAAAAATTTCTTAGAATGTGATATACGCATTAATTTCCCCTTATGTTTTAACAATGAATTCCATTTTTCTATGGAAAAAATATATCTAATGAGAACCTAAGATACAAAACAAAAAAACGTGTGCATCATTTAAAATTGAACTAGTTCAGCAAGTATCGAATTCAAAACTATATTAAGAAAAATGCTAACTATATAATATTATACTATTCTTTTCAGAGCATCATGAAAAAATTTTAAAGCTAGAACAGACCTTAATACTGCATATCCCAAAAACGCATAAGCAGCTCCAACATATGAATATTGAGGTACAAGTATGAGCATAAGTAATAGATAAAATACTGTTGTGATTATACTCAATATAGTCCGAAGCCCCGGTCTACTCATGGCTAAAAGTGCTGGATTGATCCAGAATGTAAATCTTATAATTAATACTGCAGTAGCAAGAATCCTCAGTGCACTTGTTGCCGGCAGATATTGGAACCCATAAACAATCCTAATAATAGGCTCAGCAAATATTATTATCAGGACTGTAACAGGAAATATGATCAAGACTAAGCTCTTAGTTGTACTCTTAATCATGTTCTTAAAATCTAAAATAGAATTAGAACTAGTGAATTTTACAAGCTCAGGATAAATAGCCTCATATAATGGTTCTACAATGCGTTTTAACAATGAAGTAACTGAACTCGCAACCTTGTAGAAAGCTACAGCGTCTTTTCCTGCAAAATAACCAAGTATCATTACTCCTAGATATTTTTCATTTCCCGTTTTAAGAGTAGCCATAAAACTTGTATTACCTAAAAACCATGCTATCCCTTTCCATTCATCACGAATTAAGCCCAAATCAGCATTGATCCATCCCAGCAATCCGTTTTCATAAAGAGTTTTTACCACAACCCACATTCTTATTGCAAAACCTACAAAGCTAGCTATTATGAATCCATATAAAACACCTTTTATTCCAAGACCTGCAAATAGAAGACCTACAACTATTAAAAGCCTGAACAACTTTTGAAAAGAATTGATAAAAGCAATGTTTTTAAAACGATCAAAAACTCTTAGAATCGCGTCCGATGTAGAATTTGCTGTATCTATAAAAAGGCTTATCGAGAAAATCCATATATATATATACGCATCAGGAGAATGAATAATGTAAGTGCTAATAAGTTTTGCACTCAGAATTGCTATTATGAATGCAACAACTCCGCTCCCTATATCAAGAATATAAGAGAGTTTTATCATGGACCGGGTTTTATCATATTCACGCTGCTCTAAATAGGTCCCTATATACTTTGTTGCGGTTTCCCATACCCTGAGATCAAAAAACATATTCAGTACGGAGATGTATGCTATTACAAGAGTCAGCAAACCATAGTCACTAACACCTAGCATTCGAGCAACTATGATAGTTTCAATAGCAGTGAATATTCCAGATGCTGACTTCCCACCAAATAACCACGAAGCGTTTTTGAAAAGTTTTCTTTGAGATTTATTTGAATCACTCATTATATTGAGCCTTCATTATTATCTAGGATTATGAGGATATCAAGAAACCCTATATTTATTGTACAGATATAATTAGCGTTAGACCCATGTTCACTATGTCGGCTGTGATTATTTTCTTTCCCAGCTATACATATTTCTGAAGCTAAGTTTCTTCTCATTCAGTATGGGAACACTTGTTTCAATTATTCCAGAAACGGTTTGGAATTATAAAAATATCCACTGATCAAAATAGCTAATAAGTCAATTTAGCCATGCAGTTTTAAAGTCCAGGCAAAATGTAGAATTTTGTACTTATACAAACGTTGCGATTTCCATTATAATACACTATATTTGGTTTTATATTGCAGGACATAAATGAGGAGCTAGATTTTCTAAATTAGTCTTCAGAAAATCCAGTTCTTAATACCATTCAAGTTTTGGAGATACTATGGGTAATCTAAGCAATGAATTGTTAAACATATTAAAAACACAAGTCGGTCAAGGAAATTCGAATACAGGCAAACTGACGGAGAAGATTCTTGAATCAAACCCAGATTTGGATTATAACAGAACGAAAATTGAGATCGTGGAAGCTCTAAGAGAGTTAAATGATAGAGGTCACATCCAGATTATGACTGTTAACTGGGAACTTGGAGAAGAATTCCTTTATTTAGAAACAGGCACAAAGGATCAAATTGACCTTGTCTAAGACTGATTACATAAGAATTACAGGAATTTTAGACTTGAGTTCAAGCTCTGAAAACACTGACGTAACATTTAATATAGAGTATTCATGTGACGAAGACTTTGACAAATCTAAAATGGGTGTAATTACGCTAAGATTATCTGATATAATGGACACGAAGGGGTTTCATAATAAGGATATCGAGTTGATAGCTTCACAATTAGTAGAACAAACACTAGTCAGAGAAAGGGATGATGAGCGCACTTTGAATATTTTTCATTTCGAAGGATTGCCGCTTGATCAGTGGTTGATTAGCAATACTCCCATTCTGAGGCAATAAACCCCTATAAAAAAAGAAATACTGGAAAGCCTTTACTTTGTTAAACAAAATCGTGTATAATCTCTGAAATATGTATTTTTAGTACCCTGTTCTTTGACAATTCAAATCAATATAAAGACGGAGAGGAACTGGTCTGGGCAACCGGTTGTATTATGGGTTGGGTGAGTTTTTAACATTCTCTTAGGAGGTATAGGTATGGTACTGAGGCGTTCTCTTCTTTTATTGATAGCACTTCTTCTTCCAACAATAGCCTTTGCAACTACTACATATGTTGTCAAAAAAGGGGACAATCTATATGATCTGTCTAGGAAGTTTGGAGTATCAGTAGAAGATATAACAGAATTAAACAAGCTCAAAAACAATAATTTAGGAATTGGTGATGAACTACTTGTTCCAATCAACAATTTACGTAGCAATAATAACTATGTAGTAAAAAGCGGCGACACAATTAGTCAGATTGCTGACAAGCATGGCATTAAATCTAAAGACTTAAAATCCGCAAACAACTTAAAAAATGACCGATTGCAAATTGGTCAAAAACTTTCTATCCCGCTCCAAAGCAACACCAAAACTAATGAGACTGTGTCTGTTATAGACACAAAATTAGAGTCTATTCAATACGAGACAAGCGTTGCACCAGAAAATACTCAGAGGGAAATCCCCAATGTTTATTTGGTAAAAAGGGGAGATACTCTGGGGCATATAGCTGAAAAGCATGCGATTAAGACTAGTCAGCTAAAGAAAGCCAACAATCTTAAAAATCATGCTCTTCAAATCGGGCAGAAGCTCGTCATTCCAAACTTATTTGTTGAAACCAAAGAAACCCCAGATACTAAGAAAGCAACGAATTCAACCAAACCTGATTTATCCAAAACCGAAAAGAGCAATCTTGATTTAACGGTTTCAAATGTTTATACCGTAAAAAAAGGCGATACAATTTATGACTTATCAAACAAATTCAGAATTTCCAAAGATAATCTCACAAAATGGAACAACCTTGACAAGAGCAGTCTAAGCATAGGCCAAAAGCTTTACTTAACACCTAACAAAGAAATTAAAACAGCTTCAAACAAATCTGAGAAAAAAGTTTCCAAACCCAAATATTCAGGCGATTACAAAGTAAAAAAAGGCGACACACTAGGCCATATAGCATCAAATTATAGAATATCAGTTAAAGACTTAAAGAATGCAAACAACCTTAATGACAACAATCTTTCAATTGGGAAAGTTTTAAAAGTCCCGGCTTTAGCTAAGCAACAAAACACAACTGCAAAAAAAGCTAAAACAGAGACCAACAAAACTCCACGCTATTCAAATACCAAATACATAGTTAAAAAGGGTGACACCCTAGGCGGCATTTCTAGCAGTTATGGAGTTTCCGTTGCTAAGATTAAGAAAGCAAGTTCTCTAAAAAACAATAAAATAATAGTAGGTGATGTTTTACTAATACCAGCAACTCATGAAGCCCCTTCAAGTTCGAAATATACTGTTGTAAGAGGGGATACGTTAGGCGGGATTGGAAACAAATTTAGGGTATCCGTAAAAGATTTAAAGAACGTTAACAATCTTAAGAACGATAATGTTTATATTGGAATGAAGTTAGTAATACCTGGTAATACAAATGTAGCTACCGCTCCTACCACAAAATCACAAAAAATTACTCCAAAAATAAACTCGAAATACATTGTTAAAAAAGGTGATACTCTAGGCGTAATCGCAAAGAGAAATGGTTTATCTATCAGCGCAATAAAAAGCGCAAACAATATCAAAGGCAATAATATTAGAACTGGACAAATAATTGTCCTGCCAGGAGCCAAACTAAATTACAGGGTTAAGCAAAGCAAATCAGCAAGCGCATCTAATTTCCGACTAAGCGAACGAAAAGCAAAAGAAAGCATTATTGAGATGGCAAAACAATATCTTGGCGCTCCATATAGGTTTGGAGGCTATTCCTTTAAAACCGGAATAGATTGTTCGGGATATGTAAAGAAAATTTTCAGTAAGTTTAACATTGAGTTACCTAGAACCGCCAGGGACATTTACTACAATGCCGGCACCAAAGTTGCTAAAAGCCAGCTTCAGCTCGGCGATCTTGTGTTTTTTAGAACCTATGCAAGTTATCCTTCCCATGTCGGCATATATATGGGGAACAACCTGTTCATCCATGCTTCATCAGGAGCCCGCAAAGTAGCGATAACACGCCTTGATAAGAAGTATTACACAAAGAGATACATCGGGGCAAAGCGGATCCAGCTTTCAGCAATATTCGAAAAAGAATATTCCCAAAGGTAAGATAATTACTTGTTAAAATTTGGGAAATTAACCTCAGTATTTCTAGTCAATACAAACCATTACAGTTTAGAAAAACTGCCCTTAATTTGAGAAAATCCTGCTATTATTAATTCTTTCATTGAAAGATTTAGCGCAATGTTTATATTAAAGAGAAATCATGGATAAATACCTAAGCAGTTTTGAAGACTTTTTAAGCTCTGAAAGAAATTACTCTAAACACACTTTAAAAGCCTATATCGCCGATCTAAAAGAATTTAGCTTAGTACTCAAGGAAATGAATCTGATCTCACCTAAAAATGGGGATATAGATTTTGCGCATATGGATGAAACGCCTATAAGGGTATACATCAGCAAGCTACATAGTAAAAACAAGAAGGTTTCTATATCAAGAAAAATTGCCTCAGTTAGAACTTTTTTTGAATTTTTGATACGTAGAGGAGAAATGAAATCAAATTCTGCAAAATTAGTCCCTACCCCAAAAGGAGAAAAGAGGCTTCCAACCTTTTTAACAGTAGATGAAGTGGTGAAACTTGTAGAGACACCAGGTTCTGACAATGCTTTTGAATCAAGGGATAGAGCAATTTTAGAGCTTCTTTACTCTTGTGGATTAAGGGTAAGCGAGCTAGTAGGAATAAACTTAAACGACTTAGATCTAAACTCTATGAGCGTAAAGGTATTAGGAAAGGGTAATAAAGAAAGAATGGTCCCACTGGGTTCTAAGGCTTGTTCAGCAATTGAAACATATTTAAGACAAAGATTAGATTTAAAACCTAAGGAGGATCATCTGTTTGTAAATTCAAGGGGCGGAAGACTTACGACTAGGAGTATTGACAGAATAATTAAAAAATATGCGGTAAGGGCAGGAATTCCAAAAAATATAAGCCCGCATGTGTTAAGGCACACATTTGCAACACATCTTTTAGGGGGCGGGGCCGACTTAAGGGCTATTCAAGAAATGCTGGGACATAAGAGCTTGTCCACAACACAAAGATATACTCACACATCAGTAGAAAAATTAATGGAGATTTACGATAAAACACATCCGAGAGCGTAAAAAATGGAAAACTTTCACGGAACAACAATAGTATGCGTTAAAAAAAAGAACCAAGTTGCTATGGCCGGAGACGGACAGGTAACACTTGGAAACACCGCTATAAAGCACTCAGCAAGAAAAGTAAGAAAGATCTATGGTGATAAAGTCATTGTAGGTTTTGCTGGAGCTACTGCTGATGCTATGACATTATTTGATAAGTTTGAGGCAAAGTTAGAAGAGTACAGGGGCAACTTGAGTAGAGCCTCTGTTGAGCTTGCCCGGGACTGGAGAACCGACAGGGTACTTAGAAGACTTGAAGCCCTTCTTGCTGTAGCTGACAATGAATCCATGTTTCTCATCTCAGGAAGCGGTGATGTACTAGAGCCCGACGATAATATTATTGCGATAGGTTCAGGCGGCTCATTTGCTCAAGCAGCGGCGAAGGCACTAACAAAACATTCTGATTTAAGTGCAGAGGATGTAGTCAAAGAATCCATGCATATAGCATCTGAGATTTGTGTATATACCAACGACAATATCAAAGTAGAGGTACTAAATACAAATGAGTAATGACATATTTTTTACACCAAGAGAAATAGTTTCCGAGCTTGATAGATATATAATCGGCCAGAATAAAGCTAAACGGGCAGTTTCAATTGCACTCAGAAACCGCTGGAGACGCCAGCGTGTATCTCCTGATCTAAAAGATGAAATTGCGCCTAAAAACATTCTAATGATTGGTCCAACCGGGGTTGGAAAAACAGAGATAGCAAGAAGGCTAGCCAAGCTTGCTCAGGCCCCATTTCTAAAAGTCGAGGCCTCCAAATTTACAGAGGTTGGTTATGTGGGAAGAGATGTTGAATCTATGATTAGGGATTTAACAGATATATCCATTAAATTGGTGACCGATGAAGAAAAAACTTCTGTAAGAGTTAAAGCCGAAGAACTTGCTGAAGAAAGAATGCTAGATTTATTGTTACCTGCCCCAAGCGCCAATCCTGAAAACCAGGAAGCGGAATCAAACAGCGATACTAGGCAGAAGCTTAGAAAGCTCTTAAGAGAAGGAAAGCTCGACGAAAGATATGTTGATATTGAAGTTACATCTAAAAATCTTCCGATACAGGTCTTCTCACCCTCGGGCATGGACGAAATGGATGTGAATATCTCTGACATGATTGGCAATTTGTTCCCTAAAAAGACAAAACAGAGAAAGGTGAATGTTCCTGAGGCAATGGAGGTTCTGATACAAGAGGAAGCTCAGAAGCTTATAGACATGGATAATGTGATAAAACTTGCAATAGAGAGGGTTGAGCAATCCGGCATAATTTTTATAGATGAGATAGACAAAGTTGCAGGACGTGAAAGCTCTGCCGGCCCTGATGTTTCCAGAGAAGGGGTGCAGAGGGATTTGCTTCCGATAATTGAAGGCTGCACAGTGAATACCAAACACGGTATGGTTAAGACCGACCACATTCTTTTTGTAGGCGCTGGTGCATTTCATGTATCAAAACCCTCAGACTTAATACCGGAGCTTCAGGGAAGATTCCCCATTAGGGTAGAGCTTGAGCCTCTTACAAAAGATGATTTCGTTAATATCTTAACCAAACCCAAAAATGCTCTCATAAAGCAATATATAGAGCTTCTTAACACCGAAGACATAGAACTTGTTTTCGCAGATGACGCAATTACCGAAATTGCCGAAACCGCTCAAACTGTAAATGAATCGACAGAGAATATCGGCGCTAGAAGGCTTCATACCATTATGGAAAAGATGCTTGACGACATTTCCTTTGAAGCCCCTGACATGACAGACGAGAAAATAGTTATAGATGCTAAATATGTACAAGATAAGATCTCTGACATTGTAAAAGATAGGGACTTAAGCCGATATATACTATAAGGAAGAAACGTCTAAAGGAGAGACAAGGTGTCGGTATTTGCAATCACCAGGTGCGTTTATGACGATGATATAAAAGAAGAATTGCTTGAGATCAAAAAACTGTCGCTTCGAATATTAAAGAAGCAAAAGGGATTTATCAGTGTTAAACAATTCATCTGTGAAGAGGTGAACGAAATGGTCTCGGTGATTGAATGGGAAACCAAAGAAAATCATGAAGTCTCAATGGAAAGCCCGGATTGGGACCCTGTTAACCCTACTTGGACAGCATTAACTAAAGGCGGCAAAATAACGTTTGAAGTAAATTTGTTTGGGTCCCACTAATTATTTGCCCGACTTAAATCTGTCCCTGCCAAATCGCTTTACCTACAAAGAATGGCCCAAGACTTTCTAAATACTGAGAGGTCTGTTTGGTCTTACGCATTGCCTGAATTAGTGCCGAAAGCGGAAAAAGCTCTTTCCCCAAAACTCCAATCACAAAATCATTATCGTATTTATCAAGTCCGTGACATGCTAGTCTTATGTCCCGTCCTAAACCCGCATGTCCAAATTTAAAACCTAATTTACCGTGTTCACCTAATATTGCTCGCTGTTCATCTGCAGACAGAGTTTCAAAACTTTTCTCTCTTCTAAGAGGATACCAAATTGCCCAGAGCCACTCAGGGTCCAGAACTTTAGCGCGAGGACCAGTTAGCAGAGTTTTCTCTAGATCGGGCTCGTACCCAAGTGCATAGGTTCTTCCTAGCATAGTGAACTCTGGCTTTGGCGTAAGTTCCATGAAAGATGAACCGTTTAAAAACTCTCTCAATTCACCGACAAAGAAATCAGGGCTCTCGCTTAGAGCTAATAGACCAATACCGTAGGGATCGTTTATATCCGCATATAGAACCAAGTCCATTTTAGTATCTTGTAATTCCTTTGTTACTTCACGCGTATTCCAGCAGTCTCCAAATGCCATAAACTGCATAAACAGTCTCTTGTCTGAAGAAATTACTGTTCCGTCCTTTTCCCGCCCTTTTTCGCTCAGATCCAATTTAGTATCGCTATTCTCTATCGACATATAAACAATCTCCTTAGGTAGAAAATATAACAGGATAAATTCTCATTGGCGATTAATATTACCGCTTCTTTAAATGGTACTGGATTTGTCTTCTATATTTTTAAAAAACACGTTTTGAAAATAACTTGTTGGCAGAGTCAGTTATATCTTTTATAATAGTGAGCTTAATTTTAGGATGGAAAAAACGCAAATGAAAGAACTTATACAGAAAGCTCAAACACTGGTCGAAGCCCTCCCCTACATAAAGGAGTTTTACGGAGAAACTATAGTCGTAAAATATGGGGGAAGTGTTGGGGATGAAGACCTTCGGGATTTCGCCCGCGACATAGTTCTCATGAAATATGTCGGCATGCACCCTGTTGTAGTCCATGGGGGGGGTCCTCAAATTGGAAACCACCTTAAAAAACTCGGTATAGAAACTGAGTTCATTGCAGGCCTTCGCGTAACGGATGAGCAGACAATGGAAGTTGCCGAGATGGTGCTTGTGGGAAAGATCAACCAAAAGATTATTGAAGCCATTCATTCTATGGGTGGAAAAGCCGTGGGCACATCCGGAAAAGAAGGAAAGATGATCCTTTCTAAAAAACTAGACCTAAAGAAATTCGCTAAAGAAAATGGGCTTAAAATTCCCAAGAGGGCGGATCTAGGAATGGTGGGAGAAGTTGAAAGCGTAAACCCGGATCTTATCAAAGTGCTCGAAAACTCAGGTTTTATACCCGTTATAGCGCCAATTGGATTTGATGATGAGGGCAGGACCTTTAATATCAATGCTGATCATGTTGCTGGCAAGATAGCGGGAGCGCTTAACGCAGTCAAGTTAGTTCTCCTCACCAATGTTGCAGGAATCATGGACAACAAGAAGAATTTAATTTCGACGCTTACTGAAACTGAGGCAAAAAAATTAATCAAAAAAGAGATAATATCAAGCGGAATGATACCCAAGGTAATGTGCGCAATTGAAGCTCTTCATGACGGTGTACAGAAAGTGCATATAATTGACGGTACAGTCGAACACGCGTTGATACTGGAGATCTTCACCGACTCAGGAATTGGTACGGAGATTTTGCTTTGAGCACTCAGGAAAAAATATCAAAAACTAAAAATTATTTAATGAACACCTACGGTCGCTATCCCATAGCAATGGACAAGGGAAAAGGTTCCTGGGTATGGGATGCTGACGGCAAAAAATATTTGGATTTTATAACCGGCATTGCCGTCAACAACTTGGGGCACTGTCATCCTAAGGTTACAAAAGCCATAATAGACCAGTCTAAGAAATTGGTTCAACCATGCAACCTCTTTCACATAGAGCAGCAGGGCGAATTTGCGCAAATGCTGGTAGAGAATTCATTTGCGGATAAAGTCTTCTTTTGCAACAGTGGCGCAGAAGCAAACGAAGGGGCTATAAAACTCGCAAGAATATGGGGAGCTAACAACGGCGGGAAGTATAAGATTGTCTACGCCAGAGACTCATTTCACGGCAGAACCATGGGCGCCCTGAGCGCAACGAGCAAAAAATATCAGGAAGGATTCAAACCGTTAGTTCCTGGATTCAAGTCGATTGCATACGGCAAGATAGAAGCTTTAGAGAATGCCTTAGAAGATGAAAAAGTATGCGCTGTAATTTTAGAGCCTATCCAAGGAGAAAACGGCGTAATATTACCACCAGATAACTACCTCAAAAAGGTTAGGACACTCTGCACAAAGAAAAAAGTGTTATTAATGCTTGATGAAGTACAAGTTGGTATGGGAAGAACCGGAAAGCTTTTTGCGTATGAGCATTACGGCATTAAGCCCGATGTTATGACCCTTTCTAAAGCTCTCGGAGGAGGAATTCCGTGCGGGGCATTTCTAGCAACGAATAAAGTCGCTAAAAACTTAAGCCCTGGAATGCATGGCACAACACTGGGGGGGAACCCGCTTGCAATGAGTGCCGGAAAAGCGGTTTTGGATACTATTAACGAGGAAGGATTATTAGACGGGGCAACAGACTCCGGTCAATATTTTTTAGATCAGCTCCAAATACTGAAAGATAAATACAAAAAGGAAATAAAAGACGTAAGGGGTAAAGGTCTTATTCTAGGAATACAGTTTAAGAAGAAAGAAATAGCTAAAGCAGTAGTAGAAAAATGCATGGGTAAAGGACTACTTACAATTCTAACAGTACAAAACGTCATGAGAATATTGCCCCCTTTAAATGTAAAGCTAAAAGAGATAAACCAGGCAGTAAAAATAATTGACAAGGCACTACAAGAGGTGACAGATGCCTAAACATTTTCTAAGCGTATTCGATTTATCAAAAAAAGAATTTCAAATGCTTTTCAAAAGAGCTGCGCAGCTAAAAAAGAAAAAGAAATCCGGGAAGAGCCATCAAATCCTGAAGAAAAAATCAATTGGAATGATATTTGAGAAGCTTTCAACAAGGACAAGAGTGTCTTTTGAAGTTGCAATAAATGACCTGGGGGCAAGCTGTTTATATATGAACCCAAGTGATATGCAACTTGGCAGAGGTGAGTCAATAGCCGATACAGCTAAAATAATTTCATCATATCTTGATGGGGTCATTATAAGAACTTACGAACAGGACAGGATCGAGGAATTTGCAAAACATTCAACCGTTCCAGTTATAAACGCGCTTACTGACTTGGGCCATCCCACTCAGATTGCCTCAGACCTTTTTACAATTGTTGAAAGTGGAAAGAAGCTCAACAAGATAAAACTGGCCTACGTTGGAGACGGGAATAACATCGTCAACTCATTCATTGGAGCATCCTCTATATTAGGCATCAATCTATCAATAGCCACACCTAAGGGATATGAGCCCGATAGTGAATTCCTCAAGAAAGCTAAAGAAAATGGAAATGGATCTGTAGAAATAGTAAACGACCCCAAAAAAGCTGTAGAGAATGCAGACGTTCTATATACAGATGTTTGGGTCAGCATGGGTCAGGAAAAAGAAACCAATAAGAAACAAAGGATTTTTAAGCCGTTTCAAATAAATAAGAACCTCCTATCTCTTGCCAATCCTGATGCCATAGTAATGCATTGCCTACCAGCTCATAAAGGTGAAGAAATAACCGAAGAAGTATTGGAAGGTCCTAATTCAGTAATATATGAGCAGGCTGAAAATAAATTACATATGGGAAAAGCTATCTTGGAAATGTTTCTCAAGTAATAAGCTTTTATACTTCTCGTAATTCAATTTCTTAAAAAACCAAGAATATCAATTCATATAGCGCTTGAAGTGTTAAGCTTATTATCATATCTTTAATAAAAGTGTTAGAATTACGAACATTATACCTTGGGGGCTTTTCAAATGAGACGAGGAGAAAAAGTTTATTATGTAAAGGACTTTATACAGACTGTCCCTCTCCCTTCACCTAAGAAAATCTTTAGCGAACTAGATAAACTAGGTTATAAGGGACAGACTGATGCTAGACGCGCTGTATCACTTGCGGCTTACAGGCATGTAAAGAGATTAAAACAGATGCACTCGAGCAACACTCCTAGAACTGAGTTGGTTCCAAGACCTAATTCAATACTCATGGGCCCTACTGGTTGCGGTAAAACCTACCTCATTGAGCTTCTATTCGGTGAAATCTTCAAGCTCCCATTTGTCATAATAGATATGACAAAGTTCACTGAATCTGGATATGTAGGGGATGATGTAGTAAACATACTAGTGCAATTAGTTTATGCCGCGAATGAAAGCATTGACATAGCTGAATGCGGCATAATTGTATTGGACGAATTTGATAAAATTGCAGGGTCCTACAGCAGCGCCCGATTTGCAGGACAAGGCACTACAAAAGATGTTTCCGGTTTTGGTGTACAAAGGGAGCTTCTTAAAATACTAGAGGGAACCGATGTACAAATACCACTGGACTTCGGTTTTTCAAGCAGGGGCCCGAGAGCGCTTATTTCCACCAGAGACATATCTTTTTTTGCTGTCGGCGCATTCTCTGGGATAAAGAACTTATTCGGAAGCAATGAAGCAGGATTCATAAAAAATTTAGACAATAACAATATTCAAGATGATACGATAGCATACAACATGAGTCAGGAAGAAGCTGATGACATAACAAAATTTCAACTCTTTGGATTTTTACCTGAACTCATTGCCAGATTCAACAGAATAGTTCCATTTTCACCACTAACCAAGGAGACACTAAAAGAAATTATTCATCTCAAAATCATGAACTATCAAGCTGAATTTGAAGAAGAAGGGTTTCAGCTGCAACTGGACCCCGTAATAGTAGATCATATCATTGAAGAAGCTAAGAGAAGACAAACTGGAGCCAGAGGACTTGATGCAATAATCTCAAAGCACCTTGAAGGAGTAGCTTTTGATTTATTCGGCAGGGGTGAAAAAGGTGACGTCGTCCTTACTGTAAAGTCCGGCGAGGTCACACATACTATTAAGAGACGTGCATGAAAATATACATTGAAAGTTTAGGGTGCTCTAAGAACCTCGTAGACAGCGAACTGATACTGGGCTCGCTTAAAAAATCCGGCCATCAAATATCAACCGAAGAAGAAGCTGAGGTCATTATTGTTAATACCTGCGGCTTTATTGGAGATGCAAAGAAAGAATCATTAGATGCGATTCTTGATCTTTCTGAACATAAGAAAAGCGGCAGTTGCAAGAAACTCATAGTTACGGGCTGTATGGTTGAAAGATATTCTGAGGAGTTAAGCAAAGAGATACCTGAAGTTGATGCGTTCTGGGGAACTGGGAATATCCTTAAAATAAATCAGGTCCTAGAACAAGAGAAACCAAACAAAATTATTATGTACCCTCCGGGCACGATTTACGACCCTGATTCGCCGCGAGTAATGCTGACTCCTATCCACTCGTCATTTGTGAAAGTGTCTGAGGGATGTTCGAGAACCTGCACATTTTGCATAATTCCCAAGATGAGGGGGATTATGAAAAGCAGGACTATAGATTCTATTGTAGGGGAGATTGACAGCCTTGCCAGTCAAGGGGTCGGAGAAATAAACTTGATTGCTCAAGACATGACTAGTTATGGAAGGGATATAGGAACTAACCTTGAAACTATGTTACGGGAAGCGTCGAAAGTCGAAGGAATAGACTGGATTAGAATTCATTACTGGTACCCATGGGGGATATCAGATTCGTTGGTTGCCCTTGTTGCAGAAGATAACAATATTTTACCGTATGTGGACATGCCGCTTCAGCATATTAACGACAGGATTCTCGAAAAGATGGACAGAAAAACCTCGAGCAAGCGCATCAGGGATATTATCAAACAATTAAGAAGCAGAATTGAGAACGTGGTACTACGTACCACTTTTATTGTCGGATTTCCGGGAGAAACACAAGAGGAATTTGAAGAACTCCTGGAATTTGTTGAAGAGACTAAGTTTGACAGAGCGGGAGCTTTTAAATACTCACAGGAAGAAGGCACACCGGCGGGTGTAATGACCGAGCAAGTACCTGAAGAAGTAAAAGAAGAAAGGTTCGAGCGCCTAATGGAAGTACAATCCGAAGTATCATTTGAGAAGAACAAGTCACTTATAGGAACTGTCCACAAAGGATTTGTAGAAAGTGTAGAAGATGGAAATTATATAGCTAGAATATCTTCACAGGCCCCTGAGGTAGACGGATATACTTACATTAAAAGGGATAGAGAGCTTATTCTGGGAGATTTAATAGATATTAAAATTACTGATGCAGATATTTACGATCTATACGGAGAGGTTGTTGAGTAAGAGTATTCTTCTTTTCTAATATTTAATAATCAAACTTCTAAAGTAGTGATATCCCAAGTAGTTTAATCAATACCATCAGCATCAAACATTTGACGAATGCCGTATGTAGTATTTCTTTCTGCCGGGATTCTTCCAAGATCTCTGGTTAGACGACGAAATTCCTCGGGTGGAAAATACTGTCCATAGCTTGCTCCAGCCGAACGTGAAATCTGTTCTTCCATCAATGTCCCACCGAAATCGTTAGCGCCTGCAGTAAGTGAAAATTGGGCGAACTCAGGACCCTGCTTTACCCAGGAAACTTGAATATTATTTATCCAGCCCCGCAACATCAACCTAGACACACCGTACATCTTAAGCTGGTCTAAGTCCGTAGGACCTTCAGCAACTTTCCCCTTTGAGTGTTTAAACAACCTAGTGTTCCAGGGGATAAACCTCAGAGGCACAAACTCTGTGAATCCACCGGTCTCTTTCTGAATATCCCTTAAGATACCAATGTGTATAGCCCAGTGTTTGGGTTCGTCAACATGACCATACATGATAGTTGAGGTAGTGTGCATACCAGACATATGGGCTTTTTTGACGATCCTTATCCATGCTTCTGTAGGCATTTTTCTTGGTGCAATAATTTTTCTTACTTCCTCGACTAATATTTCGGCTGCAGTTCCAGGAAAGGTGTTATGCCCTACATCTTTTAGCCTCTCGATGAATTCTTCTTCTGTAATGCCAAGCGATTCTGCCCCGTAGAATATTTCAAATGGGGAAAAGGCATGCGTATGCATCTCAGGTACTGCCTCTTTGACAGCTTTGATTAATTCAATATAAAAATTACCGTCTATATCAGGGTGCATACCCCCCTGCATACAAACTTCGGTAGCGCCGATATCCCAGGCTTCTTTTACTCTGTCGGCTATCTCATCCATGCTAAGGAAATAAGCTCTTTCATCCCCTTCAGGCGCCATAAAATTACAGAATCCACAGTATGTGTTGCATATATTCGTAAAATTTATATTTCTGTTCACAACATAAGTAATGACGTCGCCAACATCTTCTCTTCTAATCTCATCTGCAGCTATTGCAAGAGCTGAGATCTCATCGGGGTCGTCTATATTAAATAATGCCTCGCCCTCTTCAATAGATATTTCATCTCCAACAAGAGCTTTATTGATAATTCGCCCTGTTGTACCATTAACTTTAGATAGCAGGCTATCAAGCCCAAGAGCTCTATTTTCCTCAATTCTATCGATTGCTTCTTTAATGTCAGACATTTGTCACCTCTTGGAGTGGTACATAACCGTCTTTATCTACAAAATTCACTACTCGTCTAAGTACATCTTCATCAATAAACTCGTTATCAATAAATTCAGGATATACGGGAAGTCTCTCTCTGAGAACAAATCCGAGGTCCTCTACCATATCCTGCATAATCTCTAGCTTAGGCCAAGGAGCTTCAGGGTTAACATAATCAATCGTAACTGGAGATACGCCGCCTAGATCATTTATTCCAGCATGAATAAAAAGCGGATATGTCCCAGGATTTAAGTTAGGAGGAATTTGCAGATTCATGCCCCCGCCAAATACCAGTCTAGATATCGCAACTAGTTTTAACATCTCAACAAAACTAGGGGGAGGAAATTTCTCCATCAATATCCCCTGCTTTGGACTAAAATTTTGGATTATTATCTCCTGCAAATGGCCGTACGTTTCTCCGAGTTCTCTGAGCGCAATAAGTGAATCTATCCGCTCTTCCCAAGTCTCCCCTATTCCTACAAGTATTCCAGAAGTCCAAGGTATCCTGTGTTCTCCCGCAAGCTCCATAGTTTTCATTCTCTGTTTTGGAACTTTATCGGGACACCTATAATGCGCCTTGCCTTTTTCAAGCAACCTTGGGCTAATATTCTCAAGCATCAATCCCATACTTGGATTAGATTCTCTAAATGCAAGCAGCTCTTCACTAGTTGCTAAACCGAGATTAGTATGTGGAAAAATATTTTCTTTGAGTCCCGCTTCACCCATTGCTATTAAATATTCAGCTGTTGTTTCATAGCCAAGTTTTTGTAAAGCTTCTTTATAAACCGGGTATTTCAGTTCAGGCTTATCTCCTGTAACAAATAGCAGTTCGGTACACCCCAGTTCTGCTCCTTTTTTAGCCATGTCCAGAACTTCATCCGGACTCATAAAAAGAGGTCCTTCACCAGGTTCATATTTAAAAGTACAGTAACCGCAATGGTTGCGGCATATTTGAGTTACAGGGACAAATACGTTTTTAGAATAGGTAAGTATTTCCCCTTTTCCACGATCTCTTAATTCAGACGCGGTCAATAGTAAGTAAGGAATTTCGTCTTTTTCTATATTTACTAGATACAACGCTTCTTCCCGGTTTACAACTTCTCCACACTCCGCTTTTTCCAATATTGCGGACAGCCTTTTTGAAGGACCGTTCAACAACGACTTGCACCCTAGAGTATCAAGTATATTTCCCCAATCTTTGTCTATCGATGCCATGTTGAATTTTTGATTAATTACCCCAGTTAATTAGAAAATAAGGGACGTCTCTGAACGCAGTCCCTAATTTAACCCTCTTATATTCGCATAAAGGACATATTGTTGTCAAGCATAATTAGTATGCAGTATATTGGGAGTTATTCAAATAAATTATTAGATCAATTCAAGAACGGAAGAAGCCAATCTTGAAGCCTTTTCTTTATCAGACATTACAGTATCAACTACCAAGGTCTTTAAACCTAAATCTGTTATTTCCTGATTTTCGTGCGCGTCCTCAATATCGATAACCATTGTTTGCAAAAAATCGGAATAAAGTCTCGCTATCTGCGCAGATGACACCTCGAGCCCCAACCCCCTCATTAGCCTGTCTGCAGGGCCCTTGAGCGGCATACCGCCGACAAGAGGACTAATACCTACTATCTCAGCTTGAGTCTTTTTTAACATATCCCGAACTCCACTGACTTGAAGTATGGGACCAATACTAATAATGGGATTACTGGGACATATTATTACCGCACGGGCTTTTTCTATGGAATCAATCACACCGGGGGCTGGTACGGCCCTGTCTATATTTCTAATAGAAACTCTACACACCTCTGGTTTCATTTTTCTTTTCACCAAATATTCCTGAAAATGTATCTCCCCTTCATTCGTTTGTATCCAAGTTTCAACGTCTTGATCAGTCATAGGCAATATCATGATATTTTGAGGAATATTAAAAGCTTCTGCTATTTTTGAGGCTATTTCTGTTGGTGTGTGTCCTTTGCCTCTTAAATAAGTCCGGTATATATGCGTTGCAAAATCTTTGTCCCCGATATTAAACCAGGTATCTAGACCAAATCTATCGAGAGAATTTAGAGAATTAAAGGTATCCCCTTCTAGACCCCACCCTTTTTTTTTGTCTATTACATCAGATAAGCGGTAAATTACAGTGTCTATATCAGGAGATATATTAAGCCCGTTCAAACAAATATCGTCACCTGTATTAACTATGACGTTTAATTGCTCATCTCCAATTACAGCAGAAAGGCCTTCTAAAAACTTAGCAGCCCCTACACCGCCTCCAAGGGCAGTTATCATAAGAATTTTTCCTTTTTAGAGGGTAGAATAAGAATATCAATTCTCTCTTTTTATTCAGTAAACAAAAGGCGTTTTTTAGAATATTTGAGTGCTTTAATACTGTCAAGTATGAGATATGACTGTATTAGCATCATCAATTAATTGAACTTATGCAATATAGATGTTTCAACCAAGCTCAATTAAAGGGTAATATAGTAGTCTATTAACAACATAGGATCTTGAAACTACCTAGCAAGTGGGATAGATTTTATATCAAATATAAACTAAAGAGGAATATTAAATATGAATCTTGACATGATTAGAAGAAGGCATAGATGGCTTACCTTAACTATACTATTTTTCATTTCCATTACATTTATTTTAGGTATTGGGTTTTTCACCGCCGATTTTGGCTCCTTTACCGGTGGTTCATCAGGTTCCGTAGCAGAAGTAAACGGCGAAGAAATAAGTATGAGAGAATATGCTTTAGCAAGAGACAACATGAGAAGACAGTTTGACACAGGCCAAGAATTGCCTCAAGCTGCAATTGATATGATTAATGTGAGAGCTCTTAACCAAATAATAGATTACAAATTACTTGCGCAAAAAGCTAAAGAAATGGGATTTGTTATTACTAATGAAGAATTCAATAATGCCATACATTCTGACCCCTCATTTCAGATTGATGGACAGTTTGTAGGAGTTGAAAGATATACGAATTTTATTGAGCAAGGACTGAACCAGAATTTAACTGAGTTTGAAAACTCTTATAAAGAGAGGCTATTAGCTCAAAAATTGGTGCGTTTTATTGGTGAAACCATAATAGTCACTGATGAGAAATTATTGAGTGTTTATAGTATACAAAACGAGACTGTAAATCTTAGTTTTATAGAGTTTTCTAGCGCTGATTTCTTAGATGAAGAAGTTCCGTCAAATGAAGAAATAGACAAGCATTATCAAAGCAGAAAAGCCAATTTTAAGACCGATGAACTTAGAAAAATCCACTATATAATTCTTGAGCCTGAAACTTTTGAAAACAATGTTCAAGTATCCGATGAGGAATTAAACGCTTACTACAATGCATACCCTGAGGAATTCCTATCTGAAGATGGAAGCGCTCTTTCATTTGAAGGAGCAAAAACCGCTGTCGCATCCAACCTAAAAAGCCAAAGAGCTGAAGTAATTCGCCAGGAGTTCTTAGAAAGCTTCGAGCTATTTCAAAATCCAGAGACTGATATTGATCAAATAGCAAAAGAAAATTCAATTGACACTATTAGCGAAAGCGCTCCATTTGCAAGATCAGAAAGGACTGGAGACATTCCCCCACAAATAGTAAACAAAGCTTTTTCTGAAGCGAAAGGCAGTTTAATCGTTGTACCTGTTGGAACATCGATATGGGTTGTTGAATTAAGTGAAATTTCTGAGCCCCGAGAGAAAACTCTTGAAGAGACGAAGCCTGATGTTATAGCAGCAATAAAGAATCAAAAATCTAAGGACCAGGCTAGAAAAAAAGCCAACGAAACACTACTCAAACTAAAATCAGTCAAGAAAGAAGAAATAGCAGACACAATTAAAGAGCTGGGAATTAGCCTAGAGGAAACAGGCCCTTTTACCAGAATGGAAAGGGTTCCAGAGATAAACCTTGAACAGCTAAAATCTGAAGCATTTGAAATTGATGATAACACAACAGTACTAGGCAGAGTTTATGAAAACAACAATAGTTTTTATGTTGTAATCTTCGAAGAAAGAATTAGCGCTGATCCACAAGACTTTGAATTGCAAAAAGCAGAATTAATGGAGCAAGAACTTCAAACGCAAAGAAATACCTTGTTGCAAAAGTGGATACAAAATTTAAGGCGGAAAGCTGATATAGTAGCAAACGATAGTTTATTTCCTGCCCAAGGATAGTTTGATAAAAAGCGAGAGGTATCATATCGAAATAAGTTTTTAATAATTAAATTTATGGTTGATTAGATTTGGTATATTGATTTAACTTGTACTTAGAATTTCATAAAAAACATGAAAATAACTTCCCTTGAAATCAACGGTTTTAAGTCATTCTATAACAAAACCAAAATAAGGTTTCATAATCAGCTAAGCGCAATTGTTGGCCCCAATGGTTGTGGCAAATCAAATGTGATTGATGCAATTAGATGGATTCTCGGAGAACAAAACCCAAGGCTACTTAGAGCAGAAGTGATGGAACAGCTTATTTCAAACGGTAGCGAACTATTAAAACCGGTTGGCATGGCTGAAGTCGCATTAGTACTAGAGCAGGTTCCGAAATACAACTTTGAAGAAGTAGAGATTAAGCGGAGGGTATTTAGATCCGGCGAAAGTGAATACTACCTAAACGGAGTTTCCTGTAGGTTAAAAGACATTACGGACATATTTATTGATACCGGATCTGGAGCCAGGACTCATTCAATAATTGGACAGGGAAGCGTAGACAAACTAATAACTGCAAAACCAGAAGAAAAAAGAACATTAATTGAGGAAGTTGCGGGTATAAGAAAATACAAGATCAGACGGCGTGAAACTGAAACGCGCATTAAGACTACAAAAGAAAACCTAAGCCGGGTCCAGGATATGGCAAATGAAGTTAAGCGCCAAATGGATACACTAAGCCTTCAAGCGAAACAAGCCGAGCAATTTAGAAAACTCTCAGAAGAAGCAAACAAATTGGAATCAATAATTCTCAATGCCAAACTTTATAAACTACAAAAGAGAAAAGACAAAATACTTAATGAAAAAGCAATAATTGAAAAAAAGATTTCCGAATCTGAAAAAGAATCAGCACAGATTACAAACCATTTAAAAACCCTTAATGTCCAATTCACAAATGCAGAGGAATCTCTAAAAGAATCTGAGAGAGAAACCAATATTACAAGAATAAACCTTCAAACCAGACAATCATCACAGGAACTTTTAAAAAATGAAGTTTCCAGCATTGATAAATTTATTGAGAAGATAGAGAGCGAAGCTGTACTGTTAGAAAATGAGACAGCAAGAATCGCTGAACAGCTACAATCCAAAAGAGATATGTCTCACCACGTAAAAGAAGACTTGGAAAAGGATGAGTCTCAAATATCAGAGAAAGAAAATACTCTGTTAACTCTAAAAACCAAACATAGTCAATCAAGAGATGATCTAAGGGACATTAGGACTTCATTATTTAAAACTCTAAACGAATATAGTTCATTAAAGGGCTCAGCCCTCGGGCATGAAAAAGAGCTTAATGAGCTTAGGTCCAGGAAATCCCAAATTGAAAATGAACATGAGGAATTGACGCAAGAAGAAAAAAACGCCATTAGGGATGTTGCGAACCTTGAGAATACTTCCAAAGAGAATGAGTCTAGAAAACAAAATATCATAGAAACGAAGGACAAACTCGCATTAAGCCTTATTTCACTAAATGAGAAACTAAGATTAATCATCGACAAGAGTGATTCTTTAAAAGAAGAGCTAAGCGAATTAACCTCAAGATTAAATGCGCTTACACAAATCCAGTCCAACTATGAGTGGCTGCCCGAAGGCATTAGGAATTTCATTTTGCACAACAAAGGACAAGGTGTTCTTGGCACTTTTTCAGATTATATTTCTGTACCCGAGGGCTATGAAAGAGCAGTGGAAACAGCGTTAGGAGATACACTTAAGTGGATTTTAGTCGAGGAGAGTTCACAAGCAATTACAGCCATTAACTCTTTAAAGCAAGAGTCTATCGGCCGAGGAACATTCATTTCTGTTAAGGACGAAAGAATAAACACTGAAATTTATAAGAGTTCCGGCAACATGAAATCCCTTTTTGACATAGTACAGATTGAGAACATAAGAAGCAATATTATCGAGAGAACATTAAAGAAAGTATACTTGGCGCCCTCTCTTGATGAAGCTCTAGAAGCTAAAAAGGGGGCGAATGAAAATTCTTCTTTCGTAACCGCTGACGGAGATTATCTTCATGCAAACGGAGCAATTTCGGGCGGTCCTACCCAACCCGGAGTACTTGAAAGAAAAAGAGAAATTGAGAATCTAACAGTTAGCGCCCAAGAACTGAAAGTAGAGATCGAAAAAATAGCTTCAGAAATAGAGAGCAATGAAAACGAAATCCGAACAATAAACGATCGTATTACAGACTACAACAACCGTTTAATAGAAATAGACATTAAAGAAGCTGAAACAAAAAAAGATATAGTGAATCTCAAAGGGTATTTGGAGAAAATAGAAAAAAGGATTGAACTTGTTACCAAGAACCTTGAGCACATTGATAAAAATACAAGCGAAAAAGCTATTTTAATTGATGAATCAAATTCCAAAATTAAAATTTTAGATATCGAAAAAATTGACCTTGAACAAAGATTGGCCACTGTCGAGGAAAAAATACAACAGGAAGAACAAGAAGAAAGGAATCTTGAAAGAGATATTTCTGATAGAAAAGTCACATGCGCATCACTGAGAGAAAAAGAAAGGAGTTTGTATGAGGATTTAGTGGAGCTTGATATACGTAGATCAGATATCAACAAAAGAATAGAGCTTGAATCAACTAATATAGAAGAGAAAAAACAGGAAAAATTGGATCTTATAGAAAAAGAAGGGAATACAGTTATCGAGATTGATAGCCTTCAAAACAAACTTAAAGAAAAAGAGGAAGACTTAGCTCGAAAAAATGAAGAAAGAAGAAAACTACAAGAAGAAATATCAATCACTAGCGAGAACAGGGAAAATATAAACTCACAGTTATCAGAGGTAAGGCTTAAGAGCAATTCGTTTGAAATAGACCTAAATACCGTTCAAATTGAGATTGAGAATATTACTGATACTCTGAGAAGAAATGACTCATTCGACATGGAAAACCAGCAGGAGATGAGCCCGGAAGAAGAACAAGAACTTTTAGATATAGACCTTAATATCGAAGAGCCCCGACTAAGAAGACTCCAGCAGAAGACTGAAAGATTTGGGCCGGTAAACCTTCTTGCCCCAGAGGAATACAACAAGTTAGAAGAAAGGAATACTTTTTTAAATGAGCAAATGGACGATCTAACGCAAGCAATAGCTTCTCTAGCTAAAGCAATAAGCAAAATAGATAAAGAATCAGAGAAGAGGTTTAATGAAGCTTTTGAAGTTATGAACGAAAAATTTCAGCAAATATTTGCCCGCCTATTTAGAGGTGGCGAGGGAAAACTCGTTTTAACAGACCAGGACAACATACTTGAGACAGGTGTTGAAGTAATGGTAAGGCCGAGAGGGAAAAAGTTTCAATCTATCAACTTGCTTTCAGGTGGAGAAAAGGCTCTTTCCGCTATAGCCCTAATAATATCAGCCTGCTTGATTAAGCCGGCGCCATTTTTACTCTTTGACGAGATAGATGCGCCCCTGGACGACAAAAACACATCTTATTTCATGGAACTTATTAAAGAAATAGATAAAAATTCTCAAGTGGTCCTAATTACTCATAATAAAAAAACAATGCAGGAAGTACATTCTCTTATCGGCATCACTTCTAATAAATCAGGCACTTCTTCAGTGGTTTCTGTAGAACTTAATTGAATTTAAGAAGCAAGTGATTAAGTTCTAAGAGAACACACTCCTATTAAAAGCAATTTCAGGAAACAGTTTGAAAAAGTATGGAATTTATATATGTATTATGTGTTGTATTTATTAGAAATTCGCCGTAATCAAATAAAATCATTCAATTTGTTATAGATAGGTTTTACACTTATACTTTAGTCTGTTTTAATTTTTTGGAGGTTTATTAGAATATGATTTCTTACATAATGAAAAAAATAGTGGGCTCTCAGAACGAAAGAGAGATAAAGAAACTGGGCTCTATAATTGACGTGGTTAACGAGCATGAAGAGAACCTAATAAAGCTTCCAAATTCTGAACTCAAGGAAAAGACCGATTCTTTCATAGAACATGTAAAAAACAGTTTAAATGGTAATGCTGAGATCGATGATGAAAAGCACGCCGAGATACTAGAAAGAACGCTTGAAGAATTACTTCCTGAAGCTTTTGGTGTTGTAAGGCAAGCTGCACAAAGGACACTTGGAATGAGGCCTTTTGATGTACAGTTGATAGGTGGGCTAGTCCTTCATCAGGGGAAAATATCAGAGATGAAAACCGGTGAAGGAAAAACTCTTGTAGCAGCCCTACCCCTTTTTCTAAATGGAATTACGGGGCTTGGCGCGCATCTTGTTACAGTCAATGATTACCTGGCAAGACGTGATGCAACCTGGATGGGGTCTATTCATAAATTTCTTGGTCTATCAGTAGGTGTCGTAAATCATGACATCTCTTACTTAATAGAGTGGGAAAACCCCGAAAGGGCTCAGAGTGCAATTGACAATAATTTAAGTGTATGGCCAAGTGAATATGCGGATATGGAAATCCCTCCGGAAAAGAACCTTGATGTACTGTCAGCATTCAAGACCAAACTGGTTGAATGCTCAAGGAAAGAAGCTTACGGAGCTCATATCACCTATGGCACAAACAACGAGTTTGGCTTCGATTATCTAAGAGACAACATGAAATTTTCGCTCGAAGATTATGTTCAAAGAGAACATAATTTTGCAATAGTGGACGAGGTAGACAGCATCTTAATTGACGAGGCGAGGACACCGCTTATTATTTCAGGCCCATCTGAGGATTCGACAGATCGTTACTATGAAATTGATAAAATTGTAAGAAAGCTAAAACCGGAAGTTGACTTTACTATTGATGAAAAAACAAAACAGGTAACCCCAACCGAAGAGGGATCTACAAAAGCCGAGGAGGCTCTTGGCATAACAAACATTTACGATCCGGTAAACCTAGAGCTACTTCATCATGTTATTCAGGGGCTCCGTGCGCATAATCTATTTAACCGGGACGTAGAATATATGATCAAGGACGGTCAAGCCATAATTGTGGACGAGTTTACAGGAAGATTAATGCCTGGAAGAAGATGGAGTGACGGACTGCATCAGGCAGTAGAAGCTAAAGAAGGTATTGAAATAGAGAATGAGAACCAGACACTAGCAACTATAACGATTCAAAATTACTTCCGTATGTATAGAAAGTTAGCTGGTATGACTGGAACCGCGGATACTGAAGCATTTGAATTTAAGAATATTTACAAGCTTGATGTAAATGTAATCCCCACCAATAAACCAATGATCAGGGATGACAGGAACGACTTGATCTATAAAACTGAAAATGAGAAATACAATGCAGTTGTGGAAGAGATAAAAGAACTTAATGAACAAGGACGTCCAATACTTGTGGGTACTACCTCGATTGAGAAATCAGAGAAGATTCACAATATGCTTACAAAACACAAAATAAAGCATCAAGTATTAAATGCAAAACAGCACGAAGGCGAGGCCGGTGTAGTAGCGCAGGCTGGAAGAATCGGAGCAATCACGATTGCGACAAACATGGCTGGTAGGGGAACCGACATTATTCTCGGTGGAAACCACGAGCATTTGGCAAACGAGGTACTTCAAAAAGAATACAAGGTAGACATGGCAGAAGCTGATCCGGAGCAGTTTGAAGAGGCTATACTAGAAGCAAGAGCAATCTGCGACGAGGAAAAAAAGAAGGTTCTAGAAATGGGCGGTCTTCACATTATCGGAACTGAAAGACACGAATCCCGAAGAATTGATAATCAGCTAAGAGGTAGAGCCGGAAGACAGGGAGACCCGGGGTCTTCACGATTCTATGTATCACTCGAAGACGATCTAATGAGAATATTTGCCTCTGAAACTATAACAAAGATCATGGACAAACTGGGTTGGGAAGAAGGCGAGCCAATTGAGCACAAGATGATAAGCAAGTCTATCGAGAACGCTCAGAAAAAGGTAGAAGGCCATAACTTTGATATTAGAAAGCATCTGCTTGATTATGACGACGTTTTAAACACTCAGAGAGATGTTATTTATACAAAGAGGAAAGAATTCCTAGCAGGCGGAGAGAACTTAAAAGAAAACTTATATGAAATGGCCGATGATATTACAGATGATCTCGCAGAAGCTAGCTTGCCGGAAAAAATCAATTCGGACACTATAGATTTGGGTGAGATTAAAGAATCCCTTCACGCACAGTTTAATGTGGAAATCGACTTTGAAGATTTACCTAAAGATGCTGTTAAAAAAGAAGATGTATCTGAATATATTCAAATTAAGGTACACGAATATTATGAACAAAAAGAGCAGGGTATTAGCTCTGACACCATGCGGCAGATAGAGAGGTTTGTCATGCTGCAGACAGTAGATTACCTTTGGAAAGACCACCTACTCAACATGGACCATCTGAGAGAAGGTATTGGACTAAGAGGTTATGCTCAGAAAAACCCTCTGCATGAATACAAGAAAGAGGGCTATGATATGTTTGGCTCGCTAATGTATCGTTTAAGCAATGATGTATGCGAAAAACTCTTTAGAGTACAACCCGTCAGTGAAACGGATATGGAAAGGGTAGAAAAGCAACGTAGAGCCGAGCAGCAGCGTATGGTATTAAGCAGGGGTGAATCCGATGAGGAAGAAAAGAAGAAACCAATAAGAAGACAAGAAAAAAAGGTAGGAAGAAACGATCCTTGCCCATGCGGAAGCGGCAAGAAATATAAGAAATGCCACGGACAGGCATAGGGAGTATTATAGGTAATAATATGAACAACAGACAAATAAATTTTTATCAATTTAAAGGAGGAAAACCGCCTTTCTACTTTTTCCCCCTTATGATTTTATTGGTTCTCCTAGTAATAGGAGTTTTAGCTGTATTTGGACTATTTATAGGAATAGCGGTAGCGATTGGAGTAATAGTGCTAACAGTACTTAGGTTTATTACCTCTTTGGGCAGCAAGAAAAAAGAACCGGTCGCTAGTCAAAAAGACGGCGGTACAACTACAATTACTTTAGATGAAAGTGATTATGAGATAATTGAGAAGGAAAAGAAACCTTAGCGCTTAGCTCTCTAAGAGACTTCTTGTATTTCAGTTGCCAAATTAAAATCTTTTTCTGTAAGACCCCCCTCGCTATGAGTTGAAAGTGTTATTGTCACTTTACTGTACTCAATTAATATATCCGGATGATGATCAACTCTTTCGGCAAGTATGGCAACTTTCGTTACAAATCCCATTGATTCTACGAAGTTTTTGAATTTGAACTGTTTAACAATCTCATTTTGTACTTGTTCCCAACCTTCTAAACCTTTAATTCCTTCCGTAATTTCATTTTCTGATAATAAAGCCATAAATCTAACCCCCTTTTTATATATAAATTAA
>Ga0209633_10000974_pt1 | contig 31245 bp, 26 predicted proteins | sample Cruoilmetagenom1_FD_187290 | JGI IMG/M metagenome (GOLD analysis project Ga0209633, IMG submission 187290) | Oil polluted marine microbial communities from Coal Oil Point, Santa Barbara, California, USA - Sample 1 (SPAdes) (version 2) | ecosystem: Environmental > Aquatic > Marine > Oil seeps ... | reverse complement strand
GTCTTGGCCTCGGCTCTAATAGTTTTATCTAAAGCTTCTAATTCTTGTATTCGAATCTGTTTTGGCAACCCATTTGTTGGGTTCGAAGCTAGTTCTAATTGCAAGGTGCTTTTTTCATCTTCAATAGCAGTGTGCTTATTCTCTAAATCCTGATATTGACTCGCATAAGTAGTGTTTTCTACTGCTTTTTTAGCTTCCGGATTAAAATTCAAAGGTGTAGGATTGAACTGATAAAAAACAAAAACCATCACTCCAACCAACAGGATAAAAAATTGCATTGGCACTTTTAAAAACCCATTAAAGAGCAGTCCTAATTGCATTTCTTTAATCGATTTCCCCGATAAATAACGCTGTACTTGGCTTTGATCAGTACCAAAGTAAGATAAGGCCAAAAAACTACCTCCTATTATTCCACTCCAAAAAGTATAGCGGTTATCAAAATCAAATGAAAAATCTAAAACGTCCATTTTACCACTAGCTCCCGCAATATCTAATGCTTTGGTAAAGGTTATATCTTCTGGTAAATAACTTAATATCAAATAGAAAGCTATAAACATCCCGGCAAAGATCACTGCCATTTGATGCTTTTGAGTGACGCTCACAGCTTTTGTACCACCAGAAACTGTATAGATAATCACCAAAATACCAATGATAACATTTAAAGTAATTAAATCCCATCCTAAAACAGCCGATAGAATAATTGCAGGTGCAAAAATAGTAATTCCGGCTGCTAATCCGCGTTGAACTAAAAACAAAATAGCCGCTAAACTTCTGGTTTTAAGGTCGAACCGAGTTTCTAAATATTCATAAGCCGTAAATACTTTTAAACGATGGTAAATTGGTATAAATACCAAACAGATAATCACCATTGCAATAGGTAAACCAAAGTAGAATTGCACAAAACCCATTCCGTCATGAAAGGCTTGACCTGGAGTAGACAAAAAAGTAATAGCACTAGCTTGTGTTGCCATTACTGACAATCCGATAGTCCACCATTTTGACTGGCTACCTCCCTTTATAAAATCTTCGACATTTTTACTTCCTCTAGTTTTCCAAGATCCATAAAGCACAATAAATAACAAGGTGCCTATTAGTACAATCCAATCGAGTTGTTGCATTTTTTATGAATATAGTTGAGTGAGAAAGTAAAACAATAAGATGTAAATGGCATTTGCAATTAACACCCATGTATACAGTTTTTGCCAAGTATATTTTTTCGTAGACATTTCGTTAATTTTTTATCGGTTTTTCAATATTATTCTTACCCACAGAAAGCATATTAGCGAATAATTTATAAGCTCCGGGAACACCAGCAGGTAATTCTCTAAAAAAGCTCAATCCTGTATATATAAAATGACCTTTACCATATTTTGCGACTAATAAACTTCCTATTTTAGGCGATTCACCTTTATCATGCATTGAGAGTAATGGTGTAAACTCTTTACCCCATTCACTCGGAAAATACAATCCGCGTTCTTGTATCCAACCATTAAAATCGTTCTCAACAATTTTATTAGGATAATTAAGCATTTCATGTTTTGAATTCAACAGTGAAACTTTTGCATCTTCTTCGGCCACTCGATCTCTAGATAGTTTCAAATGATAAGGAGCTACCTTTTCAACTTTTGTTCTACGACTCGTATTATATTGTACAATTAATGTACCTCCGTTCTCCGTATATTTATGAATTTCTTTTTGATAAAACTTTGCTCTATCACTTATATTATAAGCTCTAATTCCTAAAATGACAGCATCAAAATTCTGTAGATTCTCAGCAGTGATATCTTTTTCATTCAATTCTATCACGGTATATCCTATTTGACGTAAACTCGTCGGAATATCATCTCCTGCCCCTTGAATATAACCAATTAGCTGTCCTTTCTTTTGAATATCTAGTCGTACAATTTTACTTTTAGCATGTAACAGAACCGATTGTTTCGGTATATGATCATAATTAATTTCGATAAGTTCTTTCGCATAAGTATCACCATTTATTTTTACCATTGGTGATAACAATCCTTCGTTTTGATAATCTGGTGGAGAAACCATAAAGTTCAGAATTTTTTCTCCTCCTTTTTGTGCTATTGAAAAATCAATTTCTTTTGGAGACACTTTCCAATCTTTTGGGTATGCCAATGACACAGACCCATTTAGATTCTCTCTAGTTGCTTTTACTTTTACAGAAATTTCCTTTTCTTTTGAATCTGCAAAGATTATTACCTTGTCAACAATATGTGCTGTAACTTCAGGTAAAATTTCAAAAGGTTGATATACTTCACCTTTTACAGGGTCATTGTATTTATATACAACCTCTTTTTGAAAATCAATTTCGGTATCGTCAATAGTCAATTTAAAATTAGCTGTTATATTTCTAGGTGTTTCAGCTTTACCAATGAAACGTTTATCTTCTACATTATACATCCCTAAGGATCCTATTTTATTCAACCAATAAGAATTGGTATAGTTCATATCACTAGGAATATTCCCTTCTAATGTAATGTTTTCTCTTTTATTATTTTGCAAATAAGTATCATGTTTAGAACCAATTTTTAAAGAGTTTATGTTCACGTTTTTCAATGTAATTGACGTATTGCTTCTATTTATGACCTCTACATTAATAGTAACTTTTCCATTTTTATACGAACTTGAAGCATCGGCAACGGCTTCTAGATACAATCCTGCACAAGCAGTTATAATGTCTTTAATTTGTTTGAGTTTTAGTGATTTCCAATGTTCATCTTTTAGCGTTTTAATAAGCTCATAGGCTTTTACCAGCTCAGAAATACTTGCTGAAGGGTTTTTAAAATCAAAATCTTTTTCAACGTTTGATAATATTTCTCCGATAGCTTTTCCACCTTCTATTCTATTCCATGTAGTATCAATACCTTCAAAAACATTTCCACTCTTAGGGAAATCACCTTTCAGAAGTTCAACATATTCTTGTTGAGTTCCTCTTGAACCTGTACTCCCAAATCCTTGTGATTGATGTTGGCTTCTACTTAAAGATGCTATTTCACTATTTGATAATCCGCTTGACGGAAAATATACACCCGTATCAAAACTCAGCATATTAGATTTATCAGCTTTATCAAAATTTTCTCTACTGCCGTAAAACCACCAAGTAGTATTAAAAAACAATCTTTTTGGCTGCCAAGGTTTGTATAAATTATGACTCAAAAAAGCAGCATCATTTACCAAATCAAATGCCTCAGCACTCAACATTGCAGAAGATGTATGATGCCCATGGGTTTTTCCTGCAGAAGCTACATTAAATCGATTGATGATCACATCAGGTCTAAACTTTCTAATAATAGAAACTACATCTTTTAAAACTTCGTCTTTATTCCAAATTTGCAATGTTTCATCAGGATGTTTAGAATATCCAAAATCATTTGCTCTGGTAAAAAATTGTTCACCTCCGTCAGTATCTCTTGCCGCTAATAGCTCTTGAGTTCTAATAACCCCTAATAATTCTCGTAATTCTGGCCCTATTAAATTTTGCCCTCCATCGCCTCTAGTAATTGATAAATAAGCAGTTCTAGCTTTAACTTCATTCGAAAAATAAGAAATGAGTCGCGTATTTTCATCATCAGGATGAGCAGCCACATACAAAACGGAGCCTAAAAAATTTAATTTTTTAATTGACTCATAAATTTCAGAAGAAGTTGGTTTTGTAGGTTTTTGAGCTGTTACAAGTATACCATTTAAAAGTAAAAATAGATAAATTAGTATGTGCTTCATAAAGTAAGTTTGGTTCAGTAACACACAAATCTAGACAATAAAATGAGTAAATAATATTAATTATGAAAACCTTAACATTTTTGCAAGATATTGTGGATAAAACGGGATAATTAAATTTTTGTCGCTCATATTTATTGTGATATATTTGTAATTCAATTATTCAAATTAAATTTAAATGAAATTTATAGTTTCGAGTACACAATTATTAAAGCAGCTTCAAATTTTAGGAGGCATCATTAATAACAATAATACATTACCTATTTTAGATAACTTTTTATTTGAATTATCTAATAAACAATTGAAAATTTCTGCTTCAGATCTTGAAACAACAATGAGTACCACAATTCCTGTTGAAGCTGATGAGCAAGGAACTGTTGCTGTTAATGCACGTTTATTATTAGATACTCTAAAAACATTTCCTGAGCAACCATTAACTTTTGTTGTAGAAGAAAACAACACAATTGAAATTAGTTCAGATAGCGGTAAATATGCTTTGGCCTATGCAAATGGAGAAGAGTTTCCTAAAGCTGTTGAATTAGAATCACCGAGTTCTACAACAATTTCTAGTGATATTTTAGCTACGGCTATTTCTAAAACTATATTCGCTTCAGGTAATGATGATTTGAGACCCGTAATGAGTGGTGTATTTTTTCAATTTTCTCCTGAGAATTTAACATTTGTCGCAACTGATGCACATAAGTTAGTGAAATACACTAGAAACGATGTAACGGCTAATGAGGTTGCCGAATTTATTATGCCAAAAAAACCTTTAAATTTATTAAAAAATATACTTTCGGGTTCTGATGATGATGTGGTTATAGAATACAATGAATCAAACGCTAAATTCACATTTAATAATAGTGTATTAATTTGTAGATTGATAGATGGTAAGTATCCAAATTATGATGCTGTTATTCCTAAAGAAAACCCAAATAAACTTACACTAGACCGTAGCTTATTTTTAAACTCTGTAAGACGTGTTTCTATTTTTTCGAGCAAGACAACACATCAAATCAGATTAAAAATGGCAGGTACAGAACTAAATATTTCTGCTGAAGATTTAGACTTTTCTAATAAGGCCGATGAACGTTTACAATGTAACTATGAAGGTGATGATATGCAAATAGGCTTTAACTCTCGATTTTTATCAGAAATGTTGAGCAATTTAAATTCTAATGAAGTATTATTAGAAATGTCATTACCTAATAGAGCTGGTATTTTAACTCCGATAGATGGTTTAGAAGATGGTGAAAATATTACGCTTTTAGTAATGCCAGTAATGTTAAATGATTAAAACAAATTCTTAATTACCATTCATTAAACATAAGTTACCATTTATTTAGAATGTGTAACGTTTAGGTAACTTATGTTGCCTAGCCCATATTTTTTTGTTAAATTGCACCCATAAATTTGCTATTTATAAAAAAAGAAATATTACTATAAACAAATTAGAGATCCCTAATTGTTTTTAGTTTTTGTGTAAAGCAAAGTTTAACTAAAGCAACTCTATGGTAAAAAAACTACTCACTCTCCTAACATTTTTGGCATTTCATCTTACAGCGGTTTCGCAGGTAACTGACTATTCTAAAGTTAGTTTTCGCAGTAATATATATGAATATAAAAAAGCTGAACCTAGAACACAACAATTAGGTATTGACAAAACATTACTTACAGATATAGTCGACTTACTTGGTAATGATTTATATACAGGAAAACAAAAAAAAGAAATTATAAATAAAGCATGGTTAGCGTTTACAAACCCAAAAGTATTTGATTTTGTATATAAAGATTTTGCTGTAAAGACACTTAATAACTGGGGACATAAAAATGCCAAAGGAGAATTAGTACTAGAACCGAATCCTTATCTCACTGAATGGACTATTAATGATGATGAGTTTCCTTATTTTCAAATTGCATTAAGTAAAATTTTAGATTATTATAGTTTAATAACCTATGGTGACGATGCAGAAGGTGTTAGATCTTCTTTTAATGAATTATTGATAACAAAAAATATCAATATACAAGAACCGAAAGATGACGATTGGGCATATTCTTATCTTGAAACTATTAATGCAGATCTAGAAAAGAAAGGACTTGTTGCACTGGTTACGAAAGGACATTATGATATTATAGTTTGTCAATTAGACAAAAAAGATAAGCTTACTGATCTTTTCAAAAAAATAAAATGGGATTTTGTAAAACCTTAATCTTATTTATAGTATACTTTAACAATAAAAAAACCGTTCTAACCAGGGCGGTTTTTGCTAAATCAACCTACCGACCAATTATTAATTTTTAAATTCATTATATGAATATGAAAAGAATAACATTGTTGCTTATAGCAATTATTGGGTTTAATGTAAATGGTTGGTCGCAAGATCCAGATTATACAACACTAGTTTTTAAAAATAAATTAAGAGAGTATAAAAAAAAGAAGCCTAGTCTTAAAGGTATAGGTTTTGACAAAAATCAAATAAAGAATATTGTTGACCTATTAGGGAGCCCATATTACTCTGATGATGAAATTAATGATATTTCTGAAAGAATATGGTTGGCATTTATTGATCCGAAAAAATTTGATTTCGTATTTAAAGATTTAGCAATTAGAACTGTTCCCAACTGGAATAAAAAAAATTATAAAGGGCAAATTGTAGTTGATCCTAACCCCTTCTTAGCAGAATGGACGAGAGCAGATGGAGAAACACCTTATTTTCAAAGAGCTTTAAACTTAATTCTAACGCATTATAAGTTAATGGGGTATAGTGAAGATGCGAAACAAACTAAAAAGCATCTGCGTAAATTACTATATACTAAAAAATTCAACTTTAAGCCCGTTAGTAGTAGTGACTGGACGAATTCATATTTACAAGCAGCTAATAATGTCATCCAAAATAAAGGATTAATAGCATGCATAGATGCAAATGGTAAATATGAATATTTTATTTGCCAAACGGATAAAAAAGAAGAAATATTAAAACTATTCAAAAAATTGGATTGGGAATTTATGGTTCCTTAATACTAAATACAATACGTAAATCAAACCTTAATTTAGCCAATTTAAACTCCTTTATATAAATATAGAGGAGTTTTTTTATTTAAATCATAATATAAAACAGGAGAAAAGTCAACCAAAAAATCAACTTCAAAATGACATAAGTTTATTATATTCGTATGAATGAATTTTTTGGCACACATATATCTTTCTGGCGATAGCGATGAGCTCAAAATAGGCAACTTTATTGCAGATGCAATTAAAGGAAAAAAGTACGAGAACTATCCGACTAAAATTCAACAAGGAATCTTATTACATCGTCAAATAGACACTTTTACAGACAAGGATCCTACAGTAAGAATAAGTAAAAATAGATTACATCACAGATATAGGCATTATGACGGAGTGATAATTGATATTTTATATGATCATTACTTAGCTAAAAATTGGTCAAATTACAGTCAAGTTCCTTTAAACGAATATGTACAATACTTTTACAATCTTTTAGAATCTAATTATGATATTTTACCTGAAAAAATCCAGCATTTTCTTCCTTATATGACTCGTGGTAACTGGTTGTATAACTATAAATCTATTGAAGGAATCAAAAAAGTATTACAAGGTATGGACAAACGTACCGAAAATAAATCGCAAATGTATTTGGCCATTGAAGATCTTACGCTTCATTATTCTGAATTTGAAAATGACTTTACATTATTTTTCAAAAAGTTACGTACCTTTTGCGATGAAAAAATCAAAACACTCAATAATGCGTAAATTTTGTATCCTCTTTTTAAGTATCCTCCTATTTTTAGGATGTAAACAAGAAACAAAGCAAGCAGTCGTAAAAAAAGAATATGGTTTTATCGCTGATAGTGCCATTGTAGTTTCTGCTAGAGAAGAAGCTTCGAAGATTGGCGTTGCCATTATGCAACAAGGAGGCAATGCCTTTGATGCTATGATAGCTACTGATTTAGCTTTATTAGTTACCTACCCTTTTGCTGGTAATATTGGTGGTGGTGGTTTTATGGTATATAGACTAAACGATGGTTCTACAGGAGCTATCGATTATCGTGAAAAAGCACCATTAGCATCAACTCCTGATATGTATTTGGATGCTAATGGCAATGTCATAAAAGACAAAAGCACATTGGGAGCTATGGCTATTGGAGTACCAGGTACACTTGCCGGGTTGTTTGAAGTTCATAAAAAATTTGGAACTATCCCTTTTAAAAAATTAATTCAACCTGCCATAGATTTAGCCAAAAAAGGTGTTGTCATTACAGAAAAACAAGCAAAAAGATTAGCCCATTATAGAACTTTTTTTGAAAAGGCAAATAACAGAACTATCTTCTTAGATAGAGAATGGAAAGCTGGTGATACTATAAAATATCCTGCTTTGACTGCTACACTATCCCGAATTAGAGATAATGGCCGAGATGAGTTTTATAAAGGAGAAACTGCCGATATCCTTGTAGAGTACATTCAACAATTAGGAGGTATTATTACTAAAGAAGATTTAGCGAAATATGAAGCTAAATGGAGAGATCCTATTTCATTTACGTATGACGGTAATAAAATTATTTCAATGTCTCCACCTTCAAGTGGTGGTATTTGTATTGCTCAAATTTTAAAAAGTATAGAACCGTATGGAATACAACAATATGAGCACAATTCACCAAAATATGTTCAATTAATTACTGAAGCTGAAAGAAGAGCTTATGCTGATAGAGCACATTATTTAGGTGATCCTGATTTTGTAAATATTCCGTTAGACAGCCTTATTTCTGCATCATATTTAACGGCTAGAATGGCTGATTTTAATTGGAATAATGCAACATCATCCTCAACTATTTCTCATGGTAAAATTATAGGTTACGAAAGTAATGAAACCACGCATTATTCTATAATCGACAAATTTGGCAATGCCGTTTCTGTTACGACTACTTTAAACGGGGCTTACGGATCTAAAGTGTATGTTGAAAAAGGAGGGTTCTTCTTAAATAATGAAATGGATGACCTCAGTGCAAAACCAGGTGTACCCAATATGTTTGGTTTAATTGGCGCAAAAGCCAACGCTATTGCACCAGAAAAACGCATGTTGAGTTCTATGACACCAACGATTGTTGAAAAAAACGGTAAACTAAAAATGGTATTAGGCTCTCCAGGGGGATCCACTATTATAACTTCGGTAATGCAAAACATTTTAAATGTATTAGAATATGATATGACAATGCAAGAATCAGTTTCCCTTCCTCGTTTTCATCATCAATGGTTACCAGATGATATAAAATTCGAACCTTCATTTGATTCTTTAGTCTTTGCTCCGTTAAAAAAATTAGGATATAAAATTGACCAAAGCAATTCACCAGTAATAGGCAAAGTTGATGCTATTTTAGTTTTGCCTGATGGCAGATTAGAAGGAGGAGCCGATCCAAGAGGAGATGATAAGGCTGCAGGATATTAAAATAAACTTCAAAAAAATAATCCCGATAGTCACGATTAATATCAGAATCAGATCTAAATTCCAATGAAAAAATTTGATGTCGTAGTTTTAACAGACAATAGGTATATAAACCCAGTTGAAATAAACGATTATAATCGTAATGTATTATTAGAAGACGAGTTAGTGCAAAAAGCGCTAGAAAAATTAGACTTAAGAGTACAACGATTATCTTGGGATGATCCAGATTTCGATTGGTCAACTACACACTATGCATTATTTAGAACTACATGGGATTATTTTGATCGTTTTGACGAATTCTCAACTTGGTTAAAAACTGCAAGTAAACAAACAAACTTTATAAACTCTGAAAGTATTATCAATTGGAATATTGATAAACATTACTTACAAGATCTTGAAAAAAACGGTGTACGATGTGCTCAAACATTATTTATTGAAGCTGGTTCAAAAAAATCATTAGCACAATATCACAAAGAAACCAATTGGTCTGAAACGGTACTAAAACCAGTAATTTCTGGTGGAGCTAGACATACTTATAAATTAAATTTTACGAACTTACACTCTCATGAAACTATTTTTAAAGAGCTCATCGCTAATGAAGCTTTTATGTTACAGCCCTTTCAGCATGCTATTGTAGAGAAAGGAGAACTCTCTTTGATCGTTATTGATGGTGAATTTACCCATGCTGTATTAAAAATAGCCAAGAAAGGTGATTTTAGAGTTCAAGATGATTTTGGAGGTACAGTTCACACATACACACCTACAAAAACAGAAATTGAATTTGCCGAACAGGCAGTAAACGCATGTAAATCAAAACCTGTATATGCCAGAGTAGATATGTTTATGGATAATAACGGACAATTAGCCATTGCCGAATTAGAATTAATTGAACCAGAATTGTGGTTTAGAAATAATACCAAAGCTGCCGATAAATTAGCACTCACCATTAAAAAAATGTTTGATTGATCCTTTTTTGGAATGCTATTTGACTACTGAGAATAGACGATAATTACATTAATTAATCAAAACTCAAAAAAACACTACAAATAAGGGCTATATGCTTAGTTTTTTATACTTTCGCATCGGTAAAATTTGACGAATTGTCAATTATTTATAGCCTACTATTTTTAATACATGTCAACCTGACATCCTAAATTATGGAAGAAAAAAAATTTGATGTAAACTCACTGATAGGATTTGTATTATTAGGTGCCATAATGTTGTGGTATTTATATACTAATCAACCAACACCAGAAGAGTTAGCCAAACAAAAAATTGAGCATGTTCAAGATTCTATTCAGAAAGCACAACAATTACTCAATAAAGATACGATACAGCCAGAAGCTACTGTAACTGAAACAAACCCTTCGGATTCTATTAATGTAGCAAATGCTCAAAGTCAATTAGGTGTTTTTGGGTATAGTGCAACACTTCCTTCAGCGAAAGTGAATGAAACAGTTATAGAAAACGACTTATTAAAAATAAAAGTTTCTAATAAAGGAGGGCAGATTACAGAAGTTGAGCTAAAAAATTATAAAACACACGATTCGTTACCATTATATCTAGTAAAAGCTAACAATGCTTCATTTAACATAAACTTTGGTACCACAGACAATAGAATTTTAAATACCAAAGACTTATTCTTTGAACCTACTCTTACTAAAAGTGGAGATAATCAGATCTTATCGATGAAACTAAAAACGTCTGTAAATACATTTTTAGAATATCGTTATGAAATAAAGCCTAATGACTACATGATAGATTTTGCGATCAAGTCGCAAGGAATAGATAAGGCAATTAATACTTCACAGGCATTAAATTTAGATTGGAATTTAAAAGCATATAGTCAAGAAAAAAGTTTAAATACCGAAAACACTTATTCACAAGTTTATTTTAAAAGCGAAGATGATGTAAGTTATTTATCATTAGAAGATGATGAAACTGAAAAAGATGTTGCTTGGGTTGCATTTAAACAACATTTTTTCTCTTCAATTTTAATGACTGACAGCCATTTTTCTTCTGCCAAAATGGTATCAGAGAATTTAGTTATAGATGAAGCTCTAGACACGGTTTATATGAAGCAGTTTACGCTATTGGCGCCTTTAGAAATAAAAAGTGGTGAATTAAATTATGCCATGAATATGTATTATGGGCCTACAGATTTTAAAACTTTAAAGGCTTATAAAGGAACCAATCTTAATGAGATTGCTGATCTCGGTTGGGCTATTTTTGGCTGGATCAACAAAATTATTTTTGTTCCGGTATTTAGTTTTTTAAGTTCGTTTATTGGCAATTACGGATTGATCATTATTTTAATGACTATTGTGGTACGAATCATTATGTCACCAGTTGTGTATAAATCTTATCTATCAAGTGCAAAAATGAAGGTATTACGTCCTGAAATGAATGAGATCAATGAAAAATATAAGGGTAAAGAAAATGCCATGAAACGCCAACAAGAAACGATGGCATTACAGCGTAAAGCAGGTGTTAGTCCGTTATCAGGGTGTATTCCTGCATTGATACAAATGCCGGTATTCTTCGCCTTATTTCGATTTTTCCCTTCTAATATAGAACTCCGTCAAAAAGGGTTTTTATGGGCTGAAGACTTATCTTCATATGACACTATTTTTACACTTCCTGAAGGATGGAGTATTCCTTATTATGGAAGTCATGTCAGTTTATTCCCAATTTTGGCATCTGTAGCTATTTTCTTCTATATGCGAATGACTCAGAGCCAACAAATGAACATGCAGCAACCTACACAAGAAGGTATGCCAGATATGGGTAAAATGATGAAAATGATGATGTATTTTTCACCAATCATGATGTTGTTCTTCTTTAATAATTATGCGAGTAGTTTGAGTTTATATTATTTTGTATCAAACTTATTGACCATTGCTATTATGTTGGTGATCAAACATTATATTTTAGATGAAGATAAGATTCATGCACAAATTCAAGAGAATAAGGCGAAGCCAGAAAAGAAGAAAAGTAAATTTAGAGCTCGTTTAGATGATGCTATGAAGCAGGCACAAGAACAACAAGCTCAGCAAAAAAAGAAAAAATAATATTTTAAAATAGCCGAAGTTAACGCTTCGGTTTTTTTATGAGTTATGTTGCGTTTCTAATAAAACAGAATTAACAAAGGCCTTTAATCGCACTAATTGTATAATCTATATCATCAGTAGTAATATACTTACTAAACGAAAAGCGTACCGAAGTTTTTTGAGCTTCACTTTCCTGCAAAATAGCATTCAATACATGTGAACCTTTTGAACTACCACTTTGGCAAGCACTACCGCCTGAGGCTGCTACTCCTTTGAGGTCTAAATTGAACAATAACATAGGTAACTCTTTCGGAAAACGAACATTCAAAATAATATAGGAGCTCCTTTCTAAGTCATCAGAATTACCATTAAAGAGTATTTCTGGTACTATTGTTTTTAACCGATTGATAAAATAATCTTTCAACTCAGTTATATATTTTTTATCCCTTTCTAAATTAGAAATTGCAATATCTAATGCTTTGTGCATACCCGCAATATTATGTACATTTTCCGTTCCTGCTCTAGCGCCTCGCTCCTGCTCTCCACCAATGAGAATAGGCTGAATACCAAATCCTTTTTTAATGATAGCAAACCCTACCCCTTTAGGACCATGAAACTTATGGGCACTCGCCACCATAAAATCGATAGGTGTTTTTTGCAAATCTATAGGGTAATGACCTATTCCTTGAACTGTGTCAGAATGAAAATAGGCATTATTTTCAGCACATAAATCAGACACTTGTTGTATATCCAGTAAATTACCTAACTCATTGTTGATGTACATTAAACTAACTAACGTTTTAGTATCAGACGTGGTCAATAACTCAGCCAAATGCTTATAATTGATGTTCCCTTTTTGATCTACATCAACATAATCAACAGTAATGGGAAACTCTTTTTCTAGAGCCTGTACTGTATGTAATACAGCATGGTGCTCGATACTCGAAATGATAATTCTCTTCACATCCAAATTCACTATAGCATTACGCAAAATTAGATTGTCTGCTTCACTTCCTCCGGCGGTAAAAATCACTTCACCCGCAGTTACATTAAAATGGGTTGCAATACTTTTACGTGCTTTTTCAACAAGTGTTTTTGCTTTTCTTCCAAATTGATGCGAAGAAGAAGGATTACCATAAACCTCACTCATAACTTCAGTAATTGTTGCAATTACATCATTATCAATTGGAGTTGTAGCAGCATTATCTAAATAAATTCTCTTCATAAAACAAAAGTAATCAAATTTTAATGTAAAGTATTTTCTCATTGTACGGTATTTCTTTTATTTTTGTTGAGATGAAAAAATTATTTATATTTTTAATAGTTATAAGTGCCATCTCATGCAATGATGGTGATTCAGATATACCCGAATTCGATTTTTCTGATTCTGTAATTAATAATTGTGGAGATTTAGTTCTTTTTAAAATCAACGGAAATGAAGCTTTAGTTATTGAACTAAACCAAAGTAATACAGATGGTATTTTCTTTTTAACTGATTGGGATGAAACCGAATTTACATTAGGATCGGATGCTATTACCTACAGGACTTTTGATAGCGCACCAACCTCAAGTTATTTCTGTCAAAATATACCACCAACTACACCTTTAATAACAAATGAATGGATAGGTAGTGGTAAATTAATTGTGGATACTTTTTTGACAGAAGATGATCAAGACAATGTTGTAGAAATAGATCTAATTGAAAATACTGATGGTGATGATTTCGCTAATTACATAGATTGGGATGACGATAATGATGGCGTTTTAACTAAAGATGAAAGTGTTGATGGCGATGATGACCCAACAAATGATGACACTGACGCAGATGGGATACCAAATTATTTAGACGACGACGACGACGGAGATGGAGTGCTAACAATAAATGAGTCATTAACGGATGATACCGATAATGATGGGATTTTTGATTATCTAGATAGCGATACAGTAACTGTCAATAATCCTAGACCTCCAGGCGCAAATGTATATAAAGAAATATATGATACTACCTTTACAGTTGAACTATTAAAGTTGACAAATGCTAATGGCAACACCAAGCAATTTGATGTTTTTGATTATGGATCGACATCTGTAGAAAAAACGATATCCCAATAGTGTTTAATTTATGAATCCAGATTAATGAAGTAATGTATAAAGACTTCACTGAGGATGTACAACAAAATCAATAATTTTTGATGAAACTAAAAGATATTATATTGTTATTATTTTTCGGAATAGTAGCATTTATTTACTTTACAATTAACCCCAATGAAGTTGATTTTATGTTAAAGTGTCCTTTGTATAAAACAACAGGAGTTTATTGTCCTGGTTGCGGTAGTCAGCGTGCAGTACATCATCTACTTCATTTTGATTTTATAAGGGCAGCAAATAATAATATTCTACTACTTGTCGGATTAGTATCAGCCACATATCATTATGGCATTTCATTTATCAATACGTACTTCAACAAAAATTTTAAAAGTATATTCGACACCACTAGAAACCTATTGATCGTATTGTTCATTTCTATTCTTTTTTGGATTCTAAGAAACATCCATCAATATCCTTTTACGCTATTAGCACCGGGAAATTAATTAAGAAAGACTACGAGTATTATAAAAAATTTATACTTTTAATGATTTATCATAAGGTATAGATTTTAACATATGTTGAATGACATCAATACGGGCAGAAGTTTTTCTATTTGCTCGAATTACTTTAAAAGGAATATCTCCATTCTTCGTATTTTCAAACATTAACTTTTTATATTTCGTGTACACATCCCAAAGTTCTTGCGCTTTTTCATCAACAGGAGTCATCTTCCAATGCTTTAACGGATCGTTTTTAATTTCGTTAAACCGTTTTGCCTGTTCTGATTTAGAAATAGACATATAAATTTTAACTAACTTAATACCCGATTCGGTAATCATGCGTTCGAAATCATTAACCTGATTCATAAAAATATCATACTCCTTATCAGTACAGAATCCATTTACAGGTTCAACTACGGCTCTATTATACCAACTTCTATCAAAAAATACAATTTCACCAGCTTTAGGAAACTGATTTACATATCGTTGAAAATACCATTGAGATTTTTCCTCTTCAGAAGGTTGAGGCAAAGCCATAATTCTGAAATGACGTTGATTGATTCTTTCAGTTATTCTACGAATCGCGCCACCTTTACCAGCAGCATCTCTTCCTTCAAAAATTATGATCACACGTTCATTATTATTGATCACCCAAGTTTGTAGTTTGACCAATTCGACCTGTAATTTTTTTAACTTTTTTTCATAATCTAAAAACCGTATTGCCTTTGTAGGGTTATAGGGTACTTCAGAAAGTAAAACACGCAATCCTTTATTTGTATTTAATTTTTCAACATCTCCATCTGTTATCGTATATTTTTCCATAATTTCTTAAAAGTCTAATTGTTTTGCTGATCTATAATAACGCATAATTACATTTGGATCTGGAAATAAAGTCGTTAATGCTTTGTCCTTATCGGGATATTCAAACTGAGACAATACATAGCGCATAGTTTCTAAGCGAGCAACTTTTTTATCATTCGCTTTAACTATTATCCAAGGACAATAAGTCGTATGCGTTTTACTAAACATTTGCTCTTTATAAAAAGTGTATTTATCCCACAATTCTTGTCCTTTTTGATCAACAGGACTGAATTTCCACCTTTTTAGTGGTGTTTCCAGTCGAGATTCAAACCTTGCTTTTTGTTCTTCTTTAGATATAGAGAACCAAAATTTGATAATTTTCACACCATCTTCATATAACATATGCTCAAACTCAGGTACCTGTAACATAAATCGAAAATACTGTTCATCATTACAAAAGCCCATTACAGGTTCAACCACAGCTCTATTATACCAACTTCTATCAAAAAACACAATTTCACCCGGATTGGACAATTCTTTAATATAGCGTCTAAAGTACCATTGCCCTTGTTCAATCTCTGTTGGTTTAGTTAATGCTACTAAATTTGTTGATCGTGGATTGAGGTGTTCAGTAAAGCGTCTAATATTACCTCCTTTTCCAGCTGCATCTCTTCCTTCAAATATAATTACTACACGTTTTTTATTGTTTGATACCCATTGCTGTAACTTTACCAACTCAATCTGCAATTTTCTTAATTCATCCTCATAGTGTAAAGTATTCAATATCTTATCAATATTTTTACCTTTAGCATTAATTAACTGACGTAATTCTTCATTTGATTTAATGCTTTCAAACTCTTCTTTAGTTATCTTAATTTCTTGATTATTTGTCATTTACATTAATTTTTACAACCTAGTTTTCTTCTAGTGTCTATTAAATATATAATCTTCCATTTTTTACCGTCGAAAAATAGTTGAAAAGAATTTACTCCGCAATGACTAAAGTCATTGTTTAAATAAAATTCATAAGGTGTCCAAACATTTGCCATAGCACCATCAATTTTGATATGATAAGACAATAATTTTTCTTCCCAATTATCTTTAGGATTCTTAGAAGCCACTGAGTTTAAAAATTTAGAAACATTTTCATTTTTTAAAATAGGATGTCCTTCTTTATTTTTATATGTTGTTTGCAACAATAGATCATCACTAATAGTTTTCTTTATTAGTAACGTATCTCCATTTTGCAGACCCTGAAAAAATAATGATATTACTTCTTTAATTTTATCTTCCTCTGTTTCTTGAGCAATTATTAATTGTTTAGAAAATAGTAAAAGCACAAAGCATATAACAATAGTTTTTAGCTTCATGCACTTATTTTTTATAATTTAAGATAGTATCTTTTATAATAGCAATACATTCTTGCATTTGTTCTTCGGTCATTATCAATGGCGGAGCGAATCGTATAATATTACCATGTGTAGGTTTAGCTAATAATCCGTTTTCCTTTAGGGCGACACAAATATTCCATGCTGTATCACTTTCTTCACTATCATCAATCACTATGGCATTTAATAAACCTTTGCCACGTACAAGTCTAACCAGATCAGTTTCATTAGCCAATTCTTGCATACGCTCTCTAAATAGCACTCCGAGTTTATCAGCATTATCAGCAAGGTTTTCATCTTGCACAACCTCTAAAGCTGCCATTGCCACAGCACAAGCTAACGGATTACCACCAAAAGTAGAACCGTGAGTACCCGGTTTAATTACTTCCATAATAGTATCATCTGCTAATACCGCAGAAACAGGTAAAACACCTCCAGAAATTGCTTTTCCTAAAATCAAAATATCAGGTTTAACGTCAGAATAATCTACCGCTAATAATCTACCTGTACGAGCAATACCTGTTTGTACTTCATCAGCTACAAACAACACATTTTGTTGCTTACAAAGTTCATACGCCTCTTTTATATAAGTATCATCGGGCACATAAACACCTGCTTCACCTTGTATTGGCTCCACTAAAAACGCAGCTACATGCTCATCTTTTAACTCTTCTCGTAAAGCATCTAAATCATTATAAGGTATAGAAATTATACCTGGTGTAAATGGTCCAAAATTTTCTGTTGCTACAGGATCATTAGAAGCAGAAATAATAGTTACTGTTCGACCATGAAAATTATTCTCACAAACAATTATTTTTGCTTGGTTTGAAGGAATACCTTTTTTTTCATACCCCCATTTTCTTGCTATTTTAATAGCCGTCTCAACTGCCTCAGCACCTGTATTCATTGGCAATACTTTATCAAAATCAAAATACTTTGTTACATACTTTTCGTATTGACCTAATTTGTCATTATAAAAAGCTCTTGATGTAAGTGTTAAATTTTCAGCTTGTTCCTTTAATGCATTGATAATTTTAGGATTACAGTGCCCTTGATTCACTGCTGAATATGCTGAAAGAAAATCATAGTACTTTTTACCATCTACATCCCAGACATAAACTCCTTCTCCTCTATTTAAAACTACAGGTAATGGATGATAATTATGTGCACCGTATTTGTTCTCTAAATCTATTGCTTGTTGTGATGAAATATGTTCAGTAACAACCATAATTTTAATTTTTAGTTACTTAAAGTAAAATTCCTTCTTAAGGAGAGAAATCATCCATAATTAGTGCATGCAAATTACTAAAAGTTTTTTCAAAACTAAAAGTTTATTAAACAAAAAAAGGGTCGCTAATTAGCGACCCTTTTAAACAATTATTTTTTTTAAATCTTATAAGCTAAAACTTAATTTTGCAAAAACATATCTACCCATAAATCCAAATTGAGATGTTCTTCTTGAGTAAGGGAAAGATGCATTAGATTGACTGCCTGGTCTATTTTCATCAGGATATACATCTAATAAATTATTTGCACCAATAGAAATTGTAGTATTATCAGATATCTTATTAGCAATTGATAAATCTGTTACTATTTTACTACCGTAAACAGCATTATCATTTACAGTTGCACCATCAACTCTTGCTTGACCTCCATATTCATCTGGATCAGTTACTTCACCGAAATAAACATTTCTTAACATGAATGTCCATTTATCATTCTTAAGCGTATGTGTTAAATTAACTTTTGACCTTGGTTGTGCAATAGTCAAAAATGCCTCTTCCTGTGCGTCAAAGAAATCTCCACTTAAACCAGCGTCTGCTATTAAAGTGGGAACATTAATATTCGTAACTTCTGTTTTAGAAAAAGTAGCAGCCAAGCTATTATCTAAACTAAAATTACCAATATTAGTTTTATAAGCAGCTACAATATCAACTCCTTGATTTTTTGTATCAATCGCATTAGCTAAAAATCGTGCTTTTCCAGCTCCAGCTGCATTAAAAATAGAGATCAAAGTTGGATCACCTCCATCATCAAATGCACCAGAAAGAACAATTCTATCATCTATCGTAATATGATAAGCATCAACAGTAAGAGTAAAATCACCAAATTTACCTGTAAATCCTAAACTTAAACTTTGAGAAGTTTCTTCTTTAAGCTCACCTATACCTAATAATTTAGCGGCTTGACTATCATTAGTAAACAAACCTTCTTCTTGAGCAACTCCAAATCTATCAAAAATTGTGCTAGTTCTACTGAAAAATTGCTGATGTAAAGATGGTGCTCTAAAACCTGTATTAAGTGCAGCCCTAATATTAACATTATCAGATGCTTTTATACGAGTTGCTACTTTATAATTAAAGGTGTCTCCAAAATCAGAAAAACTTTCATAACGGGTCGCTAAACTTAATAAGAAATTTTCAGTAATATCAGCTTCAAGATCAGCATATACACCTATACTATTTCTAAATTTATCAGTAGCATTTTGAGGTGTAAAACCGCCAAAAACTTGTGAGGTACCCGGCAATGATTCACCAAGTGCATTTGTTGCGCCACCTACACCACCAACAGTTGGTATTCCGTTATTGTCATAAGTAGTATAAGAATTTTCAGCACCTTCAAATATTTGAAAATGATCTACTCTATATTCTGCTCCAAATGCAATATTCAAACCTTCGAAAGTATCTTCATAAAAATTACTAAAATCTAAATTCGTTGTGTTTTGAGCAAAACTAAATGAACCAGCATCGAAATCTGATGGTGAAGCTGCGCCTAAACTAGCATTTGTAGATTCTATAACCGTAAAAGCAAAAGAGTTTGCACCAAAACTATTAGAGAAATCTACATTCCATCCACTTTCAGTTTTTCCTTTTATACCAATTGCAAAAGATTGGTCTAAAATATCAGATTGAATTCCAGGTAGAAATCCATTAGGATTAACAGCAGTGTTAGCTTTTGGTCTCCAAGGCTCTCTTAAAAAACCAAATCCTAAACCTTGTCTATAACTTATACCTCCAAAGGCATATAGCTCAGTATTATCAGATACAGGTAAAGATAAGTTTGCAAAGAATTTTCCTTCTCTTAATTTTGAAGTACCTACTTTAAATCTAAAGTCATTTCTTTCTTGACCTCTCTCAGCAAATTGTGCATCATCTAATTCTTGATATGTTCCAAATTCTCCAGTTCCACCATTTGGTAAAAAACCACTTAACAAGGCTAAATCTCCTGGTGTATTAAGGTTACCATCCGCATCTGTTGATAAATCTAGAGCTGCAATTGATCCCTGATCGGCAGCACTGATATAATTTGAACCTAACAATGCAGCACCAGATTGATAATCTGCCGCAGTCATATCTGAAATTGGAGTACCGTTTGCTGAAGTAAAAGCATGTTCTACAGCATTAGCAATGTCATATATTTGTTCTAAGTTAGTTGCATTTCTTAATGCCGGTTCTCTTGTTGCTATTGATCCTGTAAAGTTTATAAACCCTCCATTATCACCTAAGTCTAAACCGTAGTTTGCATCAATTTGAATTTTCTCTCCATCTATTCCTCCTTCTTGGTGATCACTTTTTGAAGACATATTAGCTCCAGTAGTTATAGATAAATCTAATTTATTTGTAGCACCTTTAAGAACTATATTGATAACTCCTGCAATGGCATCAGACCCATATTGAGCAGCAGCACCATCACGTAAAACCTCTACTCTTTGAATTGCAGCAGTAGGAATCGCATTCATATCAGTACCAACACTACCAGCACCTACAGTACCATTAATGTTAATTAAAGAAGTATTATGTCTTCTCTTTCCATTAATCAATACCAAAACTTGATCAGGACCTAAACCTCTTAAAGAAGCAGGATCAATATGGTCAGTACCATCAGAAACAGTTTGTGATTGAGAAGTAAAGGAAGGAGCTACATAATTTAATATTTCATTAACTGAAACTTGAGCACCACTAGCCGCTATTTCAGAAATATCAATAACGTCTACAGGCACCGCGGTATCAGTTGCTGTTCTGTTCGGGTTTCTAGAGCCTACTACAACTACTTCATCAAGTTCAAGACCTGATTTCATAGTTACATTAACAGTTGTAGTACCACTCATAACAACTTCTTGAGCTTCAAACCCAACAAATGTAAATATCAATATATCTCCATTGTTTACTTGGAGAGTATATTTTCCATCAAAATCCGAAGAAGTTCCGGTGGTCGTCCCTTTGATAACTACCGAGACTCCCGGTAAGGGCTGATTACTATTATCAACTATAGTACCGCTAACCTCATACGATTGAGCGAATGCCGAAACTGACAATAATAAAAATACTAATAACGAGTAAATTTTTGTTTTCATAAAATGTTTAATTTAAAGTTAGTTTTTTTATTGGGCACAAGATATAACATTAAGTTAACTATTTGGTAACATTTGATACACCGAAACTGCTTCGTTAAATTAATAAAGTAGCTTAGCTCTTGTTGTTAGCTCATTATACTTCATGACCAACAATCCAAAAGAAATAAATAAAAAATAGGTATTTAAGAAAGTTTATTCTGTTTTCTAAACATAAAGAATAGTCCAATCATTACCAACGGAATACTTAACAACTGACCTGTATTTAGATTTATGTTAAAAAGTGTTTCTATACCACCTTGCCATTCTTTATAAAATTCTATGATGAATCTAATAGACCATAACATCACCATAAATATTCCGAATAGATAACCTAATTGCTGTTTTTTGTCCGTTTTCCAATACACAAACCACAATATTAAAAAGGTTATTAAGTACCCAAGTGCTTCATAGATTTGAGTAGGATATCTATTAGGAACTTCTATTAATACTTCTTTAAAACGAGAACTATTCGCTATCAAGTCATAAGCTCTATTAACACTTTTAGCACCGGTGACACTCATTGCTTTGTATTCACTTATATCGTTTCTGATAAATTTAAATCCAGAATCGGTACCTGTAGCTTTACCAACGATTTCTGAATTAAATAGGTTGCCAAAACGAACAAACATCGCTCCTAAAGCTGCTGGAATAACCACTCTATCTAAGACCCACAACACTGGTTTTTTCACAACTCTCTTACCATAAATAAACATTGCCAAAATTATACCTATGGCAGCTCCATGACTTGCTAAACCTCTAAAACCAGTATATTCAAACGGATTTAATTTAAATGGTAAAAAAACCTCTGCAAGTGTGTAATTTTCTTCATAAAACAAATAATGGCCAACTCTTGCACCAATCAACATTGCCACAACTGTATATATAAAAAGTGGATCGAGTTTATCTAATGAAATTGCATCTTTTTTAAAGATGGCTTTCATGATTTGTAAACCCAATACAAATGCCAAAACATACATTAAACTATAATATTTTATAGGAAATGTACCTATTTTAAAAACATCTGGATTAAAATTCCAATCTATGGATAGTAAAATATTCATATTCTAAATTTGAGATGGTAAATATATGTTTTTTGTTAGTTAATTGTTATAAATTATTGATTCTACTGTTAATTTATTGGATAAATATATTGAGGTCTCGACTGCGCTCGACCGGACAGTTGTCTCCTCGAGCGCAGTCGAGAGGTTAATAATAAATTTTAACTAAAATATTATTTTTGCTTATCTTTCTATCCTTATCTGAATCTGGAACAGGGTCATAACCTTTACCTCTCCAAGGCGATGGTGCGTCAAGAAAATGTATAGTGTACATTTTTAGCTAACAGGCGAGCTGTTGCGTTGGCCTAGTTGTCATCCTTGTCTGGAACCGGATCGTAACCCTTACCTCCCCAAGGCGATGGTGCGTCAAGAAAATGTACAGTGTACATTTTTAGCTAACAGGCGAGCTGGTGCGTTGGCCTAGTTGTCATCCTTGTCTGGAACCGGATCATAACCTTTACCTCCCCAAGGCGATGGTGCGTCAAGAAAATGTACAATGTACATTTTTAGCTAACAGGCGAGCTGGTGCGTTGGCCTAGTTGTCATCCTTGTCTGGAACCGGATCATAACCTTTACCTCCCCAAGGCGATGGTGCGTCAAGAAAATGTACAATGTACATTTTTAGCTAACAGGCGAGCTGGTGCGTTGGCCTAGTTGTCATCCTTGTCTGGAACCGGATCATAACCTTTACCTCCCCAAGGATGACAACTACCTATTCTCTTTATCGCTAGCCAACCTCCTCTAAATAAGCCATATTTTTGTAATGCCTCAACCGTATAATGAGAACAAGTAGGTGTGTACCTACAACTTGAAGGTGTATAAGGAGAGATAGCCACTTGATAAAAGCGGACTAATAAAATAAAGGGATATGTTAGTATTCGTTTGATTGTCCCCATTGTCTTTCAGACTTTTCCCAAAAGGGAAAACTAATATTTGTTTATTTGTTAGTAAAAATCCTTCGATGATACTTTATAATATCATGTCCTTGCGATGAGCCTGAAAGTGCGAAGTGGTAATCTCTTAAAAAAACAACGTATTATAAATATTAAAGATTACCGGGTCGTTTGTTCCTTACTCCTTTTTATGACAGCATTAATTTACAGAGAATGTTGTACCGTCTTTACCGTCTTTTAACTGGATTCCTTTTTCTAATAATTGATCTCTAATTTTATCTGATAATGTCCAATCTTTATTTTCTCTAGCTTCATTACGCATGTTGATTAGCATATTTACTACTCCAGAAAGTTTGTCACTACTATCTTTTGAAGTCGCATCTTCTAATCCTAAAATATCAAAAACAAATGCTTTTAACGTTGTTTTAAAATCATCCAAGTCATCTTGAGTTAGTGATTCTTTATTATCTTTTAATAAATTAATATACTTCACTCCTTCAAATAACTGCGCTATTAAAATCGGACTATTAAAATCATCATTCATTGCATTGTAGCAATTCTGTTTCCATGTTTTTACATCAATTGTTGATGACTTAGAAGCTGTCAAATTATCCAATAAATTAACGCCACTCATCAATCTAAAATATCCTTTTTCTGAAGCTAACAATGCATCATCAGAAAAATCTAATATACTTCTATAATTTGCTTGTAACATAAAAAAGCGTACAACAGGTGCTAAATAAACTTTGCTTAAATGTTTATTATCACCAGTAAAAAAATCGTTAGGTAAGATGTAGTTCCCCGTTGATTTTGCCATTTTCTGACCATTTAACGTAAGCATATTGGTATGCATCCAATATTTAACAGGGTTTTGATCATTACTTGCTTTTGCTTGTGCTATCTCACATTCGTGATGTGGAAATTTTAAATCCATTCCGCCTCCATGAATATCAAACTGCTCTCCTAAATATTTGGTACTCATTGCTGTACATTCTAAATGCCATCCTGGAAATCCATCGCTCCAAGGTGAAGGCCAACGCATAATATGTTCTGGTTGTGCTTTCTTCCATAACGCAAAATCTTGCGGGTTTTTCTTTTCTGACTGCCCATCAAGTTCACGTGTATTATGTATAGAGTCTTCAATATTTCTTCCGCTAAGGATACCATAATGCTCCTTCTCATTGTATTTTAAGACATCAAAATATACAGATCCGTTTACTTCATAAGCCAGTCCTTTCTCAAGAATTGTTTTGATAATTTCAATCTGTTCAATAATATGGCCTGTTGCAGTTGGCTCAATACTTGGTGGTAAAAAATTAAACAGATTTAATACATTATGAAAATCTACAGTATATCGTTGTACGACTTCCATAGGTTCAATCTGTTCTAAACGAGCTTTTTTTGCAATTCTGTCTTCACCTACATCAGCATCGTTCTCTAAATGACCAGCATCAGTAATATTACGAACATAACGAACTTTATACCCTAAGTGCTTAAAGTAACGATATATCAAATCAAAAGACAAAAAGGTTCTAACATTACCCAAGTGCACATTACTATATACTGTAGGTCCGCAGACATACATACCAATAAATCCTTCTGTTAATGGTTTGAAATCTTCCTTTTTATTGGTAAGCGAATTGTAAATTTTTAATTGTTGCTGTTTGTAAAGCTCCATGTAACCCGTCTTTTTTAGAAGCGATAAAGGTACTAACTATTTGGGAACAAAAAAACCACTCATTCACAATAGATGAGTGGTTAATTTTATTTATTTATTTATGCAAGAGTTTTAGTTTGGAAAACTCATTGACCCATACCGGACATTCATATTAAATTTAGCATCTTTAGGTGCTTTAATTTTAATAATTCTTTTAATTTTTACCTTATCTCTATCTATTAAGATATTTTTAATTTCAACTCTCCTTTTAGCAAGTTCTTCTCTACGCTTTTCTTGAACCTCTTTTCTTTCTTTTGCCAATTCTTTACGTTGTTCTGCTCTTTTTTTTAACATCTCTCGTTTAAGTATCATAGCTTCTTTATGCTGCTCAGTACGTTTTTCAAGGTATTCTTTTTTTAACTCTTTTGCTGCTTTTAACTCTTCTTTAAATTTTGCAGAATTATTTTTCATTTCAATTTTCATTTTTTCTAAGCCCTTTTTCATCTTTTCCTGCCAATTTTTCATATAATTTTTATCATTCTTATACTTTTCATAATCAAAATCAGGCATATTAAAGTCAAAATGTAAAGAATCAACATCTCGAAAAACTAGTGATTCAGGAAAAACAAATACATCGGGCATCACAACATCAAAAGAGTCTAACACACCCAAGTTACCAATAGAAACCTCCGGCATCACAAAATCATAATTGTTTTCTTCTATTCTTAGCCTATCTCGATTAATGTGAATAGTTCTATTATTCGCAAATAAACTTTTCGTTTTTGAACTAATTTCTATTTGGTTTTTATTACCCAACGCCTCAAATTTCCAATTTTTCATAATTTCTTCTGCTCTTTCTTCCTTTATAACCCCTTCTACTTCAATAGTAGCTTCAATTGAAACAATGTTTTTATTCCAAGTTTCTATTTGAATATCTGTATGACGTGTATCAACATCAATGATAACATCAGAATTCACATTGAATTCTTCAGTATATTTTTTGTCAAATTTTTGCGCATTTAGTGTCATACTCAAAAGTAGTACGAGCGTAATTAAAATGTTATATCGTAATTTCATTTGTAATAGTTTTAGGTGTTTTCATTTCATTTAAAGTATCTCTCAATTCTAACAAAATTTGCAATCGTAGTTGTAAATTGTCAATGAGTGCATTAATTGTTTTTTCATTTATCTCTTTTTCTGTCAGATCAAGACTTAATTGTTTGTATTGGCTCGTTAATTCGGCAATTTTTTTTAAATATGCATCTAAAATATCCTTATTTTCAGGCGTCTGCTCTATACTGGCCATTTCATAATTAATAGCCGTTAAATAGTAATTTTCAATTTGTTTCATTTCTGGTGAAACATTACCAATATTCACAATTTTAGTATCGTCAACCGGTTGTTCTATAGTGTTTTTAGGAACAAAAAAGTACCCTAAACTTAGTATTATAATAATACTAGCCGCAATTTTTAAAAATTGATAATTTTTCCTTTTAGGATGATCTAATTCTGCTAAACGTTCATCAAATTTTTTTCTATGATCATTTGATAGTTTCAAAGAATTACTTTGCTCTTCATTTAAAATTTCTCTTATATCTCTAGGCATAATTATATTGTTTTAGCAATTCTTTTAATTTATTCTTTCCTCTAAATACTTGTGACCTTGATGACACTTCAGTAATATTTAATATTTGTGATATTTCTTGATGATCAAAACCTTCTAATAAAAATAGTTTTAATATAATTTTATATTTATCAGGTAATTGTTCAATAGCTTTATGTATTTGATCAACCGTTATACTATCTTCCACATTCCAGTCACCTTCATCAGTAATTTGTATTTTTTCATTATCTATAGAAACTACTCTTAACTTCCTTTTTTTTAACCAGTCTAAACACTGATTAATTACAATTTTTTTCAACCAAGCTCCAAATGAAACTTCTCCATCAAAATTTTCGATTTTTCGAAAAGCTTTTATAAAAGCCTCTTGCATCATATCTTCAGCAATTGCTTCTTGTTTTATAAAGTTGAAAGCAGTTGCATACATCGCATGGCAATATTTATCATACAATTGTAGTTGTGCTCTACGATCGTTCTGCTTACATTTTGAAATTAAATTAGCTTGCAAATACTTGGCTTGGTTCATTTTATTGCTTTGCTTCTATTATAAATACGACTAAAAAATATGAGTGTTGCACTTTTCTCTAAATAATTATCCTAAATTTACATTTATTAAATTAATTTAATTTAGCTTTTTTCAATTTGAAGCATTACTGGCTTATATAATGAATATAAAAGGTAAACATAAAAGTGCACTTGAAGAAGTGAAAGGAATAAAACAACCAGAATCTATTCAAAAAATAAAATTGAATAGAGGGAAATTACCTTCAGCAAAACTTTTCGTTGAAAATATTGTCAAAGGTGATATTACATATTTGAGCAGAGCAATTACTTTAGTTGAAAGCACGAATACAAAACATCAAGAACAAGCATCAAAAATTCTGACGGCATGTTTACCGCATGCAAATAAATCGATACGAATTGGTATCACTGGGGTTCCAGGTGTTGGTAAAAGTACTTTTATTGAAGCTTTTGGTAAACACTTAACCAACTTAGGTAAGAAAGTAGCAGTATTAGCCATTGATCCGAGTAGTTCATTAAACAAAGGAAGTATTTTAGGTGACAAAACACGGATGTCGTCATTAGTAAAAGATAATAATGCCTATATACGACCTTCTTCTTCAGGTGATTCTTTAGGTGGTGTTGCCAGAAAAACTCGTGAAACTATTATTTTATGTGAAGCTGCTGGTTTTGACACTATCATTATTGAAACTGTTGGTGTAGGACAATCAGAAATTGCTGTTCATTCAATGGTAGATTTCTTTTTATTATTAAAACTAGCGGGTGCAGGCGATGAATTACAAGGTATAAAGCGTGGTATTATTGAAATGGCTGACGCTATTGTAATTAATAAAGCCGATGGTAAAAATATCAAACAAGCTAAATTAGCTGAGGCTGAATTTTCGCGAGCGCTTCATTTATATCCACTCAAAAAAAGTACTTGGCAACCAAAAGTTACTACCTGCAGTGCTATTGAGAATACTGGAATAAATACTATTTGGGATATTATAAAGGCATATATCGATCTTACTAAAGATTCATCTTATTTTGAAGAACAAAGAAATGAACAAAATAAATTTTGGGTAATTGAAACTATAAATGAACAGCTAAAGAATAACTTTTATAAGCACGCAGGGGTCAAAAAAGTCTTACAAAAAGTCTTACAAAAAGTTCATTCTCAACAACTAACTCCGTTTGAAGCTGCCAAAAAGGTATTGTCTATTTACCATAAAAAAAGTAAGAAATAATTCTCACTCTTAATTAACTCTAGGTTTTAATTCTCTAAAATTTATTTCTAGATAACTTTTTACAAATCTTCACTCTCATCAACAATCTCCATCTCAAAAATTAAATCTGTATTGGGAGGAATACCTCGATTTCCTTGAGAACCATATCCTAAATGAGCTGGCACAAACAACATTGCTTTATCTCCATAATTCATATTGAGCATTGCTTCTTTAAATCCAGGAACTAGTGTAGCCTCCTCATTGTATACCATTGAAAACGGATTGTATGCTCCTGCATCTTCAGCTCGTTGGTCGTATTTACCAAATCTTTCAGCCTTTTCTTTATTACTTGTAGCGATTATACTCCCTTCAGTAAAATAAACTGCATAATTAATTCTAACTTGAGTTCCTTTTTTTGGTTTTACTCCACTACCGTCTTTAGTAATATACATCTTTAAACCAGAAGAATATTCTTTTGCTTTTGTCTTGTTTTCTTCTACTGTTTTCAAAAAATCAGATTTAGTTTTTTGTAATCTTTCAATTTTCTCTTTAGCTTTTTCTTCTAAACTTTTGAAATAACTAGCAAACACTTCTGCCGCTTTGAACTTTTTAGCATCTTTACCTACTCTAATAATTTTAATGGCATTCATTACATCGTCTTTGACAATACTATCAACTACTTGTTGCCCTGTAACTACTTGACCAAAAACCGTATAACCGCCATTTAAACTTGGATATTCAATATGTGTGATAAAGAATTGACTACCATTCGTATCTTTTCCTCCCGAATTTGCCATTCCTAACACGCCCGCTTTATCATAATTAAACATTTCTGTACCATCTGCTTTTTTCGGATGTTCGTTTTCAAACTTATATCCTGGTCCACCAGTACCATTACCATTTGGATCTCCACCTTGAATCATAAAGTTATTTAGTACTCTATGAAATTTCAATCCGTTATAAAATGGTTTTCCTTTATATTTTTCAGAAACATACATATTATTACCTTCAGCTAGCGATACAAAATTTGCTACAGTAATTGGAGTATGCACATATTCTAATTCTAATAAAATATTCCCTTTATCCGTTTGGATATCGGCATACAATCCATCATCCAAATTTTGGTAACTAGTAGATTTACACGAGACAGTCACTATTACTAAAAATAAAATAAGGGTTTTTATAATACTTATTTTCTTCATTTTTTAATTTTTTGATTTTATGTTCTTTAGCCTAACTGTATAAATTAAGGGTTGGTTTGATCCGATTTTTTGATAACCAGAATACCCATATGCCTTATGAGAAGGAAATAAAAAAGTAACCACCTCTCCTTCTTTCATCAATTTCAAACCATCTTGTAATCCGGTTATCAATTCCTGCTTATCAACAGTATAATTCCTTTCACCCAAATCTTCTTCTGTATATAACACTTGATTGTTAATATCTTTAATAGTATAACTATAGATTACTTGGTCTCCTCTCACCGGTAATTTAGTAGAAATAGAATCTTTGGTGTTATAGCAATACCAAAAACCGTTAGCTGATGCTATATAATGATTGGTTGAATCTTTTTGCATCAACTCTAAAAAAGCCTTTTCTTCAAGCTTGTTTATCATTTTATTACGTTGAATAGACTCATTTAAAAAAGTAGATGAGTTTCTAACTATAGGTTTTCGAGGTGTCGGGTTTGAACAAGACATCGCAACTATCAATATTACTAATACTATAAATTTAGTCTTCATAAGAATTTTGCAAGTCATTAATATATGTTGGTACAATTTCTACAAATTTAGCAATAGTCTCTTTTAACGATAATTCACTTCTACCTCCCGCAGCATTTACATGCCCTCCTCCATTAAAATGGTTTCGAGCAAATTCATTAACCGAAAAATCTCCTTTAGACCTTAAAGACATTTTTATTATTCCTTGCTTTTGGTCTTCAATAAAAATAGCAGCAAATACAACACCTTTTAAAGATAACCCATAATTAACAAACCCTTCTGTATCTCCTTTTTTAAAATTAAAAGAGTTCATTTCTCTTTGAGATAATGAAATATAAGCAGTTTTATATTCATTTAACACTTTTAAATTCTGCAATGCTCTACCTAGTAATTGCAATCGATTAAACGAATTTGTATCGTAGAGTAGATTATGTATTTTGGTATGATCAATTCCTAAATCAATTAAACTTGCAATAATTTTATGCGTAGTACTAGTTGTAGACGGGTATTTAAATGAACCTGTATCAGTAACAATACCAGTATATAAACATATCGCTATTGTCTTGTCAATACTATTTAGTGCATCCATTTTTTCAAAAAAATGATAAATCATTTGACTAGTAGAAGAAATAGAAGCATCAGAATACATATATTTTGCATAATCATCAGGTTGTTTATGATGATCTATCATAATATATGTAGCAGAAACATTCTCTAATACCTCTTGCATAACTTTACCTACTCTATGTAAAGCATTAAAATCTAAGGTAAAAATTAATTCTGCTTCATTGAGTAATTTTGAGCCTTTAGATTTATCTTCCTCAAATACAACAATACGCTCTTGTGAAGGCAACCATTTTAAAAAATCTGGACAATCATTTGGTGATACGACATGAACCTCATGATCAAATTTCAGAAGGTAATGATACAATGCCAAGCTCGAGCCATAAGCATCTCCATCAGGGTTTCTATGTGAAACTATCACAATTTTTTTTGGAGTTGACAAAAGCTCCTTTATCTCTATTATCTCTTTTTTATTCATTGAATGCGAATATACAATAAATTAACATTCTGTATTGTTGAATTGTTTAATTTTAAAGATTCAAAAATCATTCAAAATGAAAACAATATTTTCTCTAATAATTACATTA
>Ga0209633_10000973_pt1 | contig 31251 bp, 33 predicted proteins | sample Cruoilmetagenom1_FD_187290 | JGI IMG/M metagenome (GOLD analysis project Ga0209633, IMG submission 187290) | Oil polluted marine microbial communities from Coal Oil Point, Santa Barbara, California, USA - Sample 1 (SPAdes) (version 2) | ecosystem: Environmental > Aquatic > Marine > Oil seeps ... | reverse complement strand
TAGGTGCTTAAACAGCGCAACTAATCTTATACTTACCGTTATGTGCAAAACTGACCCGTCCTGAATAAAATACTCGTCCAGTTTTCGGTTGCTGGCTAAACTTAATCATTGGTACTTTGTATCAAAACTTAAAAGATGGAATTTAAAAACTTACACAATCGAGAAAAACCTTTATTAATCGGGAATGTTTGGGATGTCCCGAACACTAAAACAGCCGAAAAACTAAATTTTCACGTAATCGGAACTTCAGGCTCCGCAATTGCTACACTTTTAGGATATAATGACGGAGAAGAAATGGAATTTTCCGAATTAGAATATTTCGTAAAACGAATTGCATTAAATAAAAATTTACCTTTATCTGTGGATTTGGAATCGGATTATGGTCGTAAACCAACAGAAATTGTCAATCACATTACGAGATTAGCCGAATTAGGAGTTGTGGGCATCAATATAGAAGATAGCATAATCAAGGAAAAAACGGATTCTATTAGATGTTGATGACTTTGCAAAGACGCTAATAGAAATAAAGAATCAATTAAAAATGCTAATTAATTGTGAAATTATTAGAAGTTTTATTGATAATTATTAGAAGGTCGATAGATTGCATTTTCTATGAAGTGAGATTATAATGTATCTCGTAATAAATTAAGATAGGTCAATTTTGTATCTAGATTTACTATTAAAAAAGATTGAAAAGAATTTATTGTACTATTAGTATTTGTTCCTTAAATAAAAATAAATTACTTATAAATAAATTTGTTTTGAGGGTATTCTCCTAGGATTTTTAATTCATTCACCTTCTTTTCAAGAATTAATAGAGCTTGACAATATTTTTGATAATCTTTAAAAACAACATCGATAAAAAAAGCATAATTCCATGGCTCTTTTGTGATCGGCATAGATTGTATTTTAGAAAGATTTAAATTATAGGCTTTGAAAATAGTTAAAATTTCAATTAGTGCCCCCATATCATGATTGGCAATAAATTTTAATGAAGCTTTATTGTTTAAATAATCATCTTGGTGATGATGACGTTGTTTTTTTAAAATAAAATAACGAGTCATATTTAACCAATCGGTTTGTATTCCTTTTTCAAGAATTTCTAAATTATAGATCTTGGCGGCTTTTTCACTTGCAACGGCTGCTACACCTTCAATTTTGTTTTCTTTAATCTCCTTTGCCACGCCAGCTGTATCATTATCTTCAATAATTTTTATATCGGGATGTTTTCTGAAGAAATTTCGACAATGTTGTATAGCCATTGGATGTGATCTCACTTCTTTAATATCGTTTAAATGTTGCCCTTTTAATGCCATCAAGTTATGTATCATAGGTAAATAAACCTCTCCATAAACACTTAAATTATATGCATCTATTAGCTGATAATTTGGTAAAATAGCTCCAGCGATAGAATTTTCTATAGCCATTATGCCACTATCAACAATATTTTTAGTAATTAGTTCGGATATTTCAATAAAAGACTTACATGCACTTATAGCGACATTCTCTCCAAAAAAATTGCAAGCAGCAATATCATGAAATGAACCTTTTATACCTTGTATAGCAATATTCATAGTTATAGTTAAGAAATTAGAATCGTTGAGTATAACAAAATACTTTACCTTTTATTGTCACCAGTATGTAAATTAATAGTTATTAATGTTTTGTTGGTAATCCTATTTCTAATTATTCGAACATTATCTTTCTTTTTCATGAATGCTATCGAAAAACCTTTCAATTCTTATACTCTGCTTGACAGAACAATAATTTTGGCTGCATTGAATCCAAGATCATATTGAAAAGCTCATAACAGTATTCCTACTTTTATAAGTTATTTAATTTTCTAATTAAAAACCCTGGTTTTAAAAAAGACTTATTAATTTTTTAAACCTAACAATACTCTCTTCATTATATAGGATTTACATTAATTAAACAATCCACCTAATGAAAGTCCTACCTTAGCCAAAATTTTTACAAGAAAGAATTATCAAATTTATTAAATGACAAGCTTAAGAGAACTGAGTTAAAAGTTTAAATAAAGGATGATTATAAAGAGATCAAAGCTGAAAAACGATAAATCTATTTTTTATTTTGACTTGTACTCAATTTTTTGTTGGTGATAGTTTTTTTAATACAAATTCCTTGATTGCATCGTAATTGGTAAGAATGTTATTTATCGAATTAGACACTAAATAATCAGGAACAACGCTTCTTTTTTGAATATGCTCATCAATTGCATACTCCGCATGTAAAATGGGCAAATAGATAGCTGTTTCTGTATGGTTTCCCTTAATAGAGATTTGACGTACTCCGTTACTAATACCTGCATATCCATAAGTTTCTTCTCCAACAAAAATGCCATTAGTATATTCTTTTAATAAACCTGCTGCTATTCCTGCGGCAGATGTTGTTCCACCATTTATTAAAACAAACAAATTTCCAGTATATTGGTATTCTTTGACTGGATTGAAACTCATTAAGTCCTTTAAAGTATTAGACTTGGTTACTTTGAAAGTTCCATCCTCTTTTGCATGTAATCCGAATGAATCATCTAAATTCAATGTATCACCAGTTATTTTTAAGTAATACTCATCATTACCTAAAGTGGTAATTTCCTTTGCCGGTTTGATAGGTTCATCAATAAAATATTGCAGTAGATAAGCAGCATTACTTGCCTTTCCTCCTCCATTATCTCTTAAATCAATTATTAAATTTTGTATTTTCTTATTTGAAATTTCTTTAAAACTTGCTTTATAAAAATCAGGATAGGTATTTTCAGGGTCATTATAACCGTCCTTTATGAATCTATTAATGTTAAGGTATGCGTAGTTGTTTTTATCATCAATCTTAAAAGAGTAAGCTTCATTAGCATCTTTTATTGAAGGATATTTTGTCTCAAAGATTTTTTTTGTAATTCCATTGATTTTTCTCATCAGGATTTCCTTTGTTTTGTGGTCACGGTAAACAAGATTGTATGATGATTGTTCTCCATATACTTCTGGATAAAGTCTATAGAAAGATTTATAAGGACCTCCCAACCAATGAATCATTCCGTTCCTACTTTTGCCATCAGAGGAGTAGTGCGCTAAAATTTCAGAAATTATCTGGTTACTCAAATGATTATCTATTGCTAGAATCTCAGATCCTTCAGTAATTTCTTGCTGGCTCAAGTTTTTTTTCAGAAAAATCCGTTCATCTTTAATAAACACTTCAAAAGGAAGTCTTTTTTGATTATTGATTATGCTACCAAGTTTACCAAATGTATATGCTTGTGTATGTCCATCATTAATATTTGCAATTAGCCTTAGAACAATTTTATAAAACGCTGTCGCTTCCATTGGTTTAGAAGTTTCCAACATCAAATGATTCATAAATTGATTAAACTCTTCCTCGCTTTGATGAGTATAAGTACCTGGATGAATTTTAATTAAAGCCGTTTTAAATTTTTCTAAATCAGCTTGCATTTGTTTTGGTTGATATACTATGGCGTCTTGAGCAATAGTTTTCGTTGTACTCATGCTTAGAAAACCAACTATAATTATTTGGTATACTCTTTTCATAAATTTATTATATATAACTTAAGACTACTTAAATAGTTGAACGTTACAAAATTCATAGTTATAAAGACTGCCTTATTCCTTTTCAATAAGGCTTTTTAGCTCCCTATAAGCCTCGTTTCTATCCTTATTATCATATTTCTCCATAGACAATCGATAACTTTTTATGGCTTCCTTTTTGTTTCCGCTCATGACATAGGCTTTGGCCAAAAGGTTATGATTGATAAAGAAACTGCTGTTCATCGCTGCGTTCAGTTTTAGTATTTCAACGGCATCTTCGACTCTATTCATCTCGATTAACTTTTTCCCAACCTCCCGAAGTCCGTTCCTGTTTGAGCTACGTAGATTATAGTTGTAGAAATTCTTTGGGTTTTTTATTAAATTTTGATACAGCTTGACCGCCTCTTTTGCTCCCTTGTCCAACACAGTTTTTAAGAGTAATTCACCATAGTCCTTTTTAGGGTTATTATAGCCTTGTTTTTCATGTAGTACATTATATAAATATTCTGTTGAAATAGCTACAGATATACTCTTCCCTGTAGTATTATCCATTGTAGTGGACGAAAGAATACCTATCAGGTAGCCATTGGCATCGATTACCGGAGACCCACTCGAACCTGGTAAATTTTTACCTGCCATATTCAGAAGTAAATCCATTCCTTCTTTTCTGAGCAACTTACCCTCCATAGCGGTACAATTGCTCGTGGTGTAGGCACAACTCAAAACATAAACCTTTTCATCTGGTGACAAGGCAGTGTATCGAGGCTTCAACGGGTAAGTATTAGAAGAATTCCTACTTAGCGAAAAAATAATCCAGTCTCTCTCCGTAATCGTAGAACTTGGGCCTTCCAATATCTCAGTGCTGTCCTCATTGATCAGTCTGTCAATCAATACTGAATCCCTTGCATCTCCCTTTGATTTCATGACCCACTTACCAAGATAATCATTGAGTTGCACCGCCGAGGATTTATTGTTTTTAGCGATCCATAAAACATGCTTTGCGGTGGCCGCCAAAGTATCTTTTCCTGTATCGATCAGAAATCCAGTTCCAGCATAGGCAAATGAAGCGTCTATATATCGGTCGCCGTTTTTAAATTGAACATGGTTAGTCAATGCAATTTGCGGCCATTCTGACATAGGTTTATCAACCCAAGTTTCTTTTTTCTGTGAAAAACAGACAAAAGGTACTAGTAAAAACAATATATGATATTTAAGCATAAGAATCTGATTTAGAAAAAATAAGAATAATTAAAACAAAATTAAACCAAAGAGTAACTTCTCCATTTAATAAAGTGTAAAAAAATGTAAAAAATTATGTAAAATTCCTTCATTAAAACATGAATGATTTACTTTTGTACATGCCTTTTAATTGTTATACTACTTTTATAATCTCCTTATCTTTAGTTCTGCTTTATACATTCCAATCTGTCGATACTAACCAAAACGATTTTGAAAGTGATAAAGAAATAATTGTACTAAGAAAGATAGGTCATGAAATATTGCTCCAGTCAGGAGACACAACTTCTCGTGTACTTCCGGTAAAGAAGCTTTCCGATAATGAATATCAACTTCAGTTTGAGAGCCGCTTTACATTTCAACCAGATACATTGGTCAGCATTGTTCGTAGAATTGTGCAAAAGAATGAATTACCCTCTAATTATATTGTAAACGTATTGGAGTGTTCGAGCCGAGAGATTATATATGGGTATGCGATATTTGGAACCGAAAAGAATGATATCGTACCCTGCAGTGGAAGGGTTCAACCTAAAAATTGTTATTTCATTAATTTGAAATTTCAAAAGGCTTCTGTTTTAAATATAGAAAAGAAATACGTTATAATGGTAATTTCATTGTTGGCTTTAGTAGTCGTACTTTTTGCTGCAAGTTCTTATAGGAGAGGAAGGGCTAAAAATCAGGGATTAGATAGTAGCATATATTCAGCCAAAAATCTGGATGGTCAAATAGGGCGTTATTTTTTTTCCTTTGAAGAACAGTATCTTTTTATTGACGAGAACAAAATAGACCTTACCTATAAAGAATCTAAAATTCTGAACGTTTTTGTCAAAAACCCAAATCAAATTATTGATAGGAGTCTACTTCAAAAAGAAGTTTGGGAAAATGAAGGGGTTGTTGTTGGAAGGAGTCTTGATAATTATATTTCGAAACTAAGAAAAAAGCTAAAAAGAGATTCTAGTATTGAAATAGTGAATATTCATGGCAAAGGATATAAATTACAGATAATTTGATTTCCTTCATTTGCACTTAATAGTTTATGATCTTGTATTTTTACAATTTATATTGTACGTCTTTTAGCCCCATAAAATTGAGGCTCAAAGAAACAATCAAATTTTATTTTAACTTAGATCTAAAGTTTAAATAAACGATTGAATCGTTGCTAAAAACTAACGTTTTACTTTAATCATTTTAAACCATGTTTTAATTTCCATATATACAAGATATACAATCTCTTTCAAACTTTTCATAATCTTAGTAAACAAACCTTTCATAATTCAGTATTTAAATAGTTAGTAATTCCTAATAAAATAGCTAATGCCATTGCCCTGATATTTTTTGATAGTAAAAAATAATCAGCTTCATCATTATTGGTCACAAAGCCTATTTCAACTAATATAGTAGGGCAAAAGTCTATAGTTTCTCGCAATACCTGGAAATTAGCAAACTTGACACCTCGTTTTTTAAAACCTAGTTTTTGAGTACTCTCATTCAAAACAGATAAACCTAAAGCAATAGATTCTTTAGTATTGGGTTTATCAGAGTTGTGTATATAGACTTCAGTTCCTTTAGAAATTGTTTTAGAAGCATTGCAATGTAACGATACAAATACATCTGCTTTTAAAGTTTTAGCCAATCGACTTCTAACTGATAGTGAAATCAAAGTATCTCGATAACGAGTCAAATAAATATCAAAGTTACCATCTAAGATTGTCTTATTTAATCGAATAATTTCTTTGGCAATATTCAAAACAACATTCTTTTCTTGAATTCCATTTATACCAATTGCACCCGTATCTTTTCCTCCATGTCCAACATCAACTACAATTCGTTTTTTAAGAGTTGGATTCTGTGCAAAAGCGATACACATTTTTAGAACCATTATCATAAAAATGACGTTTTTGAGCAATTTTTTCATGTTTATTTTCATAATTGAACATATTTTAGGAATTGAAATTCATAAAATTCAATACCATTTAATCGCAATTGAAATCAAAGTAAATCAAATAATATTATTTACATAAAATATTGATTATTAGTTATTTATATTCAAATATATACTATTTTTCATATATCAAAATCAAAGCAAATTTTAACCTATTTCGATATGAAAAAATTAATTTATTTTACCGTTTTAGTATTCTTTATTTCAAACTCCATTTTTGCACAAATTGGAGGTATTGAAGATTCTGTTAATGATGTTTCCGACACCATCAGAACCATTTTTCCACTTCTTTTGGGTGTTATCTTTTTAATAGGTTTCCTATTTAATGCAGGACACTTCTTTGGCGAAAATGCCGATTTAAAAAAAGGAATCACTCGCGTATTGGTATTTGTACTCATTGCTGGAGCAGTAGTAGGAATATTTACCTACTTGATAACTATCGTAGTCTAAGCCTCACCCTCATAGAGGGATTTTGTAAAAACAAATATGTAAAATGAAAAAATTTAAAGTGTATAAAAACATAAGAAAACGAGCAGTAATTATGGGCTTACCTATCTCACTGTTCGCACTCATGATGACTGCCGTTATCGGCTCATTATTGTTCATCATCTTTTCCTTCAGTTTTTCAATTATTATTTCAGTATTTGTATTCAATGCTACATTATATATCGTCTTAACACACATTACCAAGAATCCAGCACTCTTACATTTTAAAAAAGGGTTTCCACAAACTATTAGTAATAAAAATCAGAGCTCTTTATATTATGAAGAAGATTAATTTAGCTGCATATCATCCTATTCTAGATATTCAAGACCATATTGTGTTTGCCAATAATGGGAACATAGTTTTTTGCTACAAAGTTGACCTCCCTGAAGTTTATTCTCTATCCGAGTCGGACTTTGAAGACATTCACGGTTCATGGTTTCAAGCCTTTAAATCATTACCTGTAGCAACTGTCATACATAAACAGGATATCTACCAAAAGACAGCATATAATGCTGATTTAATACCCAATACAACATTTTTAGAACGCGCAACTCATGACTATTTTAAGGAACGAGAATATATACAACATAGTAGCTATTTATTTTTTATCCTTCCTTATAATAATGCACTCAATGCTTCAAAATTTACAAATCCGTTTCGGAAAGTTGAAAAAGGAATCCATAAAAAACTAGATCATACTATTCAAGAATTTATCACTTCAGTAAATGATACCGTTGGTTTTATAAATAATAGTAGAAAGGTGTTATTGGTGCCATTGACACCTTCTGATATTCTCACTCTTACAAATAAATACTTTAATGGTTTTAATGAGGGTTTTGATACCGATATCCAGTTGAATAAATCAGATATTGAAATCGGCGAAAACCATTTTGATGTATTGGCAGTAAATAGTGAACTCTGTTTTGGCGATGTAGTACAGAGCAGTAAAACCAATGATAAATTCACCTCAGATGATTTTGTATCTCATCAAGGATTTATTGATGGACTGGGATTAAATCTCAATGAAAATCATATTGTCAATCAAATCATTTATTTGGATGATAAACATAAATGGAGAAAGCTACTCGAAAAGAAAATTGAAGAACTCAACAAGAGTTCCAATTTCGGAACACAAAATAAAGTTGTCTTAAAAAAGATTGAAGCGATTGTTGCTAAGATCAATGAGGACGATTCGTCCAGAATTATAAGAGGACATCTAAACATTATCTTCTGGTCTCGGGAAGCCCGAGAGCTAGATAGAATTACCTCTAAAATAAAAACAGAGTTTAAAGAACTGGATATTGTTCCGTATTATCCAAAAGGAGAAGAACGGAAGAATTACTTTTTAAATAGTTATTTCTGTTTTGCTTCTAATTTTTCTAATGAAGATTTATATGTAACGGATTTAAAACACGCTCTCTGTTTATACATTAACAACACAAACTATAAGTCAGATGCCACAGGCGTTATTTTTCAAGACAGACAGCATAACATTCCAGTATTAAAAGATGTTTGGGATGAACAAAAGAAACGTATCAAGGCACGCAATTTTGCCATTTTTGCACCTACTGGCGAAGGAAAATCGTTTTTAGCGAATAATATCCTTCGGCAATACTTCGAGGCCGGCGTCCGGCTGGTCATTATAGATTTGGGAGGCTCGTACTCCAAATTTGCAAAATTGTATCCTAATGATCATATCATTCTTCGATATGAACAAGGAAAAAATTTAGGCATCAACCCGTTTTATATTTCATCAATAGAAGATTTAACACCAGAAAGGCTCGAAGATTTAAGCATATTCCTTTTAGAACTTTTGGCTTCGGGAAAAGAAACAACCAAAGCTGAAGAAGTAGCCATAAAAAAAGTGCTCCGCTATTATTATCAAAGTGGAGTAGATGACTCCTATTCTCTGGCTTCCCTATATCAATTTGTAGATGATAAAAAGGATACACTTATCCAAGAGTTAAAGATACAGGAAGAATATTTTAGCATCTATAACTTTTTGCACATTCTCTCAGAATATGTTGATGATGGCTTGTATAGTTTCCTATTCAATGTAAGTCAAGATCAAACCTATAAAATAGAAGACAAACGTTTGATTGTTTTTGAGCTCGATGAAGTCAAAGACAATAAAGAAATATTATCGGTAATGTTAAAACTGATTAAGTCAGCCATTCAACGCACCATTTGGCGCAATCGTTCCGAAAGGGGAATTATCCTATTTGATGAGTTTGCAAAACAACTCAAATTTAAAAATGTATTAGAAAGTGTGGAATTCTATTACCAGGCTATCCGTAAGCAAAATGGAGCGATTGGCATTATTCTACAATCCATTAACCAATTGCCTAATAATTCTACTTCAGCTAGTATTCTGGAAAACACACAAGTAGTGTATAGTTTACGCAATGAAAAGGGCTATGCAGAATTACAAAAGCGATTGAACCTTTCAAGCCACGATTTGAATCAGTTAAAATCCATCAGAAACAATTTAACCGGAGCAAGAAAATACACAGAAATGTTTATCAAAATAGGGAGGGAGAGTAACATTTTCCGATTGGAAGTTCCCAAAGAAGTATATGCAGCTTATCTCACAGATGGAAAAGAAAGTGACGCCATAATGGCAATTTATAAAAAAGCCAACAATATGAAAGAAGCAATTAACACATTTATCAAGCAGCAGTCATAGACTGCATTTAGTATTACAATTATTAATCTATAAAAAATAAAAATTATGAAAAATACAATTAGAACAATCGTTTTAACCGCATCATTTGTCATTCTACTAAACGGCCACAGTGTGGCCCAGGGGGTTCCGGTTTATGACAATACCAATTTTATCTCTTTTGTAAAATCACTATTAGAATCAGGTAAACAGACTGCTAATCTGATGAAAACTGTAAAGTTTTTAAAAAAGCAAAAGGAGAATATAGATAAGGTCAATAATGTGATAAAACAACTCAAGGCGGTTAAAGAACTTGCTAAGAATAATCAAAAATTGTTTGATATGGTACAAGGAGACTTACGAGATATTCTAAACTCTCCCTATATCAAACCTGATGAAGTCACTCGGATATCAGATTCTTTTAATGCAATTATTGAAAACTCTTTGGAAGGACTGGACTATATCGACCAGATATTGTCTAGCGACAATATGAAAATGACAGATGCAGAACGTGCCCAAGTTTTAAAGGAGAAGGAACTACAATCCAAAGAAATGGTTGCGGAGATTGAAGCAAAGACAAGACGTTATCGTGAGATTATCGCTTTTAGAGAAATGCAAGACAAAATTAACAATAGAGAAACTAATTACTAATGTCCGGTATTTTTTTAGGCATAGGGTTAGAATATATTGATGCGGTATTTACCACAATCAAAAACAGTGATTTTTCTCAGTATACTATTGTTGGGATGAAAACACTGGCCATCTTATTCTTTCTAATTAACATCCTAAAAAAATACAATGAAGGTGTTGCCAATAATGAGGGTTATACTTGGGGATTAACACCTGCAGAACTGGCAAAGAACTTTGCAGTGGTCATATTAGTAATTTTCTCTACACAGGTATTGGATGTCTTTGATACCATATTGGTAGCAATTGAATCCCAATACCGAGATACGGCTCCGGCACTCCTCCCGTTACAAATGCAAGATATTGACATCGAACAGGATGTGGGTGCTTTGGAAGCCGCTAAAAAGGCAATGGCATTACTCTATGAAGCATTGATTACGCCTTTGTTTGGATTAAAGATTATTGCTTTTATCTTAGGCTTATTTTTATGGTTGTTAGATTTGTTTATCTATCCATTATTTCTGGCAGAGCGCTATTTTTTATTAGGGATTATGCAAGCCTTTTTTCCATTGGTAATTAGCTTGGCAGTATTTGAAAAGTTCAGGACTTTGGCTTACAATTTCTTTAAGCTCTATGCAGGAGTATATATGCTAGTCCCTGCTTTTTTCTTAGTCAATGTATTTGTAAATAACCTCTATACCGAGATCAATACCAATTTTTGGTCCAGTCTATTCGGTACAGATTGGGGTAGCCAATTATTTGCACCTGTAATTCAATTAGGCTCTATTGGATTTATTGTATTACTAAAATTAAAACTCTATCGAAGAGCCACCACATTTGTACTCAAACTCTTTACAGCCTAAGGCTGATTTAGTAACTAAAAATTATAACTAATAAATGAAAACACCCTATAAAAATATTTACACCATACTGAAGCTGAATCGCTTTATAGTATTAACAGTTGTTATCGGAGCAGTACTAACTTGTATTGTTTCGGTACTAATGGTAGTTAAACTCCATAAAGAAACAGTCAATAATGCTTTTGTGGTCAATACAGATGGAAGTGTTATTCCCATAAAACTCGTTTCACAACAAGAGAATTTAGCTGTAGAAGCGTTGGCACATTTAGAACTATTTCATACTTATTTCTATCATATAGATGCTAGCAATTATGAAAAGAACCTGGAGAAAGCGCTTTGGTTGGGAAATAGTTCTGTAGATAATTTATACCGACAGAAAAAAGCAGATGGTGTCTATAATCGAATATTGCAATACTCCCTTATACAAAGAGTAATCAGTATAGATTCTAAAATTGATATACAAAAAGGACCTTATAAGTTCGAAACTAAAACTGTATTTGAAATCAATAGAGGGGCGGTCATTGACCGCTATGAGTTAACCACTACCGGTAATTTGATTCATGTAGATAGAAACTTTCCAAAAAATACCCATGGCTTATTGATTACCAACTTTTTTGAAAACACTTTAAAGAAAATTGATTATGAAAATTGAAAAGAATAAACTCGTTTTTGCGGCTGTCATTTTATGTGTGGTCCTTTTTATAGGTGCTTACTCAGTAATGGTATTAGGAGATGATGAAGAACCAACTATTGAAAACAATCAGATTCCTGTACCTAAACTAAAAGATGACCAAAAAAAATATGAATCTAAATTAGAGGCGTTGGATGATTTAAAAGAAGTGAGACAAACCAATGCACCAAGTATTTATGATGAACGCTTATTAGATTCTACAGGAGTCTATGACCCTGATTTCTTGGATAAAGAAAAGATGAGGATTGTTGATAGTATCTATAGTCAAGGAAGGATAAACTATTCTGAGAATACCTATCGTAAATCGAAAATCAAACCCGTCATACCATTAGTTAAAATTCAAAAAGATACAATAGATGAAATTGAAGTAAAGGAAAGAAGCGTTGCTGCTAAGGCACTTAGTTTAGAACATCAACTCTTTTTTGCCTCACATCCAGTAGAGAATGAAATGTTGAATATTCAAAATACTGACGCTACTATTTATGTACGTGTAGATGGTACGCAGACAGTAAAAACTAATTATCGCTTACACATGCGATTGATAAAAGATGCACATATCAATAATATTCTTGTTCCAAAAAACACACCAATTTATGGGTTTATCAGTTTTAAACCGAATAGAACAATGATTACCATTGAGAATATCAACCATCTACCTGTAAAACTAAAAGCCTATGATTTTCAAGATGGCAGTGAGGGTATTTATGTTGAGAATAGTTTTAGAGCTGAAGCTACCAATGAGGTAATAGGTAATATTGTGGATGACATTAATATCACTGGTGTTCCACAAGTAAGTGGTATCAGAAAAATATTTCAACGTAATCACCGGAATGTAAAAGTTACGGTTACTAATAATTATCAATTAATCTTAAAAGCTCCAAAAGGGGCAACAACAAAAAACATATTCCAATGAAAACATATATTATTATCTTATTAATTGTTTGTTCAAGTTCGATACTGGCACAGAAACCTTTAGATACCATCTATGCCAATGATCAAAAAAATGTCGCTCTATTTTTTCCAAATCCAATACGTCAGGGGGTAACAGGTGCAGAACATTTTGTATTTACCTACAATAGAGAAAAGGAACAATTCTTTGGGTTACTTCAAGCAAAGCCAGGAGAAGAAAGCAATCTATTAATGGTTACAAAAAACGGACAAGTATATTCCTATATTCTAAAATATGCTGAAAGACTTCCAAAACTCAATTACTTTATTCAACAAATAGAAAGTATCGGGAATGAAAAACCAAAAATTAAAACACCTAGAGAAGAAAAGAATGTAGTTAATAATTATGCTAATAGGATAACCTATTTTCAAAAATTTAGTGAATACTTACTCAAATCAAAACATCAGCACATTGCCACAAAAAGGAAAAAAGGTGTCAAATTGCAATTACAAAAAGTCATCTATAATACTTCAGAAGTGTATTTGGTTATAGAGGTCGAAAACAAATCCAGAATTGATTTTGAAATTGATTATTTGAATATCTATAGAACCAGCGGAAACAAAAAACGAAAAGCCTCCTTTCAGAGTTTACAACAAAAAGTAATTTATAAACACAAAATGCCTACAATAATTAAGGATAAACAAGATCAGCGGTTTGTTTATTTACTCCCAAAATTTGTATTGGGGGATAATGAAAAATTATTGATTGAGTTACAAGAATTGAAAGGGAGTAGAAGTGTTACATTGAGAATTAAACGTTAATATTTTTTGTTAAAAATTTATTACACTATCTAAAGCATCGTCGGCATCTTTATAAATGAAATTAGCTTGATAATTTAAAGTTGTTTTTAAATCACTGTGTCGATATAACTTTTGTAGCATCAGTGGGTGTATAGCATCACTAGCAATATTCCCAAAACTATGTCTGGCAATGTGCATCGTTAGCTTCTTTTCGATTTCGGCTTTTTTGGCTATAGATTTTAAATAGTAATTAAACTTTTTGTTACCTGTTTTCATTTTTCTGAAAACATCTTTGGAGTCTTTTAAATTAGCTTTTTTCAATTCTGGAAAGATAAAGTCATTATTTTCTCTTTTGTCAGTCATATAAAAGTTGAGTATTTCTTGAACTTTTACTGGAATTTTTAAAGATAGTAACTTTGAGTTTTTACCCATTCTATAGTAAAGTCTATTGTCTTTAATATCACTCCATCTGGTTCGAAGTGCATCTGAGACTCTAACACCAGCCAAATTGAAACTATACAGCCAAACGTTTCTTGCGTGCATTTCATTGTAGGATAAATTTGTTAGGGCTTCAATTCGTAGAATCTCTTTGGCATTTAAACCGATTTTTTCAGTTTCTGGAAATTTGATTTTAATTCTATCACCTCCAAAAGGGTACAGTTTCTTTTTTACTATTCTTGCCTTAAGAGCTTTATTATAAAGCATTCTAATAAAGACAAAAACATTCATTACTGAGGTTAAACAAAGAGAGTTTTCTTTGATTAAATAGATTTTTAGTTTTTTTAAAAAACGTTCATCAATTTCTTTAAACGTTAATTGTTTTGACTTATTAAATTTGAGAATATAACCAACATAACAAGTATCACTTGATAATCGGTTATGCTTATTTGATACTTCCAATTCATCGAGATGTTCTTGAGCAAGCTCAAGAAAACTTAATTTTTGAGAAGGTTTATAGATTTCCTTTTTAATATAAAAAGCTGTTGCATCTTTGTCTTTAGCTTGTAAAGAAATTAGTCCTTTGTTAGCTTCTTTAACCTTGGCTGAAATTAACTCATTTAATTTCTTTGAATTTGGATTAGATTTTTTGACTGATTTATTGGCTTCATCCCAATCTTCAATATCTATATACTGTCCAATATGCCGATAGGTAGAGCGACGGTTTTTAGTAATTCTAATAGCAAGCGGATATAGCCCTTTTTTATTGGGCTTTTTCCGTAATGTTATTTGTGTGCTTGCAGCCATTATTGTCCTGTTTGTGAAAGTCAAATCAGGTACAACATTCTGTGAAGAATCTATTGTAAAGATACTAAAAATCTATGATTTTTGGGTACAACATAGGTACAACATTTATTGATTTTACATGGTTTTAAATGAATTCAAATAAAATCAATAAAAATGTAACTAATTGTAAATCAGTTAATTTAACTCGCTTTGAGCAAAGATAGTTTTAACTTAGGATCTAGTGCCGAAAGGTGTGAGAGTTCGAGTCTCTCCGCCTGTACAAAACAAGAAGCTTCTTTTAAACGAGAAGCTTTTTTATTGGGTACAAGTTAAACCCACTTTAGAGAGACGAGAAAGAGTCTCGAAGTTTATCCTGAGCAATACCGAAAGGTCTGTACAAAACAAGAAGCTTTATGATTTTTTTAATATAAAATACATAAAATCAACATCATGACTTAAAAAAAGTCCAACAAAATGGTAGGAGATTTATGTTTTAAGTTGTTATGTTAATATAAATCCGGATATTATGAGGAGAATATTTGAAAAAATTGGCTTACTAGCTATTAATTATCTAACAGTGTTGCCGTTAGTACTTTTTTTAATTGCAACTAATCAAAATACAGAGTTAAGTAAATTATTGACAGTTTTGAAAACAAGTACTGATTTCTAAATTCATTTTCTTAATATAGATTCAATGAAAAAATAAATTTTTTATTTTTTCTGTAAATAAATTCAGTATTTTTTAAAGTTCAGTTGTTTTTATATAACTATACTTAATAGATTTTAATAACATTGAATGTTTTTAGGAATTAGATGCACAAATAATAATTACTAAAAAATCATAATTATGAAATCAACTACAAAAAAAGGTGCAAAGAATATTCTGAAGTCTGCGCTATTATTATTACCATTACTATTATTAACTTTTTGTCAAAATATTGAGGAAGATATTGTTTTCTTGAAAGGAACAACACTTACAAAAGATTCAAAAGTGGTTTCTCTTATGATTGATGCTGTTAAGAATAACAGCGATCAATCTTTTGTTAAAAGTCACAGCGATGATCAATGTACTGAGATTGCATATCCAATGTCGTTTGAGGTTTATCATGGTGATAACCCAGTACCAACGGTTAGGACAATTAATAGTGATGAAGAATTGATTGACTTTTTGTCTTTATTAAGTTCAGATACTAGTTTCTATATTTATTTTCCGATAACTTTGATAGATGTTGATGGTAATGAAACAGTTATTGATAGTCTTGAAGCGTTTGAAGGTACGCTACAAATGTTGGTAGATGCTTGTCATGGCAATGATGATGATTCGGATGATAACGACGATGACGATTCAAACGATGACGATTCAGATGATGATGATGACGATTCAGATGATGATTCAGACGACGATGACGACGATGACGACGATGATGATGATTCAGACGATGACGACGATGATGATTCAGACGATGATGACGGCGATGATGATGATTACGATTATTGTCATGATAATAACAAAAAAGTTTATATCTGTCATAAAGGTCAAACAATTTGTGTAAGTATTAATGCCATATGGGGTCATTTAAATCAGCATGAAGAAGATTTTCTTGGACAATGTGAATAAAAATATAGTTGGTAAATTTTTAATCCTATAAAAAGGGCTTCTCATTTGAGAGGCCTTTTTGTATTAAATTAATTGTACTTGTAATCCGTAATTATATTGCGGTTTTACCGTAATAGAATCAAAAATAAAATATTTATTTTTGATTTTTTAATTCGAAATAAGGTGCATAAAAGTAAACAAAGATTTTTTGAGAAACATAGTGACTTAAGTAATGAAGATTATAAGCTGGAAATGCTTTACGCTCAAAAAATTATTCATGGTAAATTACACAGGATAAGATCTAATTTAACTAAAATTTTATGGTCAATGGTTGTTTTGATAGGAGTATGCATTTTAAGTGTTATTTATCTAATTTTTAAATAGATATAATAAAGCTTCTCTTCCGAATCATAGAGAGAAGATTTTCTTAATTATTTTTATATGACCTTACGCTTCTTTTTTAAAAGGAGCTTTGTAAATTTAAGCAATTAGGGTACCTATTATTCTATAATAAATAATTTCTATAATACCTTCCAACTAATACGCCTGTCAAATCAGAAAAATTTGAGAACCCACACTTGATTAATTCTATTAATTAATAACTTATAAGATTTAAAGCAAATTAAAAACTCCAGTTTTTATAATTTGAATTTGCTTCTAAATTGTTTTCAATGTCATCTGAAAGGGCAGGAAAAAAGTCAATTGAAGTCAATGTTTCTATTTTGTCTATAGAGACTACAAATTTGTAAAGAGGTTGATTAGATTCTTGGTGAGGGATTAAAAATGCGATGGTCTTGATTTCAGGTTCTGTATAATCTAAAAGTATCTTATAAAAATATTTTGGCACAGCAACTTTTTCTTTACCTATAGTCGCTAAGTTATCATTTAAAATGCCTCCTGTAATAATATATAAATGCCGTCCTTTATTTGCCCAATAGCGTGTTTTTTGTTCAAGTCTATTCCATATACCCGCATTAAAATCTTTTTTTTGTGGTGATATGTTAGAAGTTAAAAAAGTTTCTGTAAAAGCCACTTCTGAAAATTTTCTGTCACCTGCTGGGCATAAATGTCCTTTGTTGTATCCTGAGTTTTTATAGTTCTTATAATCGGCAGATTTGGTTTTAACTTTTTTATCTCTGATAAAATATGGACGTTTTCTGTGGGTGCTGCTGAGATGCTCTTTTTTCAATTCATAAGCTACCCATTCGGCTTGTTCTGCGGCTTCATTATAAGATAGCGTATAATAATTATGAGTGATAACTTGATTAGTAGTTGAAGTGGGCAAATAATTAAATGTCAATTCACTTTTCGCAGATTCACCTTCTATATTTTTATTTTTTCCGCTTGACGGATCTATTAGATAAATGATCAGACTTATCAGTAAAATAAGTATCGGATATACTATTGCTTTATTTTTCAACCGTTAAAATTACAATTAACTCAATACTTCTTTTATACGTTTAAAAGCTTCAATAAGTTCTTCAGACGATGCGGCATAAGAGATTCTAATGTTGTTTGGTGCACCAAAAGCATCTCCTGTTACAGTCGCTACGTTAGCTCTTTCTAGTAAAAATAACGAAAAGTCTGATGCATTATTAATGTCAAAACCATCTATTGTTTTTCCAAAGTATGAAGAAACATCAGGGAAGACATAAAAAGCACCACTTGGCTTATTGGCTGCTATACCATCTATATCTTTGATCATATCAAGTACCAAATCTCTTCTTGTTTTAAATTCATCAACCATATATTGAATTTTTGAAACAGGGGCATCTAGCGCGGTTATTGTGGCTCGTTGAGCTATACAATTAGCACCAGAAGTAATTTGACCTTGCATTTTAGTACAGGCTTTTGCTATCCATGCGGGGGCTCCCATATACCCAATTCGCCATCCAGTCATGGCAAAGGCTTTTGCAACACCATTTACCGTTATCGTTCTATCATACATACTTTCAATAGAAGCAAAACTAAAATTTGGTGCTCCATAATTGATGTGCTCGTAAATTTCGTCTGAAAGGATATAAATGTTAGGGTGTTTTTCTAATACTTTTGCCAAAGCTCTATATTCACTCTCGGTATATGATGATCCGCTTGGGTTATTTGGCGAATTAAAGAAGATCATTTTTGTTTTAGGCGTAATTGCAGCTTCTAGCTGTTCAGGAGTGATTTTAAAATCGGTATCAATAGAAGATGGAATTTCAACATATGAAGCTTCGGCTAAAATACTAATGGCAGAATAACTCACCCAATACGGTGCAGGTAATAAAACTTCATCACCGGGATTTAACAAGACCATCGCCACATTTGCAATTGACTGTTTTGCGCCGGTTGAAACCACTACCTGGCTCTCATCATATGCTAACCCATTATCTCTTTTAAATTTTCTGCAAATGGCTTCCCGTAATTCTAAATAACCATTAACGGGTGTATAAGAGTTATAGTTTTCGTCAATAGCTTGCTTGGCAGCTTCTTTAATAAAATCTGGAGTATTGAAATCTGGTTCCCCTAAACTTAAACTAATAATATCTTTACCCTCTGCTTTTAATTCACGTGCTTTTGCCGCCATTGCCAGCGTTTGAGAAATGGGTAGACTATTAATTCTATCAGAAAGATGTTGCATAGTTTTTAAGACCTAAAATTAAGCCTCAAAAGTAAAAATTAATATGCAATAAATATTAGTGAAAAGGTCTTTTAATTATAAAAGTTAAATTTCAAACTTATTTAGAAAAAAAGTAAAATCTGGTTAAAATTTTAATCACAAACTTTCTTTAGGCCATTACTGGTTTTTTTCCTAAAACATTTAATTGATTATAGTGCTCCATAACTGCTTTCCACATCGTTTTATATTCATTATAGGGCAAACTAAATTCTTGAGCCGTATTCTTTACGATTTCCGCCAATTTTTTATAGTGAATATGACTGATATGAGAAAACAGATGATGTTCTACTTGGTAATTCAATCCACCGGTAAAAAAACGAACCAACCAGTTTTTAGGTGCAAAATTAGAAGTTGTATATAATTGATGAATTGCCCATGTATTTTTCATGTTTCCGTTTTCATCAGGCTGAGGCATTTCAGTATTAGGCATTACATGTGCCAATTGGAAAACAACACTTAAAATGATACCTGCTGTATAATGCATTACAAAGAAACCAATCAACACTTGCCACCATGCAAAACCAACAACTAAGGGTAAGGCTATCCAAATAGCGTAATAAACTATTTTTCCAATGATTAATTTAGTCCATTGTGTAGCTGGATTGGGCATTTTACCATAAGATAATTTTCGCTTTAAATATTGATAAGTTTGTTTAAAATCGGTCGTAATTGCCCAATTTATAGTTAACAATCCATACAGAAAAAATGAATAATATTTTTGATATTTATGAATTTTCAACCATTTTGCATGTTTTGAAAATCTGATAATTCTTCCGGCATCAATATCTTCATCATGACCTTGAATATTAGTATACGTATGGTGTAAAACATTGTGTTGTACTTTCCAGTTATAATCGTTTCCGGCAAGAATATAAATACTACTTCCCATTAATTTATTTACCCATTTTTTACTGGAAAAAGATTCATGGTTGGCATCATGCATTACATTCATTCCAACACCCGCCATTCCAACGCCTACAGTTACCATGCACAAGATTTGCGCCCAAGCCGGTAAATTAAGTGTTAGCACTAAAACCAATGGTGTGATTAGCAAAGAAAACATGACGAAAGCCTTGAGATAAAGCTTCCAGTTCCCGGTCTTTTTAAGATTCTTTTCTTTAAAATAAGTGTTGATACGTTTATTTAGAGTTTTAAAAAACTTAGTTGAATCAACTCTTGAAAATTTTACAGATATATTTGACATAATGTTTGTTGTCTATTTTTTATAAGGTGCAAAAATACATGATTTTTGATTGAAAGCATGTTTTGGATGTTAAATTATACTTTTTTTAACAATATATCGTAATTTTACACACTCAATTTATGAAACGATCCTGCTAAAATTTTTCTCGCCAAAAAGGTGTGATTAATGGCGGACAGCATGTGACCGTTAAAAAAATAAATAGGAACACTTGAAACAAATTACTACTTACTTTAACGAATTAACTGACGTTCAATTGCATCAATTTGAGCAATTAGAAGATTTGTACAAAGAATGGAATGCACAAATAAATGTAGTTTCAAGGAAGGATATTGATGAGTTGTATTTACGTCACGTATTACATTCTTTAGGAATTGCGAAAGTACAACCTTTTAAACCTAATGCGCGTATTTTAGATGTTGGAACCGGTGGCGGTTTTCCAGGAATACCTTTGGCTATCTTATTTCCTGAATGTAAATTTCATTTAGTTGACAGTATTGCAAAGAAGCTAAAGGTTATCGATGAGGTGGTTGAAGGATTGGGATTGACAAATGTAAAAACAACACATAGTCGTGTAGAGGATATTGAAGGTACATACGATTTTATTGTAAGTAGAGCAGTGGCAGCAATGCCAACATTCGTACGTTGGGTAAAAGGAAAAATCGCTAAAAAACAAAACCATGAACTCAAAAACGGAATTCTCTATCTTAAAGGAGGTGATTTAACAGATGAACTTTCTGATTTTCCGAAAGCAACTATTTATAATCTATCAGATTTTTTTGCCGAAGACTTTTTTGAAACCAAGAAAGTGGTGCATTTGCCTTTGAAGTATAAACCTTGAAATTAGGTTCGTTTATCGTTCTTGCTTAACTGTGTTTTAATACATTTTAGGTTTTATTAGATATAGTTTTTACCCAGGTACTTTAGGAATTCTTCGTTTTAATTCCCCTTTTCCTCTACTAAAAGAAATATTAATAAATATGAGCCACTCTTTTTTTGATTCTAAATTTAAGTTGTTAAGTTCAAGTTCTGAGATATTAAGAATAGAAGAAAGAGCTTTATGGAGTATTTGGACCTTGTTTTCTTCTATTTCAACACTAAGAGTCAATGTAAGATCGGAGAAGATATTGAAATTCATAATACACCCATCATTGATAGAGATAATATTCTTGATCTCTTCAATAACTTTATTTCGATCATCGTTTGCATATGCTTTCCAGTATAATTTCTTTTGCATATGCTTATATCTAAATATTTAGATAAAAAACGTAACAATGTTATTTATCGGTTGATACTGAAATGAATTCAGCACAAGTAAACGAAGTAAGCTATTTTTTATGAGAAAGTCAAGTTATGAGAAAGATTTAAAAGTATGATATATGTTAGGTTTTGAGTAAACAATAAAAGATAATTTTGTCTTAATTAAAAATAGACATATTATGAGTATTATAAAAGAGTGTTTAGTTTGTAAAAAATCATCAAGTGAAACACCGGTAACAAAATTTTATTATCAGGAAAGTGAATTTTATATCTGTCCACAACATATCCCTATTTTAATACATAACCCTCAGGAATTGGTTGGTTTATTAGATGGTGCTGATAAGTTACAAGGAGGGTAATATACGGTTGAATCAAAAATTAGTCAACTTTATTCCCATTAATAACCGTTTTTATAATTTTAATATGCTGTAACTCATTACTGGCTATTTTTAATGGGTTTTTGTCTAGTATAACAAAATCGGCATACTTCCCCTTTTTTAAGGAACCAATTTTATCTTCCATATGAATTTGCCATGCGGCATTAATAGTCATCGCTTTTATACCATTTAACACCGTGATCCTTTGGTTAAATCCTAAAGTATCACCTTCTTTGGTTTGTCTTTCAACGGCTGTTTGTATCAGCCTAAAAGGGTTACTTTCAAACATGGGTTGATCTGCATGTAATGAATAATTAATTTTTTGACGTTGAGCAGATCCAACCGGTAGAATTTTGTTAGCTCTTTCTTCACCAATAATCTCATTTTTTAATGCTTTACCATAATAATATAAATGGTTGATATGAAAACTTGGTGAGATATTCAGTTCTTTTACCATATCAATACTCTTATCAGAAAGCAATACACAATGCTCAATTCGATGTCGAGCTTTATGAATATCAACTTGTTTATCTACGGCATTATATGCTCGTAATACATTTTCGTTAGCTATATCGCCTTGGGTATGAATAGCAATTTGCCAACCTTTCGTGTGGTATTCTTTAATAAAATTGACCAAATTTTCTTGAGGTATCAACGGCTTCCCACTATATCCTTCAGGAATATGCAAACCGTTTTTTGTTAAATCTGAAACCAAATAAGGTTCCTTAATATACATAGAACCTGTATAGGGTGATCCATCATACCAATGTTTCACTCCTAATATTTTATAGAAATCATCTTCTTTTTTTTCCTTTGGGAGCAAAAAAGATTTGTCATGACGGATATATATAAAATGCCTCGGGTTTTGGGTTCTTTTCGGAAGCATCCCGAAAATTTCCAACAATTTATTTATAAAGGAAGGTTTATTGGTTGATAGATGTTCATATAATCGTAATGGCCTAGCATCGTTAATAGTAATTCCGGCAGAAACTACCGTTGTATTACCATTCTTTGCATATCCATTTAAAACTTTTATTGTAGAATTTATGAGATCCTTAGAAGTCAGCACCTCTTTTTTTAGTTGCTCTAAAATTGGTATAAAAGCTTCCTGCTCAGCGATCAACCCTGTTAAATTACCCTCGCTGTCTTTTTCATAGTAACTTGTTTTAGAAGGGTCTTTGGTTGCCTTTGTAATACCAACTTTTTCAAATGTTTTCGAATTTGCCCAGTAGGTATGCAAACTTTGAGAGATGAGTATCAATGGATTCTCAGGTGCAATTTCGTCTAAAAAAGTCAGGTTAGGGGCATCTAGATCTTCTACTAATATAGGATCGATACCTTTACAAATTATCCATTCACCTGCTTTTTTAGTTTTTACCGATTTTTCTAAATGATCCCAAACATCTTTAGCTGTCTTATGTTTAAAACCCGATAGATCGACCATATTATCTAAAAATACGGATAGAGCAACATGAGTATGACTATCAATAAACCCTGGCAAGACAGTTGCACCTTCCAAATCGACCACTTTAATACGAGTAGATTGTAAACCTGTAATTTCATCATTTGAACCTATAGCTTTTATGAGACCATCTTCTACAAACATTGCTTCAGCAAAGGGTAGTTGCTCTTCTAAAGTTATAATAGTACCATTTTTATAAATTGTCGGTTCGGCTTTTATAAAATCCTTAGATATATAACTATAACTAATAAGCGCTACCACTAAAATTGCCGATAAGACAATATATTTTCGTTTCATTTAAATTGAACTAAAGTTTATAATATTAATATAATCGTTTTAGTTATACTTTACTGATACCCTAAACCGACATATCCAACCCAATGACGACTATTAGCCGGCGCTGTTGTCCCCATACCCAAATCTTCTACTTTAATATGGCTGTTATGGTAGCTACTTCTATAGTCGATCATTTTTCCTATTAATGGTTTATCTTCAATGAAGGTATTTAATTTATTCGCAACTAATAATCCGAATGGGACCGAGTATCTACCGCACCAGGTCCATTTATATTCCTTAAAATTTTCTTCCTGAACCGTATAATGATTAAAGATCTCAATCTTTTCATTATTCAATTTGCCTTCCAAACATTGTTCAATAATTTTCAGATCTTTTTGCCTGGCCTTTTCGTTGCCGAGACTGTCTACACCAAAAGGAGCTAAATTGCTTGATCCCCAATCTTTATCACCATAATGGATGGCATCATTAGAGATAACAATAGCGATATCTTTTCCAAACTGCAAATTTTCTTCTTTCATGATCTCTCTTAAAGACTTGGCTGTTAATTCTGAGAATAAGTCAATATTTTCGAATGTAATATAAGGAACTAATACAGGAATAATGGTTACTTCTTTATTGTTTTTTTGCAGGAAGGGTACGATAGCTTCAAGAGAATGTTCAAGCTGCATCATGCTATCATGCACTACATAAGTTTCACGGGGCAATTTTCTAATGAGTCGATCTCTAAAAGTAGAAACTGTGACCTTTCCATTCGTACTTTGCCAGGCATCAAAAGAACCAAATACTAATTTGTTTTCTAAGCTAAAATTTCTCGCTCTATGAGCTACACCAATCAACATTATCGTTTTTGCTTTGATTCCTGATAACGTTTTCTCATATAATCCTGCAGCGTAGGCATAATCATCATGTGGGCAAATAACAGCCTTGAATGTTTCTTTGGTATCTTTTTTATCTTCAGATGATATTCTGGAAATTATACTGTCTAATTGCCACTTATTTTGTGTGAAGCCTATAGTGTCTTTGAGCTTTCTAATTTTTAATTGAGAGTTATTTACGACTTCTTTTCTTTTGTTATATTTTTTGCAGGAGAACAAAGAAATACCGACGAGTATTAAGATAATAAAAGCTTGCTTTAGAGACATTTTTTCTATTATGTTTAATGTTCAACTAACGAAACTCGTCTTTTTTTGTTGAAATTACAAATGGAATAAAACAAAAAACCTCATCCGACGGATGAGGTTTTATAGTTTAGAGACTACATTCTATTGCTCTAAAAACGGATATCTATAATCTGATGGAGGAACAAAAGTTTCCTTAATAGTTCGGTTAGAAACCCAGCGCAATAAGTTCCATACAGAACCTGCTTTATCATTGGTACCAGATCCTCTGGCACCACCAAAAGGTTGTTGTCCAACTACAGCTCCTGTTGGTTTATCATTTATATAAAAGTTTCCGGCAGCATCTTCTAAAGCATCTGTTGCTATGTCAATTATATAACGATCTGCACTAAAAATGGCTCCTGTCAAAGCATATGGAGAAGTTTCATTTACCACAGTTAAACAATCTTGCCACTTAGTATCTTCATAAACATAAACTGTTAATATAGGTCCGAATAATTCAGTACACATTGTTTTATAATCAGCTTTTTTAGCTAATATTACTGTAGGTTCAATAAAATAACCTTTAGAATTGTCATAATTACCACCTATGATCACTTCGGCATCATCATCTCTTTTTGCATCGTCAATAAAATTAGATAATTTATCAAAAGCTCTATTATCGATAACTGCGTTGATAAAATTTGAAGTATCATCCGGACTTCCCATTTTCATGGATTTTAAATCGGCTTCTAAGAATTTCTTCACTTCATTCCATTTCGATTTTGGAATATAAGCTCTTGAAGCAGCCGAACATTTTTGCCCTTGATATTCAAATGCACCACGAGACATTGCGGTAGCCACTTGCTTAGCATCTGCAGAGGCATGCATCCAAATAAAATCTTTTCCTCCCGTCTCACCAACAATTCGTGGATACGAACGATATTTTCCTTTGTTTACATTGGTGCCAATATTATCCCAAAAGCTATTAAAAACCCCTGTTGATCCTGTAAAGTGAATACCACCAAAATCTTTATGATCTAATAACACTTCAGTAACCATTGCAGAGTTTCCGGTAACCATATTGATAACGCCATCTGGTACACCAGCTTCTTTAAAAATTTCCATCAATACTTGGGCAGAATATACTTGTGATCTAGCAGGTTTCCAGATAACAACATTTCCCATCATTGCAGGTGCTGCTGGTAAATTTCCAGCAATAGAAGTAAAATTAAATGGTGTGATGGCATATACAAAACCTTCTAATGGTCTGTATTCCATTCTGTTCCAAATACCTGGAGAAGATATGGGTTGGTTTTGATAGATCTCAGTCATAAATTCAACATTAAATTTAAAGAAATCTATCAATTCACATGCAGCATCAATTTCGGCTTGCATTACGTTTTTAGATTGCGCGATCATAGTAGCTGCATTCAACTTCGCTCTATATGGTCCGGCTAATAGATCAGCTGCTTTTAAAAAGATTGCAGCTCTACTTTCCCAGGGCATTTTCGCCCATGTTTTACGCGCTTCCATTGCTGTACTTATTGCCAATTCAATATGCTCTTTTTCTGCAGTGTGATACTGACCAACAGTATGTTTAATATCGTGTGGAGGGTGGATAGAAACGGTATTTCCGGTTCTAATTTCATCGCTTCCTATGTAAAAAGGAATATCAACTTTTTCATTGTACATTTTTTTGTACATCGCCAATAATTCATTTCTTTCAGGGCTATTTGGTGCATACGACTTTACGGGTTCGTTTATTGCTTTGGGTACATTATAAAATCCTGTTGCCATTTTTTATTTTATTTTGAGTAATTCAACTTTAATATCTATAAATAATACAATAAAAGGTATTATTTTTGAAGAGCAAAGTTACGATTAATTTGTAAGTATTTGATCGTTGTTTTGTCAAACAATTACACAAATAAATTATTTAACCAATTAACTTTTTTATGTGTACAGTAACCTATATACCTTTAGGAAAATCAGACTTTATATTGACCTCTAGTAGAGACGTTCCGTTTTCGCGGGAAAAAGCTTCTTCTCCTAAAAAATATATAGAAGATGGTGTTGAATTGAATTATCCTAAGGATGGTAAGGCTGGTGGTACATGGATAGGTACAAGTTCAAAAAACAGATTGATCTGTTTGTTAAATGGCGGATTTGAATACCATACTTCAAGATCTTTCTATAGTAAAAGCAGGGGATTAATTGTAAAAGAATTGTTGAAAGTTGAAGATGTCTATAAAGGAATAGATGCGATTGATTTAACCGATGTAGAACAATTCACTTTAACGATAGTAGATTGGAACAGCGCTCTTGAGCTGATTCAGTTTGTGTGGGATGGTAAAAAGAAGCATGTCGAAAAACTACAACAGGAACCACATATTTGGTCTTCTTCTACGTTATATGATGAAAGTGTAAAGCAATTAAGACGTAACTGGTTTACAGATTGGCAAAAAGACAATGATTTTTCTCAAAAAAATATTTTGGAATTTCATCATAAAGCAGGGGTTGGTGACTCAAATATTGATGTGATAATGGATAGAGGACTAGGTGGTACTGTTAGTATAACTTCTATTAAAAAAAAGGATGACGGAGTTATAATGAATTATGAAGACGTATTGGATAAAGATCTAGACGTTCAAATCTTAGAGTACGAAGGCTAAAAAAGAGATTATTATAAAACCTATACTTGAGAGTATTACAAAAATTGTATTGAGCATAAAGTATTTTACAATCGTTTTAAACCTGTTCTGTTTGTAAAAATTCCGTAAAGATTTATATAGGTAAAACAAAAAGATTAGAAAAAAGAGGCCTACTCCGACATCAGTTTTAAATATTCTATCAAAAATTGTAAAGAAAATAAGAAGTATAAAAAATACCGTCTGCACATTAAAAACAAAAACTAAATGTTCTGTATAATTCATATTATGCCTGATGTATAAAATCGAAATAAACCAAGTAAAAATAGGTAACATAAAAAATAAGGCTATTGATATTTTAGAAACAATATCGTCTTTATAGGAATCTCTAAACTCTGAATCGTTTTTAAATTTATTAAAATCTTGTGCTTTTTTATAGTAGAATACATTCCAACGAGTTTTCTCATAGTTTAACGCTTCTAATGCTTCAAGTGCGGTAGCATCCTCATGGTTTTCATCATATTCCATAAAGTCACTAATTTTTTTAAAAATTCCTTGACCAACTAGACCTTTTAATATTTCATCTTCAACCGAAATTTTAGTTTTTTCAGGAAGACTGTATTTTATGTTTTGAGTTTTTAAAACATCTTCAATATAATTGAATGCATGTTTCTTCAATTTTGTCAAGCCCTCGAGTTGCTCCCAATTCTGTGTTTTTTTACTATTCGTTAAATTTGAAATATAGCTTATAACTGGGTCATATAATTCATTAAATATAGAATCCTTTTCTACTATAGTGAACGAATTGCTCTTTAACTGTTCTAAAATAGTTGAAGCATCAATTATAGAATCAATATGAGCCTTGGTTTTTTGTTTATTACTAGAAAAGATTGAATCCTTTTTTGATTTTTTAGTATAAGGAATATTGTATTTCTTAAAAATAGAGTCGGTTATTTCGTCATTTATCGAATCATTATTAGTGATGATAGGTAAGTCAATATTTATACCTTGTGCTTTTAGATCTTCCTCAATTTCATCTTTTATATTATCGCTTTCTGTCATTAACGAATCGATAGACACTTTTGAAGTGTTTTTTGTAAAAGAACCGGTGAGTTTGTACTCATCAAAAGCAGAGAATAATCCTTGTAATAAAAAGAAAACAATAGTAATATGTAAGTATAATTGAAAAGGGTTTACGTATCTTCTTCTTTTACCTTCAACATAATCTTTTGATACACTGCCGGGTTTAAATATTAAAGGAATAAAGGTCTTAAAAAAGCGTGTATCGAATGAAAAGAATCCGGAGAAAAATTCTGAAATAAATTGTTTGATACTTAATGGAAGTTCATCATTCACCTGACCGCAATTTGAACAAAAATTGTCATTGTCAGAAATGGGTTGCTCACAATTTAGGCAAATAATTCCTCTCTTATTTTTTTTAAATCGGGTAGTTGATTTCACTTTATAGCTATTGCAATAGTCTAAAAGTACTAAAATTTATTATGAATTTAATAAGAGCTAATTTGAAATAGCAGGAACTGTAAGTTGAAATGAGGGAATATGAACTCGAAAACTTTTAGTAGTTGTAAAGTTGATCATATTAAAAAAGCCTTTCATAGAACCAATAGGAGATGTTAGGTTACAATAAGAACTGTATGTATAACTTTTTTTGGGAGAAATAACAGGTTTTTTACCGATAACACCCTCACCTTCAACAATTTCTATGTTTTTAAGTGAATCGAAAATTTTCCAGTGACGACTAATAAGTTGCACCGAATCATTACTTTGATTTTCAATAGTAATGCTATAACTAAATGAAAAATAAGTCCTGTCATTTTGATGAGCTTTTCCCTCAAAATTAGTTACTACAGAAATCTTAATACCATTTGTTACTTGTTGAATCATAGTTAAATACGAGGCTATCGTTATAATACAAATATATAAATTCTTTTTAAACCTACTAAAACTTATTACTATAGATGCGAAAGGGAAAAATTAGTTGCGTAGGTTTTCAGAATTTGCCACGCCAAATCCGATTACTTGATCATATCTACTACCTATCGGTCTATAATAGACCACAACGCTATAATCATTTTCTGTTTGATAAAAAGAGCCTTCAATTGCATGATCATTTATAACACCTTCTTTGGTTGCGGTAACATATGAATAATTATAAAAACCCTGTTTTAAAAATATTTTGCCAGTATATAATTTCATCGTTTCATTATAGGTCATTTTATTTTCATCATTTAATTGCCAGCCATTAAAATTTCCATAGATGTATATGTTATTATTTCCAATATTTTCATACGACTCTAAGGCAAAATGTACCCAAGTATAATCTGCTTCAGTTGTGGTGTCTTCAACATCAATAGATCTGATAACAAAATTACCATTGATATCAGGATAATTCGTATACGTATCATTTTTACGACCTTCGTCTAAATAGAGAAAGGTATCGAATGTGTCGTTCAATTCTACTTTAGCAATATTATTCGTGGCATTTCTAATTTGTTTAGTGTCAAAGAACAAAAATTCATTTCCTGCCCAATAAGAAATCTTATCTACATATTTATATAAAAGTTGTGTACCTCTGTAAAACTGAGGTTTAATATCTTTTAATACCGTGTTCCAGTCATTATTTTGATATAAAGCAATTTTAATTTCCTGAGCAGGGTTATTAATGAGTAGATTGGGATGGTTTACCGAAAATTGCACGTTTTGCTTTGAATTTAATGCCGCAATATCTCTGCTTCTATGTGTACTAACACCAACACTTACTTTTGACTGATACACTATAAAAGGTCTTGCAAAAACAGCCTCAGAATTTTCATCGAAGATGGTGATAACATAATTACCACTTATTTTAATCCGGGTATTATCATTTGGTATTTGTATTTTATAATAAGTGTAAGGTTGGATAGTATTAAAGGAATCTTCATAATCTCTTATCCTATCATCTGCATATCCGCTAATAAATTCAGTACTTACCAATCCTGACGGTTGCCAGTTATAATCATAATGTTCAATTTTATAAGTATATTCTTCTTGACTCACATTTAAATCATCAAATTCTAAGGTAAAAAGTTCGCCTAATCTGATAATCGGAACATAATTATTTGTCTGTTGAGGTCTTAAAACTATTGATTTTATGTTTTCTGGCGGATAAATAATAACATTGCTTTGGGCATTTACTGAGATTGAAGCCAAGACCAATACAAAATAGAAACCCTGAAAAATAGGCTTTTTAGTTTCAAACAGAATTTGTTGAAAAAAACTCAATAGAATTAAAATAATTTTAAATCTGTTCATTTAAGTGATTTGTTTACTAATAATCAAAAGCTATACCAATTATACGATATAATTAAATTGAAAAATTTGAAAAATAGCATAAACTAAATTAACATTTTTCAACTCTGAGCAAGTAAAAAGAGACTTTGTAAATGTGTTAGTTTATTATTTAATTGGTATTTGGTTGATTGTTTCGGCGTAAAAGTAATAAAAGTTAATATACGTATAACACGTCTATTATTTAGAATCATTATAAATAGTATTTATACCTTATAAAATCGCATAAAACATGTACAAAATTTTTAAATTTGCATCGTTTTTAAAGTCATAAATTCAAAATATAAATATGTCAACAGACATTCGTATAAAAAAGGGCTTAGATAT